>JAABUT010004093.1_pt1 | contig 11865 bp, 11 predicted proteins | sample 5559281 | NCBI WGS metagenome assembly JAABUT01 (sample SAMN10711880, study PRJNA513359) | rock metagenome | isolation source: Antarctica rocks | place: Antarctica: Victoria Land, Ricker Hills nord | collected 2016-01-04
TCCAGCGTCGCGTCGATGGCTTCGCGGTGTTTGCTGATGCGTCGGCCGAGCTCGACGAAGCTCGGGATCCGGCAGCGCCTGGCCCAGCCGAGCCAGGAATCCAGCAGCCGTTTGCCTTCCTCGCCCCTGAGGGCGAAGACCTCCCGGAGCTGCTCTTATCGGTTAACCGGCGTTGGCGGATCGACACGCCACCGCCTGCGTCATCCCACTGGGTGTTCCCTCGCGGCGGGAGAGTGGGACCGGTGAGCGACAGGAGATTCCGATGGAGTTTCAGGTCATTCACACCGCCGGTCAGGTCCGACTCTGCGGCGAGGCATCCGCAGAAGACATCGAGGCGGTCAACCGGTTCCTGGCCCATCTGGCGGCCCGAGCGTTCTCGCCGGCGACGGTGCGCGCGTATGCCTTCGACCTGCTGAACTTTCTGCGGTTCTGCGCGGACCGGGAGCTGGTTCTGGGTCGGGTGAGCGCGGTGGATCTGTTCGACTACCTTGACTGGCAGGCTAATCCGGTCAGGGAGGCAAGTCAGCCGGTGGTGCGGCTGCGAGAGCCCATTTTAGTGACGGGGCGAGCCGGTCCAGGAGTCCCCACCTCCGGCGTGACTGCTCTCGGAGGCCGGCATCGTGTGTTCGGTACTGCGCCGTGGTCCCTTGGTTTTGCCCGGGGAGTAGCGTCCAGCCCCGGCAAGCGGCGGGGACGCTGGGGTCACCTGACGGCGACGGTTGGTCGGGCTTCCCCGAAGCCGCCGTATGAGCCCGCGTTGACCCGCTGGCGCACCTCGTCGAAGTGCCGGTGCACGGCCTCGGCGGCGAGTCCAGGTTCTCCGCTGGTCAGGGCGTCGATGATTCGTTGGTGCCGTTTTGCGGTGTGCCTGGGCGTTGTGAGTGGCTGACCGACCTCTCGCTCAGTCTCGCGGTAGACATCCCAGAAGAGCGTGATGAACTCCCGGGCAAGGTCGAACCCGGCCTCGGCGCAAATGAGGTCATGGAACTCCCGGTCGGCGGCGTCCCCGTCGGGACCGTCGGTCTCCATCCGCTTGACGCAGGCCTTGAGCGCGGCGATCAGCTCGAGGCGATGGTCGCCCGCGACGCGGCAGGTCAGCTCGGTTTCGATTATCTCGCGGACCTCGAGGACGTCGCGCAGGCGTCCGACATCGGTGACCCCGCGGGTGCGGGTTCGAAACAAGAGCCAGGTGCGCAGCGACTCCGCGCCGGCTGACCCCACAAAGGTGCCGAACCCGTGCCGGATCTCGACGATCCCCAGGGCTTCCAGGGCCTTGATCGCCTCGCGGATCGAGTTGCGGCTGACGTCGAGGTCCTGCATGAGGCTGACTTCGGTGGGGATGGGAGCGCCGGGCGGCAGGCGCCGCTCGACGATGAGGTCGACGATCTTCTTGCCGATCTCGTCGCTGCGCTGAGGTCGCACCAAGGGGTCCTCCAACTGGTCCAGGGCCGGCACATAGGCGCCGGACAAGGGACATTCTACCTCAAGGCGAGTTCCGGGATCTATGCCGTAGGGGGCCCCTTGACCCGACCGCACGGGGAGTCGTATGGTCTCATGGCATAAGACGTGGAACGTCCTACCACTAAGTTAAAAGCCGAGTACAAGGAGACGTCATGACACCCACCCCGAGTGAGTCACGATCCCTCTTGAGCCGGCGTGCCATGCTCCAGTACTCAGGGCTGCTCGGCGTCGCGGCAGCCCTCTCCTCCAGTGTGGCGGCCTGCACCGGCGGGCCGGCTTCGACGACGAGCACCGGGGGCAGGGGAAAGGACTCGCTCACGGCTGTCGTGGGGTATGGCAACAACCAGTCCTGGGACCCGCTGCAGACGGCGTCGGCCTTCTCGATGGCCGCGATCCTCCACTGCTACGAGTCGCTCGTCGAGGGCGACCCGATTTCGCGCGAACCGTATGCCGGGTTGGCAAAGGCGCTGCCGACGGACCTCAGTGGCACGAGCCTGATGTTCCAGCTGCGTGACGGCGCGATGTGGCACGACGGTCAGCCGGTGACCGCGGACGACGTGGTGTTCACGTACGACCGGGCGTTGAGCGCGTCGGAGAACGTCCTGATCTACAGCTTCTTTTCGCTGTGGTTGGACAAGGTGGTCAAGGTTGACGAGAAGACCGTCGAGTTCAAGCTCAAGTTCCCGTTTCCCTATGCCCTGCAACGGATCCAGACTTGCAAGATCGTCCCGAAGCACGTCTTCGAGGGCAAGTGGGATGACGCCGCCAAGGGCAAGGTGGTCGGCTCCGGACCCTACAAGGTCACCGAGCAGGCGGCCCTCAGCCACACGAGCTTCGCCAAGTTTGATGCCTACAACGGTCCCCGCCCAGCGGCATACAGCAAGATGGTCTGGAAGTCGATCGTTGACGCAGCACCTCGGGTGGCCGCGATTTCCAGCGCGTCTCCGGACGCACAGATCGCTGAGAACATCCCGGCGGCCAACACCGAGCAGCTGCGCAACGCGGGCCGCACTGTGGAGTTCGCCGATGGAGGTAACAACGTGTTCCTCCTTTTCAACACCGCGCACCCGCCCTTTGACAACAAGCTCGTCCGCCAGGCGCTGCACTACGCCATCGACAAGCAGAAGATGGTCGACATCGGGCTCAAGGGAGCCGGCAACCCTGCGACATCTTTCATCAACCCGAAGTTGGAGTCGTCACAGCCAGCATCGAACGACTTCGCCTATAACCCCGTGAAGGCCAAGCAGCTGCTGGAACAGGCTGGGGTGTCGGGGCTGTCGGTCACCCTCTCGACGGTCAACACCTCGCTGGTTGCCGGCTGTGTCACGGTGATCAAGGAGGGCTGGGACGCCATCGGCGTGTCGACGACATTGGATTCCCAGGACACCAAGGCGCTCTTCTCCAAGCTTGATGGCGGCGTCGACTTCCAGGTGGTCGCGACGACCAACAACCCTCTCCAGTTTGGTAATGATCCGGACCTCTTGACGAGGTACTACTACTCGGACAACTCGATCCTCATGGTCAAGTACGCCCGCTGGCAGAACGCGGACAGCAAGGCCCTGCTCGCGCTGCAGGACACGGCGGCCAAGGAGTCGGACGGGGCGAAGCGCAAGGCTCTGTCCAAGCAGCTCCTGGACGCCTTGTCGGACCACGCCGTCATCTATCCCGTCGTCTTCACGCAGCTGGGCACCGCCTGGGACCCGAAGGCGATCTCGGGGGTGCATGCGCAGGGCTATCCAGGGCTGAACCTCAACCAAGCCAAGCCCGTCTGACCGAGCCCAGCCCTCAATATCGGGGCCAAGGAGTCACTGTTCCATGAACCGAGCTGTCACATGATCGTCGTCGTCCGGATGCTGATCTCGCGCATCCTCGCCCTCGTGCCCCTTCTGCTCGGCGTGGTCCTCTTCGTCTTCGTAGTCATGCGCTTCTCGCCGACGGACCCGGCCCTGGCGGCCTTCGAGGGCGGGAACGCCACCGAGGAGCAACTGCAACAGTTCCGACGCGCGAACGGCCTGCTTGACCCATTGCCCGTGCAGTACCTGCGGTTCGTCTGGGCGCTGTTGCACGGCGACTTCGGGAGCAGTGTCATCACCAAGGAACCGGTGGCGACGACGATCTCGACGGCGCTGCCCCTGACTGTCCAGCTGACAGCCATGGGCTTGGTCATCGCGCTGGTCGTGGCGATGATCCTGGGCGTCACCTCGGCCATTTTTCGTGACCGCTGGCCCGACCAGCTCATCCGCCTCGTCTCTCTGGGTGGGGTCGCGGCGCCAGCCTTCTGGGTCGCGCTCTTGCTCATCCAATGGCTCGCCGTGGGTCAAGGCATTCTTCCCACAAGTGGGTACACGAGCCCCAACGACTCCATCAGTGGCTGGCTAAGGTCGATGGCGCTGCCCGCAGTGTCGCTCGCCCTTCCGGTGGCCTCGCAGCTGACCCGCATCATCCGAACGTCCATGGTGGAGGAGCTGGACAGGGACTACGTGCGCACGGCTCGCGGCGGGGGCCTGCCTCCAGCCGTGGTCGTCGGGCGCAATGTCCTGCGCAACGCCCTCGTCAACCCACTCACCGTGCTGGGCCTCCGGGTGGGTTACCTACTCGGCGGCGCAGTCGTCATCGAGACGATGTTCGCGATGCCCGGCATGGGCCAGAACATGATCCAGGCGGTTCTCGATGGGGACACCGCGAAGGTGCAGGGCTTCGTCATCACCATCGCGGCCGGCTTCGTCCTCGTGAACCTTGTCGTGGACGTCCTCTATCTCATCGCCAACCCACGGCTGAGAACCCATTCATGATGCGCCGCAAGCTGACCACCAGGCTCTCTCGTCCAGGAATCCGGTTCGCCCGCCTCAACACGTCCTCGTGGGTCGCGCTCACGGTGGTCGGGCTCCTCGTCCTCATAGCGATTTTCGGCTCAGCGGCGGCTCCGCACAGCGCGGACGCCCTGAGCACGGACGTAGGTGGACCCAGCGCCGCCCACTGGTTCGGCGTGGACCAGCAGGGCCGCGACATCTTCTCGCGCCTGGTCGTCGGCACCCGCTGGTCGCTGGCAATCGGCCTCGGGGCCACGGCGCTCGCCCTGGTCACCGGCGCGCTCGTCGGCTCGTTCGCGGCCACCTCGCGGCGGCGGCTCGACAACGTGATCATGCGCGTGCTTGACGTCGTCATGGCGTTTCCCGGCATCGCCTTGGCCGCCGTGCTGGTGGCCGTCTTCGGTCGCGGAATCCCCGTGTTGATCTGCGCGATCGGCTTCCTCAACATGCCGTCGGTGGCCCGCGTCGTGCGAGCGAACGTCCAGGCGCAGTACAGCGAGGACTACGTCGACGCAGAGCGCATCATCGGAGCCAAACGCGGCTATATCCTCATGAAGCACGTCGCGGTGAACTGCGCCGCTCCGGTCCTCGTCTTCTGCACCATCATGGTCGCTGACGCGATCGTCTTCGAGGCGTCGCTGTCGTTCATCGGAGCGGGGATCCAGCCACCCAACCCGTCATGGGGATCGGTGCTCGCAGACGGGAAAGACCTCGTCCTGACGGGCGGGTGGTGGGCCACCTTGTTCCCCGGACTGCTCATCCTCGTCACCGTCCTGGCACTTAACGTTCTGTCCGAGGGGATCTCGGACGCGTGGGCGGCACCATCCGCCCGGCGTGCCCGCGCCGGTCAGGTGGCCCAGGTCGTCGCGGCGGAGGAGGGGGGCGAGGAGCCGCCGGTGGTCCGGCCCATTGCCGGCCTGCTTGAGGCTGGGGAGCGGCTCAGCAGACGCACCCGCCACGTTGAGCGGGCGGACATCGTCCTGGAGGTTCGGCACCTCTCCATTTCCTTTCCGAACGCCCATGAAGGTGTCGATGTAGTCGACGACATCTCCTTCGCGGTGCGCTCGGGCGAGGTGTTGGGGCTCATCGGCGAGTCGGGGTGCGGCAAGTCGTTGACCTCCCTGGCGATCATGGGCCTGCAGCCACCGCCGGCGCAGGTCCGTGGCCAGATCCTCTTCGAGGGCCAGAACCTGTTGACACTGAAGCCGAGCCAGCGCCGCAAGCACCTCGGCCACGACATCTCGATGATCTATCAGGACGCCCTAAGCTCACTCAACCCGGCGATGACGATCAGCGCACAGCTTGGCCAGTTCGTCCGCCGCGGCGGCACCCGCACCCCGGCCGAGCTGCTGGAACTCGTTGCCCTGGACCCCGGACGCACCTTGCGTGCGTATCCGCACGAGCTGTCCGGTGGGCAGCGGCAACGCGTCCTCATTGCCATGGCCTTGTCCCGCAACCCGAAGCTCATCGTGGCGGACGAACCCACGACGGCCCTCGACGTCACGGTCCAGGCCCAGATCATGCAGCTGCTGATGCGGCTGAAGGATGAGCTCGGCTTCGCCCTGGTCCTCGTCTCACACGACCTGGCGCTGGTCTCGGAGGTGGCTGACCGCGTCGTCGTCATGTACGGCGGCCAGGTGGCTGAGATGGGACACATCGCGCAGGTGGTCGGCTCACCGCAACATCACTACACCCGCGGACTGCTTAGCGCTGTGCTCTCGCTCGAGGAGAACGAGGCCACGCTCACCCAGATCAAGGGGGTCGTGCCGTCGCCGGCCAACTTCGCTTCCGGCTGCCGGTTCGCGGACCGATGCCCCGCCGCCCGAGCGGTATGCCGTGCGGAGGAACCCCCGAGGATCGACGACAACCTCGAACACCTCATTGCCTGCCACTTCCCGGCGGAGCACATCGTCATCGGAGGGACACGCCAGGATCGCCTCAAAGCCGCCACCGCCGACAGAGAGGGAGTGGCGTGACTCCCAACATGCTGGAACTCGACGGCGTCCACGTCGAGCACCAGATCCGTGCCAAGAGCCTCTTCGGCCATGACCACGTCTATGCCCTGACCGACGCCGACCTGGTGCTCAACCCCGGAGAGACGATCGGTATCGTCGGGGAGTCCGGGTGCGGCAAATCCACCTTGGCGAAGGTGCTCGTCGGCCTGCAACGCCCGACCAAGGGCACCGTGCGATACCAAGGCGTCTCGCTATGGGACATGACCACGGGCGAGCGCGCCAAGGGGTTCGGAGCCAGCGTGGGCATGGTCTTTCAGGACCCGTCGACGGCGCTCAATCGCCGTATGCCGGTGGGACGGATCATCGCCGACCCCCTGGAGGTGCACCAGCAGGGCTCCCGAGGCGAGCGGCGAGCCAGAGTGGCGCACCTGATGTCCATCGTCGGCCTCCCCGAGAGCGTCGCGGAGGCACTGCCCACGCAGCTCTCCGGGGGGCAACGACAACGCGTTGCCATAGCCCGCGCCCTGGCTCTCAAGCCCTCTGTCCTCGTCGCAGACGAGCCCACCTCCGCGCTGGATGTCTCCGTGCGGGCTCAGATCCTCAATCTGCTGATTGAGCTACGGGATGAGCTCGGGCTCGCCATGGTCTTCGTCTCCCACGACATCCAGACGGTGAAGAAGATGAGCGACCGCATCGTGACGATGTATCTGGGACGGATCGTCGAGGAGGCACCGGCGGTCGATATCCCCGGCACGGCGCACCACCCATACACCCGGGCACTCTTCTCGTCGACGCCGAGTCTCCGGCACGCCGTCGAGCCGATCACTTTGACCGGCGCGCTGCCATCGGCAACCGCCCCGCCGAGCGGGTGCCCCTTCCGCACCCGTTGCTGGAAGGCCACAGCCGAGTGTGCGACCGCGCTCCCGGCTCTGGCGGAGGCGGGCGGACCCGCACACACCTATCGCTGCATCCATCCCGAGCTGCCACAACCGGCACTTCGCTGACCAGCCGACCAATTGGAGTTGCCTCCCCATGACCGTGTCGCCGTTTGCCGGCATCATTCCCCCTCTGTGCACACCGTTCCACGACAACTTCACCATCGACACCGACTCGCTCAAGCGGGTGCTCGACTTCCAGCTCGGAGCCGGAGTCCACGGGGTGTTCGTCCTCGGGTCCTCGAGCGAGGTGGCCTTCCTTCCCGATGCCCACCGCAGGACGGTCATCGAGACCACCGTCGACCACGTCGCTGGTCGGGTCCCGGTGCTCGTCGGCTGCATCGACATGACGACGCTTCGCGTCGCTGAGCACATCCGGGTGGCCGAGGCATCTGGCGCGGATGCCCTGGTCGTCACCGCGCCGTACTACACCCGCACCCACGTCGCCGAGATCGAGCACCACTACCGCTTCCTGCACGCGGTGACCAATCTGCCCATCTTCGCCTACGACATCCCGGGTGCTGTCCACGCGAAGCTCGACCGGGCGATGGTGCTGCGACTGGCCCAGGATGAGGTCATTGCCGGCCTCAAGGACTCCAGCGGTGATGACGCCGGACTGCGTTACATCGTCCTCGCGAAGCGTGAGCTCGGTCTCGACGGGTTCGCGGTGTTTACCGGATCCGAGCTCGTCGTCGACCTGTCGTTGACCATGGGCGCCGACGGCGCCGTGCCGGGGCTCGGCAACGTGGACCCCCACGGATACGTGGCCATCCATCACCACCTAAGGGCCGGGGACACGGAGGCCGCCCGTCATGAGCAGGAGCGGTTGATGCGGCTGTTCACCATCACCGACATCGGTTCACCCGCTCGGATAGGGCGCGGCTCCGCCGGACTCGGCGCCTTCAAAGCGGCCATGAAGATGCGCGGTGTCATCGACAACGCCGTCCTTGCTCCGCCTCAACTTCCCCTCAGCGAGGACGAGCTGTTGACGATCAAGGGCATCCTCAACGACGCCGAGCTGCTCTAGTGAGCGACGACCGCCAAGGCCTGACCGCCCGGTTCGACCGGATCCACTATGGCGCCGACTACAACCCGGAGCACTGGTCACCGGAGGTCTGGGAAGAGGACATCAAGCTCATGTCCGAGTGGGGGTCACCCTGGTGACGGCCGGCGTCTTCTCCTGGGCCATGGTCGAGTCGCACCCCGGACAGTTCGACTTCGGCTGGTTCGACACGGTGATGGACAACCTGGCCGGAGCCGACATCTCGGTGTGCCTCGCGACGATGACGGCGTCGCCTCCACCGTGGTTGTCGACCATGCACCCGGAGATCCTGCCTACCCGGGCGGACGGAACGGTCCTGTCGGCTGGCGCCCGCCAGCAGTTCTGCCCCTCGAGCCCGGTCTACCGCCGCTACGCCGACCGACTCGTCCAGCGCCTGGCCGAGCGCTACGCCGACCACCCGGCGCTGGCGCTGTGGCACATCGGCAACGAGTTCGGCTGCCACATCCGGGCGTGTTACTGCGATATCTCCGCCATAGAGTTCCGGAGGTGGCTTCAGCGGCGCTACGGAGAGCTCGACGACCTCAACCGGGCGTCGACGACGACGTTCTGGTCGCAGCGATACGGCGACTGGGCAGAGGTCATGCCTCCTCGGGTCGCCCCGACGTTCCCAAATCCGGCACAGCAGCTCGACTTCCATCGGTTCTCTTCCGACGCGGCCCTCGGGTGCTTCCTCGCCGAGAAGGAGATCCTCCGCAGCGTCACGCCGCAGGTGCCGGTGACGACAAACTTCGTCGGCCTGGTCCAGAAGTCGCTCGACTGGCACTCGTGGACGCCGCACCAGGACATTGTGAGTCTGGACTCCTACCCGGATCCCTACGACGCCCGGGGCTACGTCGAGGCCACCTTTGGCTACGACCTCGTCCGGTCGACCAGATCGGGGCAGCCGTGGATGCTCCTGGAGCAGGCTCCCAGCGCGGTGAACTGGCGGAGCCACAACAGCCCCAAGGCCCCCGGCGAGATGCGGCTCGGCAGCTGGCAGGCCGTGGCCTAGGGGGCCGACGCGGTCCTCTTCTTCCAATGGCGGCAGTCCCGGGGTGGGGCGGAAAAGTTCCACTCGGCGATGGTGCCCCACGGTGGCCGCGAGACTCGCACGTTCACGGAGACACGCGCCCTTGGCCACGAGCTCGTGACAATGAAGGCCGTGGCCGGCAGCCGAGTCGATCTGGATTTGGTCCGGTACGTCTTCGCGTGCGGTGGTGATCATCGCCGTTTCCTTTTCACTCGACTGATTAGGGCGGCGCGCACCAGCCGAGCGAGCGGACGAGACAGTGATGGGTGCCTGCTGCCGCAGGCTCCCATGAGGTCACAACCCTCCCCTGCGCGTCCGGTGACGGCACGTGAGCCCCCGCAACGGACCGGCCGACAGATCCCGTTCAAGTCCCGAAGTCAATTAGGCGCTGAGTCAAGACGACCGCCGCGGGGCTCACCTCATCATTGCTGTCAGTCGCGCAGGTCCTTCAACGGGACGCGGGTTAGCTCGATGGTCTCGCTCGAGCTGGTTCGGCCAGTCTCGTAAAGGATCCCGACATCCGTCTTGCTCAACTGGACGAGGTCCGAGTAAGCCGCCGGCAGACCCGAGAGACGGTGCACCATCGAGAATGTGCGCCCCTGGTTGTCGCTGCGCCAGATCGCCATGGCGGAGCGGGCATTAGGGTTGGACGGCCCGGAGAAGATCAGGGTCGCGTCCTTCGTACCGCCTGTCGTCGAGAGGACGCTACCCTCGACGACCGGGACCTCCCACAGCGTGCTCTGCGAGACGTACGGCTGGACGAAGGTTTGCCCCCCGTCTGTGGAGTACAGGTCGAGACGGTTGCCGGGTGTCGTGCCGTTTTGGTCTCGGCTGTTGAAGTACAGCGTTCCGCCGGGCAGCTCTGCGACCTGCGATTCGTTGGCGTTGACGACTCCGTCCGGGTTGTCGTCGCTGAAGCCGATCGCCCACGTGTGGCCACCGTCGTCGCTGAGGAGCGAGTGCCCACCGTAGTATTTCGCCTCCGCGCCGGTGTCGGTGGAGCCCGCCGGTGGAGCAATGCTGTGGTTGGCCGCAACGACTAGCCGGCCCCGGTGTGGGCCCGACGTGATGGCGATGGCGTGTCCGGGCCCCGTTGCGTACCAACGCCAGTCCGGGCGCCGAGTCGTGTCGCCGATCTCCCGCGGAGGAGAGAACGTCGCTCCGTCGTCAGTGCTCCGCTGGACATAGACCGTCCTCGGTGGCGCCTGTCCCCGCAGGATCGCGGACTCAGGTGCGGTGCCGAGGTTGTAGGTCGAGACCAGGACGATCTCACCGGTCTTCGGGTCGACGACGGGCGAGGGGTTCCCGATGGTGTTGTCCCCGAGGTCGGCGACGACCTGCTGCGGCCCCCAGGTGCAGCCGCCGTCTGTCGAGCGACGCGCGACGATGTCGATGTTGCCGGCGTCGCTCGTGCCGCCGACGCGGCCCTCGGCGAAGGCGAGGACAGCCTTGTGGGGCGTGGTGACGACAGCAGGGATCCGGTAGCTGGCGTAGCCACCGACACCCGCCACGAACGGCGTTGAGGTAGTGCACTTCCCGACTCTGCTGGAGTCGTCTTTCGGCGCGGGGGCTGCCGCTGCGGCGGTCGAACCACCCGCCACGGCGAGGCTCGCGATGGTAGTGGCGGCGCAGGCAAGTGCCAGGACTCTAGACGGATATCGTTTCACGGCGCACTCCAGACATAGGACATAGGACGTAGAACGTCTTATGCTACATCGTCAGCGTCCGCGGAACAATAGGCGGCGCATCTGCCCGTCGTCACACGCGAGAACGAGGTAGCACCGCAGCAGCGGCGCAGGCCGGTCCTCTGGGGTGAAGCTGGGGTAGTAGGGCTGCGCAGTCGGGGTCTTGCCCGTATCGAGGGTGTAGGGGGTGAACAAGAGCCTTTCAGGCTCGCTGGCAAGACTGTCGCTGAGCCGCTTCGCACAGGTGCCGGCCGACGACACCGAGGTTGTCCTCCCGGAGGTGGTTGGCCGCCCACCAGCGGACCGGCGATGGGATGACCAGTGCAGTCCCTCGTCGGGCAAGGGTTGCTCGTAGACGATGCTTCGGTCGGCGCCCTGGGTGATGTCGATGACGTTCGCCACGGCGTCGCGCAGAACGATCTGGGGTTTGGGTCCGACCGTGGCGAAGATCAGGTTCTTCATCTCGCCTCGGACGCCGAGGGTCGCGGCGCGGTCAACGAGTGTCTGCAGCTTGGGGTCGTCCTATTCCGTCAGGAGACACGAGCTATGGGGAACAGGCCCGCCAGGTCTAGCTGGCTGTAGGTCCTGTCAAGTGTCGGGTTGGGCGTGCGGGACCGGCTCCGCTCTCGGGGCTGGGTGTTTCGTGTTCACGGCGAGTGTTGGCTGGAGGGTGCCTAGTGGCGCGTGTAGTTAGTTGATTTACAGTTGCTGGGCGGGGACGATAGAGCATTGAGGAGCCCGACTGTTTCCGGACAGTGAATCTGTTGGGTTCTATGCTGCCTGGTTTTGTTGAAACCAGTTCCGCTCGGCCTCGTTCGGGTGAGGAGCCCGGCTGTTTCCGGACAGTGAATCTGTTGGGTCTTATGCTGCTTGGTTTTGTCGAAACCAGTTCTGCTCTGCCTCATTCGGCGTCATGTAGCCGATCGCCGAGTGGATCCTTTTCTGGT
>JAABUT010004095.1_pt1 | contig 11857 bp, 11 predicted proteins | sample 5559281 | NCBI WGS metagenome assembly JAABUT01 (sample SAMN10711880, study PRJNA513359) | rock metagenome | isolation source: Antarctica rocks | place: Antarctica: Victoria Land, Ricker Hills nord | collected 2016-01-04
TGCCGAGCCGATCGGCTTGGCCGTGCACCCAGGCCAGCGCGACCTGCGCGGCCGCGACGCCGTTGCGCTCGGCCACCGCGGCCACCGTGTCCGCGATCTTCTGGTTCGCCGCGCCAGCGTCGCCGACGAAGCGCGGGTTGCGGGACCGGAAATCCTTCGCGTCGAAGCTGGAGCGATCCAGCGTGCCGGTCAGGAAGCCGCGCCCGAGCGGTGAGAACGGCACCAGGCCGACGCCGAGCTCACGCATCGCGTCGACGACGCCGCTCGTCTCCGGGTCGCGCGTCCACAGCGAGTACTCGCTCTGGACTGCAGCGATCGGGTGCACGGCATGCGCGCGGCGCAGCAGCGACTCGTCGACCTCGGACAGCCCGACGTGGCGCACCTTGCCCTCTTGCACGAGTTCGGCCACGGCCCCGACCGTCTCCTCGATCTCGGCGTCCTGCGGTGGGCGGTGCAGGTAGTACAGGTCGATGTGCTCGACACCCAGACGTAGCAGCGAGTCGTCGCACGCCTGCTTGACGTAGCTGGTCTTGCCGCGGATGCGCCGGTTGTCCCAGCCGTCGGTGTTGTCGATGCCGAACTTCGTGGCCAGCTGAATCTCGTCGCGTCGATCGGCCAGCGCCCGCCCGACGAGCACCTCGTTGTGTCCGGCGCCGTAGACGTTCGCCGTATCGATGAACGTGACGCCGAGTTCGAGCGCGCGGTGGATGGTCGCGATCGACTCGTCCCAGTTCGTCGGGCCGTAACTCTGGCTCATGCCCATGCAGCCGAGGCCCTGCGCAGAGACGGCCAGGCCGCCGAGTGTCGATGTCGAGATCGTCATGCCCCGACAGTAATCACGAGCAACTCTCCCGCGCCGGTTACCGGAACTACCTGGCTGCGCGCACGCAGCGAATCGCCGGGTCTCAAGGCGTGCCCGGCGGCCGAGAACCTCCCGGCGCCGACGAACACGAACGCCGCCGACGAGTCGATCTCACCGGCGCCGCGCAGCACCGCGAACCGGCCGGCCTGCAGCGCGCGAGGCGGCGAGGTGACCTCGTACGCCGGCTCGTTGTCGTCGGTGTCGGTGCCCACGTCGGTGAGCAGCCACAGCTGGACGAAGTGCAACGGTTGCGTCGTGGACGCGTTGCGTTCGACGTGCTCGATGCCCGCACCCGCGAATTGGTACTGCACCTGACCGGGGCGCGTCGTCTGCACCCGCCCGGAAGCGTCCTCGTGGCACAGTGCGCCGCCGAGCACCCAGCTGACGAGCTCTACCCTCGCGTGCGCGTGCCGGTCGAACCCTGCGCCGGGCGCCACCTGATGCTCGTCGCACGCGATCACCGGCCCGAACGACACGTTCGCGGGGTCGTAGTGCGCCCCGGAGGAGAAGCAGTGCCAGGTGGTGATGCCGTCCATGTCGGTGCGCTGTCGGTCGGCGGCGCGCAGGATCGAGATCACGGCCGCACGTCGTGATCGCCCGCCCATGCGAGCAGCGTGTCCATCGACCAGGTGTTGACGATCGACTCGACGGGCACGTCGCACAGCGCTGCCCGCTCGCACCCGTTGCGCTGCCAGTCGAGCTGGCCGGGTGCGTGCGCATCGGTATCGATGGAGGTCAGGCAACCCGCCTCGACCGCGAGGCGCAGCAATCGCTTCGGCGGGTCGAGCCGCTCCGGACGCGAATTGATCTCCACGGCAACCCCGAACGCCTCGCAGGCCGCGAAGACGATCTCCGCGTCGAACTCCGACTCCGGCCTGGTGCCGCGCTCACCCATCACCATCCGCCCGGTGCAGTGGCCGAGGATGTCGGTGTGCGGGTTGGCGATCGCGGCCACCATCCGTGGCGTCATGTCCTCCGACGGCATCCGCAGCTTCGAGTGGACGCTGGCCACCACGAGGTCGAGGCGGGCGAGCAACGCGGGCTTCTGGTCCAACGTCCCGTCGTCGAGGATGTCGACCTCGATGCCGGTCAGGATCCGGAACGGCTGCGCATCGCCGGCGGCGGCCATCGAGGCGTAGTCGTCGTTGAGTTCGGCCACGACGTCGAGCTGGCGTTCGAGGCGCTCGGCCGACAACCCGTTGGCCACGGTCAGCCGCGGCGAGTGGTCGGTCAGCACGACGTAGTCGTGGCCGAGCGCCCGAGCGGTGTCGGTCATCTCGCGGATCGGCGACCCGCCGTCGGACCAGTTCGAGTGCGTGTGGCAGTCGCCTGTCAGCGCGGCGCGCACAGCGGCGGCGGCTGGATCCAGCGGCTCGTCCTCGATCTCCTGCAACCGGCGCAGCCGGGCCGGCACCTCGCCGCGCGCCGACTCGGCGATGCACTGCGCCGTGGACTTGCCGATGCCGGTCAGCTTCTGCAGCGTGCCTGCCTGAGCGAGCGACGAGATCTCGTCCGGCGACAGATCGTCCAGCGTCCCGGCGGCAGTGCGGAACGCCTTCACCTTGAACGTCGGCTCGTGGCCGCGCTCGAGCAGGAACGCGATCTGCCGCAGATCGGCTGCCGGGTCGCGCGCATCGGCCACGAACACCACCGTAGCCGCACGTGGCACGCTGATCGGCGTGAGCATCGCAGCGCCGGCGCGAAGGGCAGACTTGAGGCCGTGAGTGCGACAGGCGTCCAGCGGCCGCGTCTGCGTGACGAGACGATCCGCCGCATCGAACAGGCAACCGGGCGGCTGTCCACGCAGAGCGTCGCCCGGATGGATGACGAGTTGCCCTGGTTCCGCGAGCTGCCTTCAGACCAGCGTTCCTGGGTGAGCCTCGTGGCGCAGGCCGGTCTGCAGTCCTACGTCGACTGGCTGCGCAGCAGCGACGACGTGCTTCGCCTGACCGGTGAGGTGTTCGCGGCGGCGCCGCAGGCGATGGCCCGCTCGGTGACCCTGCAGCAGACCGTCGAACTCATCCGGCAGACGATCGCGGTCGCCGAGGACAACCTGCCGCTGCTCGCCGGGCCGGATGAAGACGTGGTGCGCGAGGAGCTGCTGCGCTTCAGCCGCGAGATCGCGTTCGCCGCGGCACGGGTCTACGCCAGCGCTGCGGAGAACCGCGGATCGTGGGACGAGCGGCTCGAGGCGCTGGTGATCGACAATCTCGTCAGCGGTTCGGTGGTGGGCGACCCCCTACCCAGCCAGCTCGCGGCACTCGGCTGGGCCGACATCGGGCCGTTCGCTTCGGTGGTCGGTGTCGCACCGGGCGATCCCCCGGACGTGGTGCTCGCGGCGGTGCACGCGCGCATGCGCCGGCTGGGCATCGACGGGATGGTCGGCGTGCACGCCGGCCGGCTGGTGATCGTCGCCGGCGGAGCCCACGACCCGCTCGACGTGGCCACGAAGTTGCTGCCTGCCTACGGAGAAGGGCCGGTGGTGGTCGGGCCGGTCGCCGTCGACGTCTCGGATGCCGGCGCCGTGACCCAGGCCGCCCTCAGCGGGCTGCGCGCAGCCCCCGCCTGGCCCGCGGCCCCGCGCCCGGTCAGCGCCGACGCGCTGCTGCCCGAGCGAGCGCTGGCCGGCGACGCGGACGCGCGCACACAACTCGTCGCCGAGGTCTACCGCCCGCTGGTCGACGCGGGCGACGTCCTCGTCGATACCGTGGCCGCGTTCCTGGACGCCGGGGGTGCCCTTGAATCGACTGCGCGCGCGTTGTTCGTCCATGCGAACACGGTGCGGTACCGGCTACGCAGGGTGGCCGACATGTGCGGCGAGAACCCGACCGATCCTCGGGGAGCGCTGACGCTGCGGGTCGCTCTGATGCTCGGACGGCTCGATACCGGTAGGTAACCGACAACGAACTGCGCTACCACGGGGCATAGCCGCCGCGCCATGTAGAGGATTCCCACAACGACGCGCGCACAACGCTGTCCGTGTCGTGGTCGCCGACAACGGCGTCACGCGTCATCGTTGAAAGGTGATCGCCATCTTCGCGCCCGGTCAGGGCGCGCAGTCGCCCGGCATGCTCGCGCCCTGGCTCGAACTGCCCGGTGCCGCCGAGCAGGTTGCGCGCTTCAGTGAGCGCACCGGTCTCGACCTCGCGCGCCTGGGCACCACCGGTAACGCCGAGGAGATCAAGGACACTGCGATCACCCAGCCGCTGCTCGTCACGCTCGGCGTGCTCAGCGCGCAGTACCTCGACCTCGATGCGGTCGGCGAACGGGTCGTCGCCGGGCACAGCGTCGGCGAGCTGAGCGCCGCGGCGGTCTCCGGCGCCTTGGCACCGCACGAGGCGGTGGGCTTCGCTGCTCGCCGCGGCGCCGAAATGGCCGCCGCCTGCGCACAGACACCGACCGGGATGGTTGCGGTGCTGGGCGGCGACGCAGATGGTGTGCTCGCCGGCATCGAAGCGGCGGGACTCACCGCGGCCAATCGCAACGGCGCCGGCCAGATCGTCGCCGCCGGTGCTGTCGACGCACTCGAGGCGTTCGCCGCGGCGCCGCCGGCCGGGGCGCGGGTGCGGCCGCTGCAGGTGGCCGGCGCGTTCCACACCAGCTACATGGAACCGGCCGCGACAGCGTTGGCGCATTACGCGGCAGGCGTCGAGTTCGCCGACCCCAGACCGATCCTGCTGTCCAACGCAGACGGCGCCGGCGTTGTCGCCGGCGCGGACCTGCGTGATCGGCTGGTCCGGCAGGTGACACTGCCGGTGCGCTGGGACCTGTGCCTGGGCTCGTGCGCCGACCTCGGCGTCACCGGCGTCATCGAGCTCGCGCCGGGCGGCGTGCTCGCCGGCATCGCCAAGCGCGAGCTGCCCGGCGCGGAGATCGTCGCCCTCAAGACCCCGGACGATCTCGATCGCGCACGCACGCTGGTCGCGAGCCTCCCGCAGCATTCGCAAGGTGAGCACACGCCGGACGTCCGGGTGGTCGTCACCCCCGCCAAGGGCGTGTTCAGCCGGGCGACGGCGATGGACGAAGGATTCGAGGTCGCCCGCGGCACCCGGATCGGCACAGTGCGGACGAATCGTGACGAGCACGCGATCATTGCACCGGCCGCGGGGGTGCTCGCCGAGTGGTTGCGCCACGACGGCGACATCGTGCCAGCCGGCCTGCCGGTAGCCCGGCTGTCCTCCGGAGCCGAGCAGTGAGCACGGTCGAGCTGGCCGCCGCACCCGCGCCGGCGGGCGCCCGCATCCTCGGGCTGGGTCACTACCGGCCGGCGAACGTGATCACCAACCACAACCTGATCGCCCGCGGTGTAGACACCGACGACGCATGGATCAAGAGCCGGGTCGGCATCGCCGAGCGGCGGTGGGCCGATCCCGACGAGACGGTCGTCGACCTCGCCGAGCAGGCCGGCAGCAAGGCGCTCGCCGCCAGCGGCCTGGCGAGCGACGAGGTCGATCTCGTAGTCGTCGCCACCTGCACCATGCCAACCCCGGTGCCGGCCGCCGCGCCGAACCTGGCGAACCGGCTGGGCATCGTCGCGCCCGGCGCCTTCGACGTCAACTCCGGCTGCTCAGGATTCGTCTACGCACTGAACGTCGCATCCACCGCCGTGCAGACCGGACAGGCTCGCAATGCCCTCGTCGTCGCCGCCGAAAGATTCTCCGGCTGGCTGAATATGCACGACCGCAGCACCTGCATCATCCTCGGCGACGGCGCCGGCGCGGCCGTGATCGGACGCAGTGACGTACCCGGGATCGGGCCCGTCGTCTGGGGCAGCGACGGCGAGCACTTCGACACCGTTGCCATCGACGAGACCTCCCACTTCTTCCGGCAAGACGGCCAGACCGTCTACCGGTGGGCCACCAGCCAGATGGCACCGGTCGCCATGCATGCCTGCGAACGCGCGGGCGTCGCGCCGCAGGACATCGCGGCCTTCGTGCCGCACCAGGCCAATCTGCGCATCATCGATGCGCTGGCACGTCGCCTCGACTTGCCCAACGCCGTCGTCGCCCGCGACATCGTCACGTCGGGCAACACCTCAGCCGCTACCATCCCCCTCGCCCTCTCCCGGATGGTCGAAGCCGGCGAGATCCCGTCCGGCGCACCCGTCCTGCTGCTGGGCTTCGGCTCAGGCCTCGCCTACGCCGCACAGGTCGTGCTCGCCCCGTAACGTCGAACGACGGCTCGAGCCCGGGCCGTCCCCACCCACAGTGCGAAAGGAACACCACCAGTGCCAGACGACATTCTCAAGGAACTCGCCGGGATCCTCAACGAGGTCGCCGACGTGCCGGAATCCGACGTCACGCCGGAGAAGAGTTTCGTCGACGATCTGGACGTCGACTCGCTGTCGATGGTCGAGGTCGCGATGGCCGTCGAGGAGAAGTTCGGCGCCACGATCCCGGACGACAAGCTGTCCGAGCTCAAGACCGTCGGCGACGCCGTCAGCTACATCGAGCAGCACGCAGGCAAGTGAGCCGATCCCTGTGAGTGCCGCGCAATTCGAGGACGTCGTCGTCACCGGCCTCGGGGCGACGACCCCGCTCGGCGGTGACGTCGCGACGTATTGGGAGGGCCTGCTCGAGGGTCGCTCCGGCGTGGCTGCGCTCACCGAGGACTGGGCCGCCGGGCTCAAGGTGCGCATCGCGGCACGGATGGCGATCGACCCGGCCGAGCAGCTCAGCCGGGTACAGGCCCGCCGCCTCGACCGCGCGCAGCAGGCCGCGATCGTGGCTGCCAAGGAGGCGTGGGCCGATGCCGGATTCACCGCACGCTCGGACGAGGCCGGCCTCGACCCGGCACGGGTCGCGGTCGTGATCGGCACCGGCATCGGCGGCGTCACCAGCCTCATCGACCAGCACGACGTCCTGCTCGAAAAGGGGCCGAGCCGGGTCTCGCCGCTGCTCATCCCCATGGACATGCCCAACGGTCCGGCGGCACACGTCGGCCTCGCGGTCGGCGCCCAGGCGGGTGTCTTCACTCCCGTCAGCGCGTGCGCGTCCGGGGCCGAGGCGATCGCCTACGGCCTCGACCTGCTTCACCTCGATCGCGCGGACGTGGTCGTCGTCGGCGGCACCGAGGCGTGCATCCACCCGCTCACCATCACCGGCTTCGCCCAAATGCAGGCGATGAGCACCCGCAACGACGAGCCCGAGCGGGCGTCCCGACCGTTCGACAAGGCCCGCAACGGCTTCGTCCTCGGCGAGGGTTCCGGCGTCATGGTCATCGAGCGGGCCTCCTCGGCGGCGGCGCGCGGACGCGTCCCGTACGCGGTGCTCGCCGGCGCCGGCATCACCGCCGACTCCTACGACATCGTCAAGCCCGACCCCGAAGGCAACGGCCAGCGGCGAGCGGCGGTTGCGGCACTCGAGCGCTCCGGGCTCGACGCGAGCGACGTGGTGCACGTCAACGCGCACGCCACCTCGACGCCCACCGGTGACGGCACCGAAGCGAGGTGGATCGCCGATCTGCTCGGCGAGCAGACGGTGGTCTCGGCGACGAAGTCGATGACCGGTCACCTGCTCGGTGCGGCGGGCGCGATCGAGGCCATCGCCACCGTGCTGGCCGTTAAGCACGACGTCGTGCCGCCCACGATCAACCTCGACGACGTCGATGACGACGTGCGTGTCGACATCCCGGACAAGGCGCGCCAGATGCCGGTGCCGGCAGCGCTCAACGACTCGTTCGGTTTCGGCGGGCACAACGTCGCGCTGCTCTTCCGGAAGGCCTGATCCGCAATGACTGCACTGGCTGTCGCCGACCTAGACCCGCGCGACCCGGTGCTGCGCCTGGACAAGCTGTTCGACGCGGGCTCGATGGAGTTGCTGCGCCCGCGTGACGACAGCGGGGTCGTCGCCGCGCGCGGCCGGATCCACGGCACACCCGCGACGTCGTACTGCACCGACGCCACGGTGATGGGCGGCGCGATGGGCTCGGCCGGGTGCCGGCACATCGTCGACACGATCGACATCGCGGTGCGCGAGCGGGTGCCGGTGATCGGTCTGTGGCACTCCGGCGGCGCGCGGCTTGCGGAGGGCGTCGAGGCGCTGCACGCCGTGGGGCTCGTCTTCCAGGCGATGATCCGCGCGTCCGGGCGCATTCCGCAGGTGTCGGTCGTGCTCGGGCCGGCCGCCGGCGGTGCCGCGTACGGCCCGGCGCTGACCGACGTCGTGATCATGTCCACCGGCGGGCGGGTCTTCGTCACCGGCCCCGACGTCGTCCGCTCGGTCACCGGTGAGAACGTCGATATGGAGTCCCTCGGTGGACCGGACACCCACGGCCGGCGCAGTGGCGTCGTGCACGTGGTCACCGACGACGAAGACGCGGCGCTTGCGGCGGCGCAGTCGGTCACCTCGCTGCTTGCGCGGCAGGGCGTCTTCGACCTCACGCAGCTCGGCCCGGCGCATGACGTCAGCGCGCTGCTGCCGGACAACCCGAAGCGTGCCTACGACGTCCACCCGCTCGTTGCGGCGATGCTCGATGAGGGCGGGTTCCTCGAGCTACATGCCAAGTGGGCGCCGAACATCGTCACCGGTCTCGGCCGGCTCACCGGTCGCACAGTCGGCGTCATCGCGAACAACCCGCTGCGCCTCGGCGGTTGCCTCGATTCACCGTCGGCGGAGAAGGCCGCACGCTTCGTGCGCATGTGCGACGCGTTCGGCGTCCCATTGGTCGTGCTCGTCGACGTGCCCGGCTACCTGCCCGGGGTCGGGCAGGAATGGGACGGCATCGTGCGCCGCGGCGCGAAGCTGCTGCACGCGTTCGGCGAATCGGTCGTCCCGCGGGTGACGCTGGTGACCCGCAAGACCTACGGCGGGGCGTACATCGCCATGAACTCGCGCGCGCTCGGTGCCACCCGGGTGTTCGCCTGGCCGGGCGCCGAGGTCGCGGTGATGGGGGCGTCGGCTGCGGTCGGCATCCTGCACCGCAAAAAGCTGGCTGCCGCTCAGCCTGGCGAGCGCGAGGCCCTGCACGCGCTGCTGGCCGCGGAGCACGAGAAGCTCGCCGGCGGCGTCGCCCGCGCGATGGACCTCGGCGTCGTCGACGAACTGATCGAACCTCCCCAGACCCGCCGGGCGCTGGCCGAGGCCCTGGCCGCTGCCCCCGCGGGCCGCGGCGCCCACGGCAACATCCCGCTGTAGACCCGCCAGGAGCATCGCTGCGGCAGCGCACGCGTGGGCTCAGACCACCTGGTGCAAGAGCGTCACCGGCGCGCCGTCGCCGCCCTGGCGGTAGGGCTCCAGTTCGGCATCCCACGCGGTGCCGAGCAGTTCGGCCAGGCCATGCTGGAAGTCGTCGGCGCAGCGCGCTCGCGACATCAAGCCGCGCAGCCGCTCCTCGCCCACGACGACGTCACCGTTCGCTGCCACCGAGCTGCGGTGAAATCCCCGGCCGGGCACGTACGCGAGCCGTTCGCCGTCGCTGGCCGACGTGCCGTCCTCGGTGATCTCGAAGACCAGCATCGGCCACGCCCGCAGCGACGCGGAAAGCTGGGCAGCCGTGCCGACCGGACCGCTCCAGGCGGCCTCGGCACGCAGCTGGGTCGGTGCCGCCGGCTGCGCGGCCCACTGCAACCGGGCGGGCGTGCCGAGCACGCCGGCCAGCGCCCACTCGACGTGCGGCGCTATCGCCGGAGGGCAGCAATGCAGGTAGACGACACCGCGCGTGCTGGGCACGGCGCGGCTTGCCCCGGCTCCACCGGTGCGGGCGCTGGTCATCGCACACCTCCGTGACTTGACGGCGACGCCTTCCCCAGCGGTCCGTCCCTCGTCAGAGGTGTGTTCTGTTCAGTGTGACGTATGGGGCCCCTGTACGCCAGTGAGGTCAGGATTCCACGGCGAGCCGGACCCCGAACGCGACGAGCACCGTGCCGGTGACCACTTCGAACCGGCGCCGCACAGTCGCCGTGCCCATCCAGCTCGTCACCCGGTCGGCGAGGGCGAGCAGCACGACGAAGTAGGCAACGTTGAGCGCGATGAACACCGCGCCGAACAGCACGACCATCGGTGCGACCGGATACCCGGGTGGTACGAAACCCGGCAGGAACGTCACGAAGAACACCCCCACCTTCGGGTTGAGCAGGTTCGTCGCCAACCCCGCGCCGAAGCCGGATCCGAGCAAACCCCGGCGTGCCGGCCGATCCGCGTCCGGCTCTGCGCCGGTGCGCGAGCGGCCCCGCCACGACTGCAGCCCGAGCCAGATGAGGTACCCCGCGCCGACCACCCGCAGGATGTCGTAGGCCACGTGGCTCGCCCGCAACACCGCAGCGAGCCCGAGCGCGGCGACAGCCACCCACAACAGCAACCCGACGTTGACCCCGATCACCGTCGCCACGCCCCTGCGGACACCGCCGCGCGTCACGTTGCGCACGACGACGAGCGTGTCCGGTCCGGGCAGCAGCACGATCAGGATCGCCGCGACGCTGAAGGCGGCGAGGGCGACGAGCATGCCCGCGACGCTAGACCCGCGTTGTCGCTCGGCGCACGTCCATTACGACGGATGCGGCCTGGTCGCTACTGCGGGCTGAGCGGCTGCTCGGCCAGCGCGCCGAGCACCGCACCGAGCGGGGCGTCGAGTTTGACGTCGGCCAGCGGGTCGCCCCGGGTCGCACCCTGGTTGACGATCGCGACCGGGAGACCGAGCGCTGCCGCGCGACGCACGAAGCGAAGCCCGGACATCACGCTCAGCGACGATCCGAGCACGAGCAGGCAGGCCGCCGCCTCCACCAGCGCGTAGCAGGCGTCGACGCGGCCGCGCGGGACGTTCTCGCCGAAGAACACGACGTCGGGTTTGATCAGCTCGGACGAGCAATAGGTGCAACCAACCGGCACGAACCGATCCAACTGCGCGTCGGACAGTTCGGCATCGCCGTCGGGATTGATCCGCGAGACGGCGGCCACGAAGTCGACGTTCGCCACCTGCAGGCGCGCCTCGACTGCCGCGCGGGGCTCACGCCGGCCGCAGGACAGGCAGACGACGAGATCGGGCCCGCCGTGCAACTCGATGACATTCTGCGCGCCGCCCGCCTGGTGCAGCCCGTCGACGTTCTGCGTGATGATCCCGTCGAGCACCCCGCGGCGTTGCAGCGCGGCGACCGCGCGATGGCCGCCGTTCGGTTGCGCACCGGCTAGCTGCGGCCACCCGAGGTAGCTGCGTGCCCAATATCGGTGACGTGCTTCGGGCGAGCCGACGAAAACTTGGTAGGTCATCGGCGAGTGGCGGCGAAGGGCACCCGTCGGACCGCGGTAGTCGGGGATGCCCGACTCCGTCGACAATCCGGCACCGGACAGGACGACGACCCTGCCCGCGTCGACGAGCCCGCGCAGCGCGCCGACGGTGTCCGCGTCGGTGCCGGTGGCGGCGTCCGTGCCGGCCTCCGTGGCAATGCTCACTGGTCCATGGTGCCTGACCTATTCCTCGGCCAAGGCCCGCCCGTAGCGTTCGGTGACTCGGTCGCGCAGCCCGCGGTCCTTGCGCGAGGCGGGTTGCACGAAGACCTCGCCCAGCATCGGGAACCGCTCGTGCAGCTCGCTGTCGATACGCGCGCATGCCGTCTCGAGATCGGCTGCGGAGAAGGAGTCCACGAAGTCGACGCGGGTACACAGCAGGATGCTCTCCGAACCGGTGAGCATGCTCATGACGTCCACGACGTCGTCCACCTCGTCCTGTTCCTCCAACCACCGCTCGATCTCGCGCAGCAGCCGCGGGTCTGCCTGCTTGCCGATCAGCAGCCCCTCGCACGCCCGGGCGAGCACCAGGGTCACGCTCAGCAGCAGCACGCCGATGAGCACCGAGGCCAGCCCGTCCCAGAACGGCGAGCCGGTCAACTGGTGCAACCCCACACCCGCCGCCGCGATCGCCAGCCCGATCATCGCGGCGGTGTCCTCGAGCAGCACGCTGTTGACGGTCGGGTCGCGTGGCGTACGGACGTAGGACACCAGCGAGCGACGCGAGCGCGACGTCTCCTTACGCATCTGCCCCGCCGCCTGGCGCAGCGAGATG
>JAABUT010004098.1_pt1 | contig 11849 bp, 14 predicted proteins | sample 5559281 | NCBI WGS metagenome assembly JAABUT01 (sample SAMN10711880, study PRJNA513359) | rock metagenome | isolation source: Antarctica rocks | place: Antarctica: Victoria Land, Ricker Hills nord | collected 2016-01-04
AGTTTAAGATAATTTCTATTGCACGGTCAAATTGTTCATCTAACTGATTAGCAACCTGTTGCAACGATTCTATTTCTACCTGAAAAACCCGCCGGGCAACGGACAGTTTACTACTTTGCATCGATAAGTTCGCTGATCAAACCTTCCAGATCGTTTAAATAAAGCATATTCGGGCCGTCGCTCAAAGCATGGTCAGGATCAGGATGTGTTTCGATGAAAAAGCCGTTCGCACCAAAAGCTTTTGCCGCGCGGGCCATAGAAGGCACAAACTTGCGGTCGCCGCCGGTTTTACCATTTGCGCCGCCCGGCCGCTGCACAGAGTGCGTACAATCCATACAAACCGGATAGCCAAATGCTTTCATATCATCCAAATTCCTGAAATCTACCACCAAATTATTGTAGCCAAAAGAGTTTCCGCGCTCCGTTAAAATCACTTGATTATTGCCTGCTTCCGCTACTTTTTGCGCCGGATAAAACATATCCTGGCCGGATAAAAATTGTGCTTTTTTGATGTTGACAATTTTACCGGTTTCGGCAGCGGCAACTAAAAGATCGGTTTGCCGGCACAAAAAAGCCGGAATTTGCAGCATATCAACCACTTCGGCAGCAATTTTAGCCTGATAAGGTTCGTGGATATCCGTAGTTACCGGCAAAGCAAAAGTATCTTTTACAGCTTGCAATAGTTCCATTCCTTTTTCCAAACCCGGCCCGCGGTAGGAATGAATGGAAGTGCGGTTGGCTTTATCAAAAGAAGATTTAAAGATGATGGTTACGTTTAATTTCTCGCGGATGGCGACCAATTTTTCTGCCACTAAAAACAGTAGTTCCCGGTTTTCCATCACGCAGGGGCCAACAATAAAAAAAGGTTTGGTTTGGAGGAGGTTGTAATCCATTCGATCAAATTAATAAAAACCAAAGATAGATTAATGGAAGAAATTTCGGGCTTAAAATTAAACTCCTAATTCTCTGAATGCTTCTTTTATCGGTTAAAAATAAGTGTAATATTTTAATACTTTTAAAAGGGTAATACTTCAATAAATTTCTATAGTTGTGTTTTCCTAATGCAAATTATCAAATTTTCTTATTATCAATTATCCTTGTTTAACTATTAAATTTATTGCTTCCAAAAATGAAAGAAAACAGCACCATAAAACTATATGACACTAAGACGTTTACAAATAAGTTTATGCCTTCAGAAGAATTGCGTAATTTATTAAAAGGTGATTATAATAAATTTCTGCTGGTGCCGGTAGAGGAAATATACCGCCATGTAAGCCAAGCTGTTCCTCCTTCCAGGGCTGTTAACCATACTTTTATTTACCTCACCAAAGGCGAAGCTTATATGAAAATAGGCAGCGAAAAGTATAAGATTTACAAAGATGAAATACTGATCGTTCCAGCCGGCCAAATATTTTCATTTGAAGAATACAACAGCAGTAAATTTAACAGAGGTTTTTTGTGCAATTTTAATGAAAAATTTTTAATTGGCAAATTTGGCAAAAGTGATTTGCTGAAAGAGTTTGAATATTTAAAAGTTTGGGGCAACCCTTGCATCCAATTAGGAAAAGAAACTTCCGGCTTTGTTTTACAATTGTTAAAAAGGATACTAATTGAATATGCAAAAAACGGGCTTGAGTATTTGGATATTATACAGGCTTACTTTATTGCTTTGTTGTGCGAAATTAACCAGGTTTACAAACCACTTTTTAATACCAAACAAACCACAGCCGTAAGCCTTACCAATAATTTTAAAGAATTGCTTTCCCAGCATATTAAAACCAATCATCGGGTTACGGATTATGCTTCGATGTTAAACATTAGCCCAAACCATTTGAATAAAATAGTAAAAAGTGTAACCTCGAAATCGCCAACCAAGTGGATTGATGAAGCTATTGTGCTGGAAGCAAAGGTTTTACTTTATCAAACTGATTTTTCTATCGGCGAAGTAGCAGCAGCAATCGGCATTTACGATCAGTCTTATTTTAGCCGCTTGTTTAAAAAGTATGAATTTGTAACGCCTTTGCAATTTTCTAAAATGATTGAAATGTCCTGATAAAAGATTTGATTGTCCTAACTTGTTCTTGATCTGCTTACGAGCTTTGCCTCGCAAATAAGATAAGACAAAATATGTTTTCCAACCTTCAGTTCTTTCTGATTATCCATTCCTTATTGCGCTGGCTGGTGCTGGTTAGTTTGGTTTATGCTATTTATAGAGCTTATAAAGGTTACACATCCAATTTAACATTTACCAAAGCTGACGATACAGCAAGGCATTGGACCGCTACCATTGCACACATCCAATTGATTTTGGGCATAACGCTTTACACCCAAAGCACCATTACCAAATATTTTTGGCGAAATTTTGATAAAGCTATACATCAGCAGGACACCACTTTTTTCGGGCTAATTCATATCACTTTAATGCTTACGGCCATTGTAATCATTACCATCGGCTCAGCTTTGGCAAAACGAAAGAAAACTGACAAGGAAAAGTTTAAAACCATGCTTTTGTGGTTTTCTGCCGCTTTACTGATCATTTTCATTGCCATTCCCTGGCCGTTTTCGCCTCTGGCAAACAGACCTTATATCAGAACAAATTAAATTATGAAAAAATATTTTAACACCAGTATTGGCCGCTTGCGTTTGATTGCTTATTGCGAAGGCATTTCTTTATTGATACTTATTTTTGTTGCCGTTCCGCTAAAACATTTTTATGGCAATCCGTCCTTAGTAAAATCGCTCGGGCCAATTCATGGTGTACTTTTCCTGCTTTTTATATTTAATACTTTGAGCGTTGGAATTGAGCAACATTGGAAATTTAAAACCACTACCTGGAAAGTGTTGCTGGCTTGTATCATTCCTTTTGGTACTTTTTATATTGATTATAGAATTTTGAGCAAAATCAAGCAACATACAAGTTAATTTATTTTTTGAAAAAGTATGAAATCAATTTTTATCATAATTGTAGTATTAATTGTTTGCTACATCTTTTACAAAACTTATAGCATCCAAAACGTAGATAAAAACCTTGTCCAACTAATTAACAAGGGAGCGGTGATCTTGGATGTGAGGACAAAGATGGAATATGAAGAGGGCCACATTCCCGGTTCGGTCAATATTGCCTTGAGCAAGTTAAGGGCCGCTTCCATCAACTTGGATAAAAAGCAAACAATAATTACCTGCTGTTCTCATGGCTTAAGAAGCATTAAAGCTGTGGAAATTTTAAAAGTAAGAGGCTTTAAAGATGTACACAATGGCGGCGTATGGACAGACTTAGAAAAATATACAAACAATAAACAAAACAAGTAATGGTATTGGTATTTAAAACATCAGTAACCACAAAAACAAAAGCTCAAAAAATAAAAGCACGCCTTAACAAGTTATTTGGCAAAGCTAATTGGAACTTTGATTTAGAAGACTGCGACAAGATTTTACGGATTGTAAGTAAAGACGATATTTCAAACTTTGTGATTACAGAACTTAACAAACTTGATTTTGACTGTACAGAATTAGATTAAAATTAAAGTTTGCAGGAAGTTGAAAACTATCCAATTTTTATGGGGTAAAAGAAGTATAATAATGAGGGTGGAAAATTAAATTAAATATTTTGGGCGAATGCTTCTTTTATCGGCATAAATTATATAAAACAAAAAACCTCCCGAAATAAATTCAGAAGGTTTAAAATTTATACCGATAAAAGAAGTATCCCTTACCAGAAGACAGAATAAATAGCAACCGGCAAACCGCAGATAATTAAACTTCCGGCTGTAAAAGCAGGCGCAACGCTAAATATTCCGGTATCTGATTAAAACCTATAAAAAAGGCTGATCCGTTCAAATCAGCCTTTTCCAAAAAATTAATAATTAAACTTAAAAACTTCGTTCATATTATTGCTGGAGTCAGTGCTCACCTTCAAATCAGTGATAAAACCGGTGCTCAGTTCGTAAACCCAGCCGTGCACACTCAGCGTTTTGCCATTTTCCCAGGCGTTTTGAATGATAGATGTTTTGCACAAATTATGTACGCCTTCCATCACATTAAATTCTACCAGGCGGTTGGCGCGTTGTGTTCCGTCACTAATCAGGTCCAGCTCAAAAGCATGCAAACGGTAAATATCTTTGATATGGCGCAACCAGTTATCAATAATGCCATAAGTTTTACTGGTCAATGCTGCCGTAACACCACCGCAACCGTAATGGCCGCAAACTATCACATGCTTCACTTCCAGCACGTTAACGGCATAATCCAATACCGAAAGCATGTTCATATCCGTATGAATCACCATGTTGGCAATGTTTCTGTGTACAAATATTTCGCCTGGTTTGGTATTGGTGATTTGGTTGGCCGGCACGCGGCTATCGGCACAACCGATCCATAAAATCGGTGGTTTTTGTCCGTTCGCCAGCTTCTCAAAATACTGTTCGTCTTCTTTTAAAGTGTTGGCCACAAACGTCTTATTGCCTTCCAAAAGGCTTTCATAAGTGATATGGCTGGTATCGTGAATTTGATTATTACTTGTATCCATAATTTTAATTTTTATAGGTTTTCAGATCTGTGAAACTGGTTATTGATAGGTTGTTTTCTTTTGAAAGGATAGATCAGAATTTTGGCAATGCGATATAAAATTACTTCTGAAATATCGTAATATAAAATGGTGAGCAGGATAAGCGGGATGAAATAAAATATCCTGAAATCATACGCTTCAAACATAATTCCGCCAATGATTCCGCCCGCTAAGTAGAAACTTAAAATGGTGAAACGGATGGCCAAACGCTGTTTTACTGCTGATCTTTTTCCTTTTTCTGTGTGTAGATATTCGGAAAGTTCTCCGCCCAAATCAGTAAATAAACCGGTTAAATGTGTGGTTTTGACCAATCCGCCGGAGATGGTAGAAACCAGCCCGTTTTGCAGGCCCATTGAAAACAGCATGGCACCGATAATCAGTTCGCGTTCGGTTTGTGTTTCGGTATAAAAATTATGGCCGTAAACTGCCACTACAAACAGGACGATGACTTCCAAAAAAACCGGCACGGCATGAGCGCGGTAATTGCCTTTTTTACTGTAAGATTTGGTAATAAAGTTGGCCGTAAAAGCACCCAGCAAAAACATCAGCAGCCACAAAGCATACACCATAACGTCGTGATGTTCTTTGTTTACAATTTTTTGGGCGAGCATGGCTACGTGCCCGGTAATATTACTGGTGAACGACAGGAAAGCAATTACGCCGGCAACATTTGTCATCCCGGCAACAAAAGCAGTAGAAGATGCCAGCAGTAAATTATCTTTCAGCGAGCGTTCTTCTTTTAATTTTCTCAGCATAAAAGCTAAATTTAATAGAAAAATTAAGGTATAAAAACAGTACCGAAAGCTTATTTAAAAAGGTTTTCGGCAGAAGATGGTTTTGTAAATGAATAATTAAACCAGATTTGGCGGCGGCGTAAGAATTGCGGGAAAATGGGTTTGTTTGAACAGGAAATCCTGCTGCTTGTACAGCACTCGGATGCGCATTACTATCGGTACAAACCCTTCTTCACAAAGAAAAATTTTATCGATTTCTTTTTTGGTTTTGCTGATAGAATCTTTAAAATCCTGTGATTTTTCGTCGTTGTTTTCCTGATCCGCAATTAGAATAACGGTTTTAATCTGCTTTGAAAAATGACTGATAAAAACAGCTGTAACCGGGATGAACATCTTGACAATCAGGATCAAAATGAAACCGGCACCAACAATTATTTTAAAATTCTTTTTCAGCATGAGCAGCTAAATTACAAAATAATAAGCGTGATGTTTGCGTAAATTTAAAAATCAGACCAGGCGGCAATCAACCTGATCGTTATAATTATTTTATTTTTGGTTGATAAAAACAGCATCAGTAAACAAAAAGTAAATGAAGCAAAGCACAGGTTTTAAGTTGAAAATAAACGCTTTTTGCTGATGATGCGCTATTTTCGGTATCTGCTTTTACCATTTTCATTGGTTTATGGTTTGATTATTTTTCTTCGGAATTATTTTTACGATCTCGGGATTTTTAAAAGCCAGCAGTTTAATTTGCCGGTAATTGTGATTGGAAACCTGGAAGTTGGCGGCGCAGGTAAAAGCCCGATGACGGAATATTTAATCCCATTACTAAAACCTCAGCATAAAATTGCCACATTAAGCCGCGGTTATGGCCGAAAAACCAAAGGCTTCTTTTATACCGATAAAAACAGTACGGCCAAATCTGTTGGCGATGAACCGCTTCAGTTTAAACAAAAATTTCCGGAAATTACAGTTGCTGTTTGTGAAAGCCGTGTGGAAGGTGTGGAAAAGTTGCAGCCCGATCATGATTTGATTTTGCTGGATGATGCTTATCAGCACAGAGCTTTAAAACCCGGTTTCAGCATTTTATTGTTTGATTTCGGGAAACTGAATGGACCGCATTTCCTGCTTCCTGCAGGAAATTATCGCGAAAATTTTTCGGGTAAAAAGCGTGCGGATGTAATCGTGATTAGTAAATGTCCGCCTGATTTATCCGCAGAAAACCAGCAGCAAATCCGGCAGCAGATGCTTCTTTTACCGCATCAAAATTTGTTTTTTACTTCGATTGTTTATCAGTCGTTCCAATCGTTTTTTCCTTCCGATGATACTGTTTTTATCGACCCAAAATCTACTTTATTTGTGCTCACGGGCATTGCCAACCCGAAACCGTTGCTGCAACATTTGCGTAAGCAGTTTGCGCAGGTTGTGCCGCATAATTATCCCGATCACCACCCGTTTACCAGCAAAAATATAAGTAAACTTGTTGCGGATTTTGCGGCTTGCCCGGCGATAAATAAAGCAGTTATCACAACAGAAAAAGATGCGCAGCGTTTACAAGAACCTGTGTTGAGCGCATTGCTGGCCGGATTGCCGGTTTTTGTGGCACCGATCGGGATTTCATTTTTGGATGATGCGGCACCGGCGTTTCAGCAGATCATAGAAAATTATGTTAGAAAGTATCAGAAAAACAACCGCTTATATACAAAGCCGGATTAATGGTTTTGAGCCGGAAATCGGTATCATTTTAGGCACCGGACTCGGCGGTTTGGTCAACGAAATGCAGGTGGAGAAGCAGCTGATGTACGGCAATATCCCGGATTTCCCAATTTCTACTTTGGAATTTCACTCCGGGAAACTGATTTTCGGTATGCTGGCCGGCAAAAAAGTGGTGGCCATGCAAGGCCGTTTGCATTATTATGAAGGCTATACGATGCAGCAAATCACGTTTCCGGTGCGGATTATGAAGATGCTGGGTATCAAAACATTACTGGTTTCCAATGCCAGCGGTGCGCTCAACCCGGCTTTTAAAAAAGGCGACTTAATGGTGATTGAAGATCATATCAACCTGCAGCCTGATAACCCGTTGCGGGGCAATAATGATGAAGAACTTGGCCCGCGTTTTCCGGATATGAGCCAGCCATACAGAAAAGATTTAATCGATAAAGCCTTAAAAATAGCCGATAAAAACAGCATTACCTGCCATAAAGGGATTTACGTTTCTGTAACCGGCCCAAACCTGGAAACCCGTGCCGAATACCGTTATCTGCGCATCATCGGCGGCGATGCTGTGGGCATGAGCACCGTGCCGGAAGTGATTGTGGCCAACCACATGAGTTTGCCGGTTTTTGCTGTTTCGGTGCTGACAGATGAGGGTTTTCCAGATGAACTGCAGCCGGTTTCGGTAGAAGAAATTATTGCCATTGCACAAGCAGCCGAACCCAAAATGACGCTTATCCTTAAAGAACTGATTGCGCAACTGTGAATTTGACAGGGCTGAAATTTTTATTTTTATTGCTGATTTTTTCGCCGGCAGTTTCCGTTTATGCGCAATATGGCCGCACAACCAATACCAATACCAACCCGTTTGTGCAGGGCGATACCAGCCATCGCAAAACGGCCAAACCATTAACAGACGACCAGTTGCTGGATACGCTGCGCAAACGCGACGAACATAAAGGCGATTCGGTTATTTTTACATCCAAATTTATCCGCATCACCAATGAACGGCTTTTGAATGACAGCACGCAGGTATTACCGCTGGATACCACGCTGGTTAATTTTGAAAATTACAGTGCCTTGTATCAGCGCAAAAGCCCAAAAATCGGCTTGGGAAACTTGGGTTTGCCTTACCGAAATTTACTTTTTGAACCACGAAAAATTATTGGTTTTGATATCGGCCTGCATTCTCAGGATGCTTATTTACTCAGGTCGGAAGATGTCACTTACTATCGTGCCCGCACGCCCTACACCAATTTATATTACGTAAACGGAGCATTAAAAGAGCAGGTTTTCAGGGTTACGCACACGCAAAACATCAAACCCAACTGGAATGCCGGTTTCAATTTTAACCGGATCGGTTCGGTTGGTTTTTATCCGAGGCAGAAATCCGATGATTTGGAAGCAGCTATTTTTACCTGGTACGAATCTAAAAACAAACGCTATAACCTGCTTGCCAACCTGACTTTCAACAACCTGAAAACACCGGAAAACGGATCAATAGTAAACGATAGTATTTTTACCTCCAACACCAGCTCGCTGGCCAAAACTGCCGAACCGGTGCGGCTCAACAATTCGCGCGATAACTGGCGCAACAACAGTTTTTACATCAAACAATTTTATTACATCGGCAAAACAGAAGGCTTGAAAACCAATGCCGGCTCTTCCTCCAGCGTGTTGCCTACGCAGCGTGTTTCGCATACTTTTACTTATAACAGCCAGCAGTACAAGTATTTGCAGGATGAGGCGGATTTGTATAAAGTTTTTCCGGTTCATCGTTATGATACCTTATATTCAAGGGATTCGCTTTCTGTTAAACACATCCGAAATGAGTTTTCCTACAGTTTTTACCTTCGGGGAAATGCCGTAAAATTTGTACGGAACGAACTTAAACTTGATTTGGGTTTGGTGCACGATTATTACAAATACAGCCAGTGGGTGCGTGATACTTTGCAGGCTTCAACAACTAACTATCGACACAGTGTGCAAACTAATTCATTTCAGGACATTACTTTGAAAGCCAGACTGGGTTATAATTTAAGTGACCGTGCCGGTTTGGATGTTAATCTACAACAAATTACGCTGGGCAGGGAATTTGGGGATTACTTGTATGATGCCAAACTGAATGTGCTTTTGGGCAATAAAATCGGCCGTGTAGTTATGGAAGCTTATACGCAAAGCAATACGGCACCATTGATCTATACCAACTGGTATTCAAGTCATTATCAATTCAATTACAATTTTAGCAAGGTCAAAACCACTAATCTTTCTTTTAATTATCTGAATGAAAAATTACAGCTGGATGCCAAGGCAGAATACTTTTTGCTCGGTAATTACCTTTATTTCGGCACAACAACCGAATATTCCAATAACGCGCAGCCGATGCAGGAATCGTCGCCCATCAGTTTGCTGAAATTAAGTTTGGGCAAAAACTTCGCCTGGCATGGATTCTTTTTGGACAATTATTTTGTTTATCAAAAAAACAGTAATGCCAACATTTTGCGCACGCCTGATTTTTATACTTATAACAGTTTTTACTATAAAAAGCGGTTCTTTAACGTGCTGAGCACGAGTTTCGGATTTACAGCACGGTACAACACCAAGTATCTGGCGCCAGCTTATGCACCGGGAATTGGTTTTTACAACAATTCCAATATTAGTTTCCAGAGTTATCCGGTCGTCGATCTATTTATCAAAGGCACGTTAAAGCGTACCAACCTTTTCCTCAAATACAATTATGCCAACCAGGGCTTGCAAAGCAAAGGTTATTATACCGTTGTGGCACCAGGCATCACGTCCGTTGCCAAAACCCAAGTCGGTTACCCAATGCAGGACGCGTTGCTGGTTTTCGGGGTAAGCTGGAATTTTTACGATTGATTAGGAGAAATCTTCATCAAAGCAACATAATTTTTAAAGTTTGATGAAGATTTCTCCCTGCGGATCGAAATGACAGAACATGCTTCTTTTAGCACTATAAAATTGGTAATCTGTCAGCAATCTCTAAAAAAATCTCGGCATCAATTTTTATGGGGTAAAAGAAGCATCGCAAATAAACTCTTGTTTTTCTAAGTTGCTTTAATGGTCCTGATTTTGATATTGCGCCCTGGAAGCTAAAATTGCAGGCATGTTTGTAGTTGCCCAATCTGTAAGCATCGCCACGGAAGGCAACATGCTTTTACCCATTTCGGTCAGCGTATATTCTACTTTCGGTGGTATCTGCGGATAAAGCTTTCGTGCTACCAATCCGTCTGCTTCAAGCGTTTTCAGCGTAACCGTAAGCATCTTCTGCGATATACTACCGATATGATGGTTGAGCTCGTTAAAACGGAGCGTTCCATAACGGCCCAACAGGTCAATAATCAAAATCGACCATTTATCACCAATGCGGTTCAAAACGTTTCTTATCGGGCAATTTGTAAGCGAATAAATATCTTTTAAATTTTCTTTTCCCATAACTATCTCATAATCAATAATAGTAACTTCCTGGTTAGTGACTGATTTTAAAGTGCCTTCTTGTTTGTAGTTAAGTTACTATTTACCTTTAACTCTCCAAAAGTAAGTAAATTCTTTTGGCTAATTCAAATAAACATTTAACTTAAAAAACAATCAAAATGATTTTAGTTACAGGCGCCACAGGGCATTTGGGCAGGGCAACCATTAATTTCCTCCTTAAAAAAGTACCCGCCAACCAAATTTCGGCTTTGGTAAGAAGCGAAGCCAAAGGGGCAGAGTTTACAGAAAAAGATATTACCGTGCACATCGGCGATTACACAGATTATGATTCTATGGTGAAAGCATTTGCAGGAACCGACAAGTTATTCCTGATTTCCTCCAGCGATTTCAGCAAAGAAGACCGTGTAGCACAGCATACCAATGCCATTAAAGCGGCGAAAGCAGCAGGTGTACAGCATGTTGTATATACCGGTTTTGACCTTAAAGACCCGGATCATACTGCGCTTGCCGAATTGGAAGATGCGCACAAAGAAACAGCCGATTATCTTAAAACTTCAGGCTTGAGTTACACTGTGCTCGATAATAATTTATATGCTGATACGCTGCCTCAGTTTTTAGGGGAAAAAGTGCTGGAAACGGGCGTTTTCTTCCCGGCCGGATTTGGCAAAGTGCCTTTTGCTACGCGGATGGATATGGCAGAAGCTTCGGCCACTTTATTGGCGAGTGATGCATACCAGGAAAACGCTTATCCATTTGCTTCTGATGAGGTTTATTCTTTTGATGATATTGCCAAAATTTTGTCCGAATTGTCAGGCAAAGAAGTGCCTTATCTCAACCCATCCAAAGAAACTTTTATCACACAAATGAAGGGATTTGGTGTACCGGAAATGGCCGCCGGGTTTATGGCAGCTTTTGGGGAAGCTATTGCAAATGACGAGCTTGATACCAAGCGCACGGTGCTGCCTGAACTTTTAGGCAGAAAACCAACTTCGCTCAAAGAATATTTAAAATCGGTTTATTTCCCTGCGAAACAAGTATAAACTGTACTGTATAACTGAAAGAAGCCGTGTTTTAACAGATTTAAAAACGGCTTCTTTTTTGTTTGATAAAAGTATCGGTTGGTACAATAATGTAATCTCCAAAATTGAACATTTCCAATTTTATACCGATAAAAACAGCATCAGGTTTTCTGCTTCTTTTTTTCACAGCCGGAAACAAAACGTTATTTAAAATCAAACGATAGTTGGAATTTATGATGCTTCTTTTAGCCCTGTAAAATTGATGTTTAGATCAATTTATAAAAGAATATACAAGTCGTCAATTTTTATGGGATAAAAGAAGCATGGCAAACAGATTCAGTTGGTTGATTAAATCTTACATTC
>JAABUT010004099.1_pt1 | contig 11845 bp, 12 predicted proteins | sample 5559281 | NCBI WGS metagenome assembly JAABUT01 (sample SAMN10711880, study PRJNA513359) | rock metagenome | isolation source: Antarctica rocks | place: Antarctica: Victoria Land, Ricker Hills nord | collected 2016-01-04
ATTTTGTGTTTTTGCTTTTTTTGGTACAAAAAACTTCTTTAGCAAACTTTGTCGGGCAAAAACGCAATTGCCGCTAACGGAAAAGGCTTGGCGAAGAACCGATATTTGAAACTCGGCAGCCGCAACCAAAGTTAGATTTATAATCAAATGTTGATGCTTCTTTTACCGGCTAAATTTTGTTCTTTCCGCTGGAACTGAAGCAAAACAGCAAAACAAAAGTTCAATAACTTCCGTCGGCCGGGTTTTTGCCAAACCGTTTGTTAAACGCATTTCGTGTTTTTGCTTTTTTGGCACAAAAAAATCTTTGACAAACTTTTTCGGGCAAAAACGCGAAGTGTCGGTTAACGGAAAGGGCTTGGCGAAGAACCGATATTTGAAACTCGTCAGCCCAAACCAAAGTTAAATTAATGTTCCAATGTTGATGCTTCTTTTACCAGCTAAATTTTTGTTCTTCTGCCGGAACTGAAGCAAAATAGTAAAATAAAAGTTCAATAAATCCGTCGGCCGGTTTTTTGCCAAACCAATGTTGCCTGCCGTTATTCATCGTCTCTTAGTTCAATAATCGCGATTCTCTTCGGATATATATTGATCTGAGGGTTATATAGTTCTTCTGGAAATTCTTCTAATATTCCTAACTCCCTTGCATTTATAAATTGGCGCGGCAAGGCTGCTAATTTGCTAAATGATTCTCCCATAAAGTTCCCTGTCGATCCGATGGTTGTTTGGTCTTGATAAAGAGATTTGAAATAAGGACAAGTAAACAAACAGCGGATCGGTAAAGTATATTTAAGCTGATGTATTTTGTTAAAAGTTCTTGAACCCCTTGTATTAATTGCAGTAGTAACATTTTTCAATGTTGTAAACGTCCAACCTAAAAGTTCCTTGTCAAATGGTTTGCTGCATTGCCAATGGTCTGCTTTTGTAGCACTCGGAAAATAGTTGTAAAAGTTGTACAAAGGTACAGCTCCATTTGAATCTGCAAAAGTCCGAAGTAGATTTATCTGATAGTCGTCGCTTTGTAGTTTTCCAACTTTGTGATTTAAACTATCATAACTAGCTGATTTTAGACTTAATTTTTTAGCTTGAATGGCATAACGTATCCAACCATATTTATAAGAGCCAACATACCATTCCCAATCCGTACCTTGAATTGCTTCCAGATGTTTTGGTGTTTGTACTATTCTAATATTGAGATAATTTTGCTTTGCCAGATCAAGAAGTATTGAGTCAGTAATTGTTTCTTCACCATATAATGTACCATATCTACTGGATAAATTAATGTCTGTCCAAATACGTCTTGTTATATCTTCAAATTTCTCTCGTATCATTCTATAATGGCAGGCAACGGAAAAGGCTTGGCGAAGAACCGGAATTTGAAACCCGTCAGCCGGAACCAAAGTTAGATTTATAATCAAATGCTGATGCTTCTTTTAACAGCTAAATTTCGTTCCTTCTGCCGAAACTGAAGCTAAATAGTAAAATAAAAGTTCAATAACTTCCGTCCGCCGGTTTTTTGCCAAACTAATGTTAGCGGTTCGTTGTTTTTAGTCGCCAAATAGGGATTTATTTTACAAGAGATTTTAGATAAAAAGTAAATAATAATGAAAGTATGACTGCTGATAATCTTATAATATTTTTTGTTAAACTACTTAAAGTTAAGGAGGGAATATTTGATTTTGCTTTAAAGAAAAAAGCTACAAGTCTATCATAGTCTAAAAGCATTAAGAACAAAAGTCCGATAGTTATAATTAATGATTGTAGTAAAGCTCCTAAATTCATTTGATAAAAAATATTAATCAAAGTCAAGTTTAGCATAAAAGCAAATAAAATAATTGCTCCTAATAATAAAGTCCTGCGAAATAATAGAAGGTAAGCTCCAACGATTTGAACAAAAGCAATTATAATTCCAAAAGTTAAAGAGTGTCCAAAGTAATACCAAGTTAACCATTCGCCTGATAATTGATTTAAAGGTCGAGAAGCAATTGTTAGAGGCACAATAAATTGTAAACCGAATAATTTCGCCCAACCAAATCTACAAAGATTAAAAGCAATAGAATATCGTATTGTCGCATAAAGAAAACCAAATACTTTAAGAGAATTTATTTTTTTCTTATTTTCTCTGAATTGCCATACAAAAGGAAATATCAACGCCGATAATATCGATATGCCTACCAATGAAAAAATTAAGACTGGTGGAAGCCAAGAAATTGTTCCACTGTTACCTACGCTCAACCATAATCCTGCTAATGTTAGTCCTGCAACTATGCAAGTCACAAACTTTTTAAAAAAAGATTTTGAAGCCATATTTATCGTTTGTTAAGATAGATACTCAATAAAACAATTTCTTACAGTTTAGTCATTGTTTTTACGATGTCGGTTTACAATGACCGCTAACGTTTAGGGCTTGGCGAAGAACTGGCAATAGAAACCCGTCAGCCCGAACCCCGGACTAAAGATAAAAAGAAATTCAAAAGTTCAAAAACTTCCGTCGGCCAGTTTTTTGCCAAACCAATGTTGCAAGCAGTTTATTTAAATTGTTAAATATAAACTTTGAGTTTTTAGAAATATGTCAGATGTCAGCAAAACAGGCTTTGAACATTTAAATTAGAAAGTCGGCGATTAAAAAGTCCGGCGATTATTTTTGTCTGCGAAAAAGCTGCAAAGTTTGACTTGTCTTTTTAGAAACTTGGAAGCCAGTTTTATAAATTGAAAAGTCAGCTGCAAATGTTGTTTGTACCGGTACAAAGCCCGCTTGCAATTTTATGCCGATAAAAACAGTATGGTAAAAGTTGGCGCAAAAGTTGAAGCCGCTTTTGAGTTTGTCCAGCCGTGCAAGTCGGTCGCCGTTTTGCAGGTCTTAAATTGCTTGCAACTCATAAATAGACGCAAGTCCCATGAGTTTTACGTAAAACTAAAAATATTGTTGAAACTTTGCAATAGCGATCAACCGAATTATTCAAAATGTTGATAATCATAGGGTTATAAGTTTTTCTATTCGTATTTACTAACTTTAATCATATTAAACAATACAAAATACGCAATGCGTATTAAAAATTGTTTAAAGGCAAACAATACAAAATGCGCAGTACTAATCTATACCGTCCAACGGGCTTTTTATGTTTTTTAAGCTTTGCTGGCTCACATGTGTGTAGCGCAAAGTAGTTTTTATATCGTTATGGCCCAAAAGCTCTTGTACAAAAATAATGCTGGTGCCGTTTTCAAGCAAATGGGTGGCAAAACTGTGCCGCAAACCATGTATGCCTATCGCTTTGTTAATTTTTGCTTTTCGCATCCCGTCATTAAAAACCTGTTGCGCACTCCGGATGCTGTACTGCTCGCCATATTGTCCTTCAAATAAATATTTAACCGGTTTGTAAGCTTTGTAATAGCTGCGCAAAAGTTGTAAAATACTAACTGGCAGGTTGGCATAACGGTCTTTTTTGCCTTTGGCACGTTCTATAAAAACCTGCATGGCCTTGCTGTCAATATCGGTAATTTTCAGGTTCACAATTTCACTCACCCGCAGGCCCATGCCATAACATAATTTGAGCATTAGGTTGTGTTTCAGGTTTTTGGTTACTTCAAACAGTTTTTTAATTTCGGGCTGAGAAATCACTTTTGGCAGTTGCGCGTGCTTTTTAGGCCGCGGAATCTCAAAAAACACTTTCTCCCGGTGCAGCACCTGTTCAAAACAAAACTTGATTGCGTTGATACGGCTGTGCAACGTGTTTTCTGATAGTTTTAACGTATTGGTGCAATACAAAAAATAGCTGCGCAGCTTCGTGCTGTCAAGCGTGGTTACCGGTACGGCTTTAAGCAGGCATAGCAATTGTGCAAATTCATTGCGGTAAGTTCTAATCGTGCTGCCGCTGTATGCTTTAAGTTGCAGCGTTTCTATATAAGTTTTAAAAGCTAATTGGTTTTCCGGTTGGATATGCGCCAGCACTTCTTTGCCCGCTGGTTTGGCCGGAAGTCCGAATTTTTCTCTGTAAAACTGGTTATCGCTTACATACCATGCCTTTTTAGTATAGCTCTATTTTACGCCGGGCAGCTTTTTTACTTTTTCGTTTGTTTGCTGGTGGTATTCAAAACAAATAAAAATAACGGCTTTATGCTGATGTTCGGCCAGTTCAAAACGCACCTGCGGCCGGTTTTGAACGGTTGGCTTTTGCAGATCAGTGACTAACATCTTCCATTGGCTTTTTATCCAGCATAATCAGCTGCTCTGCAACAACTTCTGTGGTATAATGCGTTTTGCCTTCCTTATCATCAAACTGCCTGGTTTTCAGTTTTCCTTCCACATAAACCAAACTTCCTTTATGCAGATATTTTGCGGCCAGTTCTGCCAAACTTCTCCACACCACAATCGTATGCCATTCGGTTTTAGAGGCTGCTTGTCCGTTTTTGTCTTTAAATATTTCTGTCGTGACCAGTGTAAATTTCGATACCGCTATATCGCCGGTCAGTTTTTGATTTTCCGGGTCTTTGCCCAAATTGCCTATTAACGTTACTTTGTTAAGTCCCCGCATGGTTCATATTTATAGGTTGTAAATATAAACTAATAGTTATAATATTTTCTTTATGCTGAAGGTAAACAAAAAGCGGAAACAGGATAATTATTGATTATATTTTTTCCTGTCGGGGAGAAATTGGACATTGTGCCGATAAATCCGGCATACTAACAACAGCAGGTTTTACGTTTAATCAGGATAAACATTTCCCAATTGCTTCTTTCATTTTCCAACTATAAGTTAAAAATCAAACCTCAAATTTTGCGTGCTGGTATTGCTGTTTTTACACTGCTTTTTTTGGGGTTTGTTTCGCCCGGCACTTCCAGGTTAGAGCCAATTGTGCTGCAACCGCAACTGCTTCCAATTGTGCCCAAAGAGTTTTATGTTGAACAAATTACGGATGAACGCGCCGATAAATCTGCCGTTGCCTGGGTTTTTCCGGCTTCCAATTCAAAACAAAAACCAATCTTACAAACGGTCGATTTAAAAGGCGGCAGTTTACCTGCCATCCAAAATTATATCTGGCAAAGTTTGCCTCGTAATAAAAGTTTACGGCCAATTATGGTTCGTGTAAAAGAATGCAAAATTACAGAATCGCTGGCAACGCCCGGCAGGGTAGAAGGCAAAGTTGCAGTATCTTTATTTTTTGATTTGCAAAATGAAATTGGAAACATTCATCTTACAGATTATCGTATCGACACCAAATATAATCGTCCTGATAATCAGGCAAATATACTTGCCCCAGCTTTGCAGGAATCTTTTACTTCTGCCTTAAAATACTTTAACAATTGGATGAATATCCAGGCAGACCATAATCCAAAGTTGGCCAAAGCAGTACAAGTTGATTTCAAAGATCATCGGGACAAAACAGAAGGCGATACCATATATTATGCTTCAAACCGGCCGCTAACTTGGAATGATTTTCAGGAGAAACCCAAAAGTGGAAAATATGCGGCATTGGTGTTTCCAAGTTTTGGTTTTGATGAACACCGGGAAGTTGTAAATGCCAAAATCAGGCTGCACTTGGATATGAAAATTTATGTGCCAAAAAGTGCATGTTGGGTAAAAGATGGCGATCGCTTTGATTATACTTTGAACCACGAACAACGACACTTTGACTTGGTTGCCATTGTTGGAAAACACTTTGAACAAAAAATAAAAGCTGCAAAACTGCCGGTTATAAATTTTGACGGCGTAATCAATGTTGCATTTTATGAATCTTTCAGGGAGATGAACAACCTGCAAAAGCAATACGATGATGAAACGGAACATGGCGTAAGTGCAAGTCAGCAGGAGCGTTGGAACAAGAAGATCGATCAGGATTTAATTGCACTCGGCATCAAACACAATCTTTAACTTGGATACTGTTTTTATCAGGTATTTTTTAACGCAAGTAAACCGCGTCCTCTTCACCGTTTTCATTTAGCACAACATCTACATGTTCTTTTAAAACGGTGGAGAGTGCCAGTCCGGTAAAATCTGTTGCAATCGGAAAACTTTTGTGGTTGCGGTCAACCAGCACAACTGTCCTGATTTTTTTAAGCGGAATATCGATGAAAATAGCAAAAGCATAAGCCATTGCCTTGCCGGAATTGAGCACATCATCTACCAAAACCACAGCTTTGTTGCTGCAATCTTCCACCGGGATACTCAAAGAACCGTTTAAGTTGGAACTGTATTTATCCAGGTCAATGCTGATCAAAGTAACTTTAAAAGGTGCAATTTCGTCCAGGATAGCTTTCAATCTGGTGGCTAACCTAAAACCGCGCGATAACAATCCAGCCAGTACAATTTCAGTTTCATCCAAATTATTTTCCAAAATCTGGTAGGCAATCCGGTCTATTTTTTGCTGGATCTGGCGGCTGTTTAAAACCAATATTTTTTTTTCAGAGGTCATTTTTAGGTCGATAAAAGAAGCATTGAATTGTACAATTGTATTTTATACTTGGATCATATAATATCAATCTTTGGAATAAGGGAAAAATACAAAGTTGGCACCATCGGGCACAATTACAAAAACACACATATACTTGTTTGGGTTTTTGTAAGTATCGATAAAGCGTTCTTCCAATTCTTTTTTGATTACTTTTCGTTCAATAAATTCTTCCAAAGTTGAAGCTTGGATTGTCCAGTCAATATTCATTTCATGACGGTCAAAAATCACTTCGCCCAAAGCAACTTCATGCTGATGGGCGATGAAAACCGGATACTTGGATAAACCTTCCACCATAATTTCAACTGCAATTTCTTTGATGGAATCGCTCAGGAATTTCAAATCAACTTCCAAACTTTCCAGCGGACTTGTTTTCTGTTTTTTTTCTTCTTCGCTGCCTTCCTGCAATAAATCTTCCGGGTTCATGTTGTTAATTTTTTAGTTGTAAAAGAAGCACATTTTCAACATGTTGCGTATGTGGAAACATATCAACCGACTGTATTTTTGTTACTTCATATTTTTCTTTTAATACCAAAAGGTCACGGGCTTGTGTGGCTACATTGCAACTGACATATACAATTTTTTCAGCTTCGATTTCCATCAAACGCTGCACCACATCCGGGTGCATTCCGGCGCGCGGCGGATCGGTAATGATCACATCCGGCTTGCCATTTTGTGTTATAAAAGAAGCATTTAAAACGTCTTTCATATCACCGGCAAAAAATTTGGTATTGGTAATTTGGTTAATTTCAGAATTTACTTTTGCATCTTCTATCGCGCTTTCCACATATTCAATTCCGATCACTTGTTTCACTTTTCCGGCGATAAAATTGGCAATTGTTCCTGCACCGGTGTACAAATCGTAAACCAGTTCATCGCCTTTAAAACCGGCAAGATCACGCGCCGTTTCATACAATCTGGTGGCCTGGTGCGAGTTGGTTTGATAAAAAGATTTCGGCCCGATTTGGAAACGTACTTTGTTTAGGCCACTAAAATCAGTGTGCATTTCTTCATAAATAAAATCGCGGCCATGATAAGTTAAAACTTCCTGATCAAAAATGGTATCGTTTTTCTTTTGGTTGAGAATGTACAACAACGAAGTAATTTGTGGAAAATTATTTTTGATAAACTCCATCAAACTTGTAACTTTTTCCGGTCCTGCAAAAGCAAAAACCACGATCACCATTAATTCTCCTGTAGAAGAACTGCGCACAATTAAATTTCGCAATGCACCTTCATGATTTCTAAGATTGTAAAAACTAATACTGTTTTTGATGGCAAAATCCCGAATGCAATTTCGGATTTCGTTGGAAGGACCGGCTTGTAAATAGCATTTTTGAATATCCAAAATCCGGTCAAAATAAAGCGGCACATGGAAGCCCAGCGCATCTGTAGCAAACGTTTCACCGCTGCTGATTTCATTATTGGTCAGCCATCTTCTATCCGAAAAAGTGAACTCCAGTTTATTGCGGTAAAAGCGTGTTTCCGGAGAAGGCAAAATCGGCATCAGGCTGCTTACATCAATTTTGGCGATGCGTTCCAGCGCGTCCGTAACCGCTTTTTGTTTGTAATGCAGCTGCGCTTCGTAAGTCATGTGCTGCCATTTACAGCCGCCGCAATCGCCAAAATGCTGGCAAAAAGGTTCTGTACGCAAATCGGATGCTGTTTTTAAGGCACTAATTTTGGCTTCGGCAAAATTTTTCTTTTTGCGGTAAATTTCTATGTCGGCCACATCGCCCGGAACGGCTTTGTCCACAAAAACCACCAGTTCACCGGCACGGCCAACGCCTTTTCCTTCTTCTGCAATATCAAAAATGGCAACGTCTTGTGCAATGATTTTCCCTTTGGGCGATGATCTTCTCATGAGCCGCAAATTTAGGGCAATTTTTAGTTTTAGGAAATGGGGGAGGGAGGAAGATTTTTAGGTGGTAAAAGAAGTAGCCTCACCTAAATCCTCTCCAAAAGAGAGGACTTAAGAACCATTGCCCTTGCTCCCTCTCCTGTGGAGAGGGCCGGGGTGAGGCGTCTACTTCAACGCCGCCTTCACCAGATAAGGCAAAATCTCTTTCTGAAAACTCACAAAATTTTTCCGCACATCTGCATCACTTACAGAAGTAAAAGCAAAACTAAAAACAATGCTTTTACTGGATTTAATCAAAAATCGCAATCTTGCCGGGAAAGTATCATTGATGTGCAGTTCACTTACGCCGGTGAAAGATTTGTACAGCAATTCTTCCAGTTCGTTGGATAGTTTTTTCAAAAAATCCTGCGCATTGGCCGATTCGCGGATAAAATCCCAGCCGATAAACTCATTGCAAACGGTGTAAGAAAGGCGGCTGGTTTTCATGATGAGATTGGTGAGATGCTTTTCCTCATCCATATCCGAAGCACTGTTCTGGATCAGATCGTCCACACTCTGCCGGATATAATCCATCAGCAAAACCTGCAAAATCGCTTCCTTGCTATCAAAATATTTGTAAATGGTAGCTTTGGCAACTTTGGCGCGCTTGGCAATTTCGTTTACACTGGTTTTATGGTAGCCAAACTTGCGGTACAGTTCGCGCGCGCCTTGCTTAATGCTTTCTACTGTTCTATCCGGCTCCATATCAGTTAGTTACAAAAATTTGGTTGTTGCCCACATTAACCGAATACGAACGTAAATAGCGCGTGGCAGGGGCTTTTACCGGCGAACCATCATCCAAAGAAAACTTGGAACCGCTGCAAGGATCAGTTGCCGTTAAAGTCGGGCTGTCCAGCGTGATAGCGCAACGGTTTTCCGGCAGGTAGCTGCTGCAACGATCATAAGCTACATAACCTGCACTGGGACTTCGGTAGATAATCAACCCGCGAACGCCGTAGCCATCAATGGTTACCGCACCGCCAACTGCCGAAAGCCGACTTAAGCGCGGATCAGACAGCGGTGCGCTAAAATTAACTTGCACATAAGGGATTGCACCCACATTGGTTTTTCCGCAGGACAAAAAAACCAAGCATAAAAGAAATATCGGTATAAGTTTTTTGATCAACTGATTTCTGTTTGAAACTGTTTAAGAAAACGTACATCGTTTTCGGAAAATAAACGCAAATCACGTATCTGATATTTCAGGTTTGTAATGCGTTCAATGCCCATGCCAAAAGCAAAACCGGTGTATTTTTCTGAGTCGATGCCGCAGTTTTCCAGCACATTAGGGTCAACCATGCCGCAACCTAAAATTTCTACCCAGCCGCTGTATTTGCACATCTGGCAGCCTGCACCTTTGCAAATGCTGCACGATACGTCCATTTCGGCAGAAGGTTCTGTAAAAGGAAAGTAGGAGGGGCGGAAACGTAATTTGGTTCCTTCGCCGTATAATTCCTGCACGAAATGATAAAGGGTTTGTTTGAGGTCAGCAAAAGATACGTTTTCATCTACATAAAGCCCTTCTACCTGATGGAAAAAGCAATGTGCGCGGGCAGAAATTGCTTCATTCCGGTAAACGCGCCCAGGCATGATAGCGCGGAACGGCGGTTTGCCGGCTTCCATCATCCTAACCTGAACAGAAGAAGTGTGGGTACGAAGTGCAATATCACCTTTTAGCTCCCTCTCCTTTGGAGAGGTTTGGGCTGAGGTATTTTTAATTTCATCACCATTATTTCCGGCCTCACCCCGGCCCTCTCCAGGGGAGAGGGAGTTAGCTGCGGACGTTGACGAGGTTTTTTTGCTGATAAAAAAAGTATCCTGCATATCTCTGGCCGGGTGTTCTTCCGGGAAGTTTAAGGCGGAGAAATTATGCCAGTCGTCTTCAATTTCCGGTCCTTCAGCCACCACAAAACCCAAACGTTTAAAAATATCAATGATCTCGTTCCGGACCAAAGAAAGCGGATGGCGCGAACCCAATTGAAAACCCGTGCCCGGAAGCGTTAAATCTTCTTTGGAAACCGTTTTTTCCGGTTGCTTTTCCAGCTGTTCTTTCAGGCTTTGATATTTGGTTTCGGCCAGCTGTTTAAACTCGTTCAGCCCTTTGCCCATGCTGCGTTTTTCTTCCGCAGAAACTGTTTTAAACTGATCAAAAAGGTCTTTGATCAATCCTTTGGTGCCCAAAAAACGGATGCGGAAAGTTTCCAGTTCGGCCGCATTTGCTGGCTGAAAGTTATTTATCTCAACTGTATATTGATTGATTTGGCCTTGCATAATAATAAACGGGATATTGCGCTTTAATGAAGTGTAAAAATACGGGTTATAAAGCTATTTATAGTTCTTTAAACTCAAATGCAAATTTTTTAATCGTTTTGGCCTGGAGCTATTAGTATTTTAGAACTGAATAACTTGGGGCAACATACTGTTTTTATCGTATAAAAATTGGGATGATTTGTATTGAAAAAGCGGATATGTGATGATCTCATCCATAAAAACCCGTTTATTTACAACATAATTATGGCTGATAATAAACTTTTTGCTGCTAATTGCCTCTTACTATTTTTTGGTTTTCAATGCTAAAAACTTTATGCTGTATTTTGGTGATGCTGTTTCCGGTGTTTGCTTTTGCGCAGCAGCAGGATGTTAGCGGCACCGTTACAGATCAAAAAGGTAAACGCTTGCCATTTGCAGCAGTTTTTGCAGAAAATACCACTTTAAGCACGCTGAGCAACGAGCGCGGCATTTATCATTTTTCGCTTGATCCGGGCAACTACACCCTGATTTTCCGGCAGATCGGGCAAAAACAAACTTCCGTAAAAATCAACCTGCAAAAAGATACCGTGCTTAATGTGGTACTGCAGCCCGAAATTTACCACCTAAAAGAAGCATCGGTCCCGGGCATCGACCCTGCTTATACCATGATCCGGAAGGCAATGGCCAAGCGCCGGTTTTATAAAAAGCAGGTAGACAATTATTCCTGTAAAGTGTATTTAAAAGGCATACAAAAATTGGTAAGCGGGCCAAAACGCTATCTGGGCGACAGTGTGGTTAAGGTGCTGAGTTTGAATAAAAATGGCAGCAGTATTATTTATGAAACGGAAGCCAATTCTCAATTCAACTTTTCCCGGCCGCATAAAATAAAAGAATTACTACAGGCTTCACGCGCCGCCGGAGATCATCCTTCGCTGAATTTTAACCGCGCGCTGGATGTTCAAACAGATTTTTATAACAATCTTTTGCATTGGGATGCGCTGAGCAACCGGTCTTTCGTTTCGCCGATTGCCTCAAATGCAATGGGTTTTTACCGGTATAAGTTTCGGGGCGATTTTACCGAAAGCGGCCGCCTGATCCACAAAATTGAAGTGATTGCCAAACGGAAAAGCGATCCTTCTTTCAACGGTTTCATTTATTTGGAAGACGGTGCCTGGCGCATCCACAGCATCAACATGAAACTGTTTAAACTGGCCAATATCAGCTTTGTTGATTCGTTGCAGATCACGCAGC
>JAABUT010004100.1_pt1 | contig 11844 bp, 10 predicted proteins | sample 5559281 | NCBI WGS metagenome assembly JAABUT01 (sample SAMN10711880, study PRJNA513359) | rock metagenome | isolation source: Antarctica rocks | place: Antarctica: Victoria Land, Ricker Hills nord | collected 2016-01-04
TCGTCGCGCGCAGACGCGAGGACACCAATCCGCTGCTGCGCAGCTTCACCCAAATCGCCGTGAACACATTGGGCGTGCGCACCTCGCGACTCGAGCCCGGTGACGTTTCGGCAGGCCTTCGCCCCATGGGCCGCAGGTGACGGCGCACCGCGTATGCGGCAGCACGTCACGAGCAATGCGTTCCCCGGTGTTGACCGAGTCGACGTCGCGGTCCTCGTCTGGGGGGCTGAGTCTGTATCAGAGTTGCGACAGCTGGCCCGCTGACGTGCGGGTGGTCGCGTGCGAGCGTTAGGACGGCAAGTAGGCGGTTCCGGTGCTGGGTCCGAGCGAGATTGGTCTATAACACCTGTTCGAGTCATGGATGTCGCGACATGCACGGCTCGCTACTCGGCGGCCGACGGTATTGGGGAGGCGGGATGTCAAACAGTGCGGGGGGGTTCAGCTACGCGGTGCTCGCTGACGCACATGCACTCGTCGAACTGATCCGGTCGGCGTACCGCGGCGATGTCAGCCGACAAGGCTGGGCCAGCGAAGCCGACCTCGTCGCCGGTGACCGCATAGATGAGTCCGGGGTCCGCGACCTGATCACGGCACCGGGTTCGACGCTGCTGGTTCTGCGCGGCGGGACAGACATGGTCGCTTGCTGCCAGCTGGAGCATCGCGGCGAAGCCTCGTCTACTTCGGTACTTTCGCTGTCGCTCCGCGAGCGCAGGCCCGTGGCGTAGGACGGCGGCTGATGGCCGAGGCAGAACGTGTAGCCAAGACGAAGTTCACGGCCTGCACCTTGGAAATGACCGTATTGGCCCAGCAAGATCGGCTGATTGGCTACTACGAGCATCGTGGCTTCCACCGCACGGGCGAGACACGCCCGTTCCCCGCCGATCCGGTGTTCGCGCGACCTCTGGTAAACGACCTGCGTTGCGTTCTCCATGCCAATCTCGAGGACCGTTGAACACCTGGCACCAAACTTGCAGCCAACAAAGGCCGGCCCACCCGTGCCGCTTGGGACCGTCCGTCCGGCGGCTCAAACGCTACTTAGGCAGCGGCAAGGCCTTCTCCAACCAGACGTCGGTGTGGACGTTCGCTGCCGTGCTCATCCTCCCCACGGGATGGGCCGCGGTCCTGGTGGCCCTCCTCTACGCCCACGCCCTGTTGCAGCGACGCCGCGACAAATCCGGGCACCCCTACCGGGTCGTGTTCACCGCCGCCACGGTGATGCTGTCAGTGCTGGCCGCGGGCGCCCTCCTGGATGTCGTGGTCCCCAGCAGCGACGTGCTTCACGGCGGATTCCGCCCTGCGATCGCGGTCATCCTCGCGCTGGTGGCGGCCAACCTGGTCAACTTCGGCCTGGTGCTGCTCGGCGGGTGGCTGTTGTTCCGACCCCCGAGCGTGCGCGCCATGTTGCCGACCGCGGGCGCCCTCGGCTACGAACTCGCCGCCGCGGTACTGGGCATCGTCACCGCCGGATTTTTGCTCCTCATGCCCCCAGCCACCCCCGTGGTGCTCGTCCTGATCGCCGTGCTGCGGCGCAGCTCCCTGGTCGGCGAGCTGCGACGCACTGCCCGCACCGACGCCAAGACCGGTCTGCTCAACGCCGGGGCATGGAACGACCACGCCACCGGGATCCTCTCCCGTAACCGCCGTGACGCCCAACCGGTGACCGTGCTGTTCTGCGACCTCGACAGATTCAAGGCCGTCAACGACACCTACGGCCACTTGGTCGGGGACAACGTCCTGGTCGCCGTGGCGGACTGCCTACGCCGCGAATTACGCGGGCACGACGGGCTCGGCCGCTACGGCGGCGAGGAGTTCGTCATCATCCTCGACCGCCTCGACCTCGGCGCCGCGCAGCAGGTCGCCGACCGCCTCCGGGCCGCCGTCAGCGCCCTGCACGTCGTGGACGGCCTGCAGATCACGGTGTCCACCGGCCTCGCTCACCACCAGTCCGAACACGGACCGGTCGACCTGAACCAGCTGCTGACCCGCGCCGACGCCGCCCTCTACCAGGCGAAGTCCTCCGGCCGCGACCGCGTCCAAACATACTGACCAGCTCACTCTTGCCTGCACCCCCTCTTCGCCGGCGGTGTAGTTCAGTCGCCGAGTAGTTCGCCGACGGCAGTATCTCGGCCAGCAGTTCGCAGCATGTAGTGGTCCTGCTGACGTCAGCGCTAGCTGTCAAGTTCGACACGCGGATGCAGCTAAGATTGAACACAGTCGCCGAGGCGGCCGGTTTGTTCAATCTACATCCCATGGCCGTGGTAAATCTGCATTGCATCCCGACACTTGTTTGTTGTCGAGATGCAGCCAAAATGAGACAAGAGCCCTTGTATTTAATATAAGGCGACCCTAACTCCGTTTCGCGGCCATGTGGTGGCAGCGCTTCTGCCGTGTGCAGCTCGTTCACGACCAACGCGAGGTACCGCCGCGAGGTCGGCGTGTCCGGCCAGGTAACCGATGGATGCGATGGCACGGGACCGCAACGTTGATTTGGTCGAGCCCCACCCGCCGCTTCCTACCGGCTCCCCCGAAGTCGCCATACCGCCACTCCGCCCACGGCCGACGGTACCTAGGTGCGGCCCGCTGAGTACGGCACATCCGTTCAGATAGTGGGCGGCCGGCTGCTGGGGTCGGAGAGGCACTCGCGGTAATTCGTCGGTGAGCATCGGAGCAACTTGTCTGTCCCGGTTACGGACGCCCTCCGTTGTATCCGTGCAGGCCAAACCAGGGTGTAAGACACCGTGCAAGAGGGTGCGCAGGAACGCCGGCAGTCGGAGAACTCTCAGGCTGCGAGGGCATCTGCAGCTGTGTCGCTTGGGGGTCGTTGTGCGGCGACGTTGCAGGTCATCGAATGGTGGGCGTTGCACGGGCCGAGCCGCGTGAATCTGGCAGGCCAGTCAAGAATTCGATGACAGATCATCGGCGCGGCTGCTGCGAGGAGGCCGACCCCAACCAGGTCGGCGGGGCGCTACCTTGGTGGCGCCTGCTCATTACTCAGCGGGAGGTGAGTGCGTCGCTGGCGGTCCACAGCCGCTCGAACGTGTCCATGAGGACGTCGTTGCCGCACGCGTCGAGCAGCGCTCGGTGGATCTCGTAGTGGGCGGCGCCCCATGCATCCTCACCGTGGAGCTGCAGACTGGGGCAGCGGCGGGGAAGGCGCCGGACGTGACCGTCGACCTCCTCACCCAGACGATCAACGGTACCGACGGGCGGAGCTTCCCCTTCGACGTCGACCCGAGGACGCGCGAGCTGTTCCTCAACGGCCTCGACGAAATCGGGCTCACGCTCCAGCGGGGCGCCCAGATCGCCGCCTCCCGGTCCACAGACGCCCAGCAACCCCCCTGGGCATACAACTTTCCCACGAATCCAACGGCTGCCGAGCCCACACCAGCATGTGAACTCCCAACCGTGGGCCCCGCTGGCGGCGAGGTCGACGTCGACGTGGACCCGGGACCCTAATGGTCAGATCAGACATAGGCGGCAGCCTCCGAGAGGAACCGCTGCCTGGTTCGTTACTGGTGAGAGCGGATCCTGGTCACAGAGCCTGTCTGATCGGAACCCCGCCGGTTGTCCGGTTTCTCCTCACCCAAGCGGCGAAATTGCCCATGTTCAAGACGTCCACACCAGCCCCAAGTGAGAAAACTTCAATAGTCCGAGCCTCTACCGGACCAGGGCGATTCATCCGCTCGAATAGGCGCTCTTCTTCTAACGCGGATTGGCTACAAACGCACTCGGGCGCCACCCGTCAGAGATTGGGGGTCGTGGGACAAGCGGGTCCTTGATATTCAGTGAGGTACGGGGAGCCGAGCGCCCTCCACTCGTCAGGGAAGCGACCGTTTTGCCGGTACTTTTCGATGAACTGGAACCGGCCGAGGTCGGGATTCACTGCTGTGGCCGGGTTGGCGTCCAGCTGCAGCACCCGCGACCCGGCCTGACCGATGGTCGGCCAATTGGGTAGACCGGGACCGTTGGGGTTTCCCTTTCGCGCGAAATTTGTCCAGTAGGCCATCATGGTAGCCGAGAGTTGCCGGTCGGCGGCGGCCGGTGTCGCAGTCGGCCCGAGGGGCTGACGGGTCAGCGTGCCGAAAACGAAGGGCACCTCAGCGGTGTGTATGGGAACCGGCGAATACGGCGACGTGTAGGTGAAACGATAAGCGTAACTTATTTACGTTACTTTGCCGGTGCAGCGCCTCCCAAGTCTGCTGGGCGATTCCCATATCACCGTCCAATTGAAGCGACGAAGCCTCGGCATTCGTGGCGTCGCTAGGCGGGTAGAGGGACTGGAATTGCGGAAGGCATTGCTGGCCGAAGAGCTTTCCTGCGGCATCGTAGAAGACCTGCGGAGGCGCTGCAGGTATGGCTCGCGCCTCAAAGGGGAACCACTCAGCGCCGTTCCAGCCACCGAGTATGGGTATGTCCATTTGTTTCCCGTTTGCGAAGACGTTCATGGGAGAATCGGTAAGCACGTCGCCGTCGATGCTCGGTGTGAACGCTGTGATCGTGGGGTCCGACGTGTAGTCCCACGGAGCTGCGGCATTGATCACATCGGCGGGAACAGACCTCATGTCTTGACCCGCAAATTTGGTCACGAACTGGTTTCCTTTGGCCAGGGCATCCTGGTGCGTGTCGATCGAACCGTGTTCGGTATCCCACGTTGCGCCGCTCTCCATTATCGCCCGTGAGAACAAGCCAGGTGAGTGCGGGGAGGTCATCAGCATGCCAACCGAATGCGCCCCGGCCGATTCACCGAACAGGGTCACGTTCCGCGGGTCGCCACCAAATTGAGTTATGTTGCTCTGCACCCAGCGTAGTGCCGCCTGTTGGTCCTGCAGTCCCCACGCTCCCGAGCTGCCCGATTCGGCGTCGAACTGCGGCGCCCCGAGGAACCCGAACACGCCGAGGCGGTAGTTCAACGAGACGACAACGACCCCTTGTGCGGCGAGCAGCGACCCGTCGTACGTCGGGAGGGCGGACGATCCGAACTCAAAACCACCGCCGTGAATCCAGACCATGACCGGCTTGGATGCGCTGGTTCGCGTGGACGGCGTCCACACGTTGGCGGTCAGGCAGTCCTCGCTCTGCGGAATTTTTGCGTCATTGGGGTTAGGGTCCGGTCCCGGGGCGGCCAAACACGCATTGCCGAACTGGGTAGCGGACTGGACCCCGGAAGCGGGATGCACGGGTTGCGGTGGCCGCCAGCGGAATGCTCCGACTGGGGGGGCCGCGTAGGGCATGCCCTTGAACGCGGCTATCCCATTGGCGTTCGGGGCGGCCCCCTGAAAGGAACCGCTTGTCGTCGATACAACCGGTGGACCAACAGCAGCGCTCGCCGAGGCCGAGCCTACTGCGAGGCCGACCACCAACAGGGCCACTACGGCCATAGCCGTCATACCGGCCCTGGCGCGGGACGCGAGGCGTAAATATTGCTGACTCATCGGAGGCTCCTAGTAGGACGTGCTGCGCAGCAGAAGCGGCCCGCAACAACGCTTGGTTGCTCTCTGTTCGGATCTGTTGTCGTTCGATCGTTCTGAACGCTTTTGTCATAGGACTCGGTGATGTCGGTGCAAACAACGACCGCCGGCAAGACGGCCGATCCGTTGGGTCCGTCACATCCGAGGACATACCGGGCATCGCCCGCGTACTGGTCCACGTTGTCCGCCTGAACCTGCACTCGTACCGACCCAGGCTGCTCGGCCAGGCCGACGACCGTGTCGCCCAAGGCCAGCTGCACGTGCGGCGAATCAGCAAGGTGCGCCCGGAGGACTTGCTCGACCACGGGCGGGGGTACCTGCTGGCCGGACTCTGCAGCCAGGTCCAGCCGCTCCGTCGACAGCCCGAAGCAACCGTTGAAAGCGGTGATCAGCGCTCCCGTCAGCGACTCGCAGAAAATCACCCGATCTGACCACGCGACCGAAAGCAGAGCGGCGGCTCGCACCCCATCGGCCACTCCCCAACGACGGAAGCGCTCCATGGTCCGGACGCTCGTGGTCTTCGCTCGGGGACGGTCGCTTGACACTGCGCGCCCTGGTTCGACGACCAGGCAGTCGACGTCGTGCCAAGACAGCTCCGCAGCTGCGGCGAGCCCAGACGGCCCTGCGCCGACGATGACGACGGGTGCGAAGTAAGTCCGTACGTACACGAAGTTCCCTCCCTGCTGCGGTAGCGGTGCGGGAAGTGTCGCCTAGGTGATGCCGGACACAGGGCGTAGTTTCATTGAGTGGACCAAGCAGATCTACACGCCACCGAGGGCGTGGACGACGTCCAGCTGTCGGCGAGCCGGTCCTGGACCGTGCCTTCCGGTTGCTCGGATGCTTCCAACCCGGCGATGGCGCGCTGTCGTTGGCCAGCCTGAGGACCAAGCCAGGCGTGGTGCCATCTTAATCCTCAATGGCTTACGGGACGGCGTAGGTGGGCCTCGGGTGGTGTTCGCTCAGGAGAGCATTACTGACACCGATTTCGACCGGGTGTAGCTGAGCAACTCGTCGAGACCTTCCTCGACCCCGACACCGGAGTTCTTCCACCCGCCGTAGGGCAGTCCAAGAAAGTGGGGACCGGCACCGTTGATCCAGACGAATCCGGTCTCGAGTCGGCGCGCCACCCGGTGCGCTCGCGTGATGTCGTTTGTGTAGACGCTGGCGGTGAGTCCGTAGGACACGCTGTTGGCAATGCGTATGGCCTCCTCCTCATCCGACCACCGGATGACCGACACCACGGGGCCGAAGATTTCCTCCATGGCGACGGGGGAATCGGGGGCGACGTTGTCCAGAAAGGTCGGCGCAATGAACAGTCCCTGCTCGACGCCGGCCGCCCGCCCCCCGCCGGTGACGACGACGGCGCCTTGTTCGACCGCACCATCGATGTAGCCGATGACCTTGTCGAACTGGCGGCGGTTGACCATGGTTCCCTGCACGGCGCCTGGATCAAGGGGGGAGATCAGCTGCCGGGATTCGACGAGGGGCGTGACGTTCGCGAGGACCTCTTCGGCGATAGCGTCATGCACGAGGAGGCGTGAGGTTGATCCGCACGATTGACCAGACCAGGTGAAGTTCATCCCCTGCACCACGCCGTGGGCGACCGCACGGGGGTCGGCGTCGGGGAAGGCGATGAGCGCGTTTTTGCCACCCAGCTCGAGCGAGACGTTCTTGACCGCCACCTCGGCGGCAGCGCGTTGGATCGACCGGCCGGTCGCCTCGCTGCCGGTGAACCCGATCCGGGGTACACGAGGATGTCTGACGATCGCGTCCGGTACGGTCGGGCCGTTCCCGGCAACCACCGACAGGACTCCCGCCGGTAAAATGGTCGACGCGAGCTTGCCCAGCAGGAGTGCTGACAGCGGCGTGACCTCCGCGGGTTTCAGCACGACCGCGTTGCCGGCGACGAGTGGGGCGGCGATCTTGCTCGCGGCGAACATGAACGGATGGTTGAACGGGATGATCTTGCCGACTACACCGTAGGGCTGTCGCTCGGTGAAGTGCAGGTCGGTGCTGGCCGGCACGGTGTAGCCCTTGATTTCCCTGGCGAGCCCCGCGAAGTAGCGCAGGCTGTCGAGGGCCATCTCGACGTCGTTGCGCATCACGTTGACCGGGGCACCGCCGTCCACGGCGTCGAGTACCGCGAAGTCCTCGGCCATGTCCTCGATCGCGTCCGCAAGCGCATACACCAACGAGGCACGGCTGGTCGCCGCCCGCCGCCCCCAGGCATCGGATACCTCGTGGGCGGCCGATACCGCCCTCTCGACATCCTGCGTCGAGCCGTCCGGGACGGTAGCAATGCGGGCTTCGGTGAACGGATTGAGGACGTCGAAGGTCCGCCCGGAAGCCGCCTGGCAGAGTTGGCCGTTGATGAGCATGCCCCACTCAGTGTCGAGTAGTCGGGCCACCCGGCGCTCGTTTTCAGCCCGGGTAGGTCCGGCACCTGTCGCGCTGGTCATGCTGATGCGACCAGGTCGTCGGGTCGATGGACGGCGCCGCCTTGGATTACGGCGTCGATGCGTCGTACGTTGCTGATGTCCTCAAGCGGATCGCCGTCCAGCAGGAGGAGATCGGCTATCTTCCCTGGAGCGACCGTGCCCAGGTCGGTGTCGTACCTCATCTTCTCGGCCGAGACGCTCGTCGCCGCCATGAGGGCATCAGCACAGCCGACACCGGCGCGCACCGTCAGCTCCAGCTCACGTATCGCGCTGGGACCGTGAAAGACCATGGGATTTCCCGAATCCGTGGCCATGGTCATCTTGACTCCGGCGGCATGTACCGGGGCGACGAACTCCATCGCAGCGTTGAAGCGATCGATGTAGCGGCGGCGGTGTTCATCGCCCACGACGTGCCAGACCGACTCCGGTGAATGCTCCAGCTCGTCTCGCACGCCGGCGGGCAGAAGACGTTCCAGGTGTAGCTCGTCGAGATACGCCGGATCACCTGCCCGCGCGAACGATTCCCAGGTGGCGAGCGTGAACGGCCAGTAGGCTCCAGTGGTCAGGCACAGCTGCGTCACCCGGTCGACATCGTCGCGGAGTCGGCCGGCACGCGGCCGAAACATGTGCTCGATATTATCCACGCCGGCTTCGAGTGCGTCGACGGCTGCGTCCGCGTCGTCGATGTGCACCATGACCGCCAGGTCGTGGATGTGCGCTTCCTGTACGAGTGCCGCGAGTGTCTGCCGGCTGATGATCGGTGCATCGCCGAGCGGCGGCCCGCCGACGGTGTAGTTCACTTTGACGGCATCCAGGTCGTACTCGGCGATCGCCTGCCGCAGGAGCGTACGAGCCTGCTCCGGACCCGCCACCTCCTGGATCACTGAACGCAGTTGCCGTCCTCCAACGATCGGTTGGCCGCCGATCGCTGTGTACTGCCGACCGACCATGAGCACCCGCGCTCCGGTGACTTCGCCTCGGCGTTGCCGCTCGCGCAGTGGGGCAAGCACCTCCGGGGGGCCGCCGAGATCGACGACGCTGGTGATGCCATGGGCCAGGTAGCTGCGCAGACTCGACTCGACGCGACGCGGGTCGCCATCGACGTACCAATCGATGGCCATCTGAGACCGAATACCGTTGCTGTAGCGGGTCAGATGTGCCTCTGTCTCCCAAAGGCCCGGCATGAGGTACTTACCACTCGCATCGAGCGTCTCGACCGCGGTCTGTGCGACCGCGGTGTCGGTGATCGAACCAATGCGGCCGCCGATGATCTCAACATCGACCGGTCCGAATGGGGCGCGTCCGGAGCAGTCGATGACGGTGGCGCCCTTGATGACCAAGTCGTGACCGCTCGTGGGCTCTGCTCTTCTCACAGTTACCTTCTTAGGATTCTGAAGCGGCACAACGGGAGTTGTGACCGCTTATGGCTGCAGACTTCGCCTGCAGTGGCCTCGAGATGACGGAAACGCCCCACCGGTGGGCGTATTAGCCCGTGAGCGGGCGATAAACCTTGGCCACGTCCACGGTGGTGTCCTTCAAAATGCCGTACTTCGCCCCGGCCGCCACCCACGCGTGCACATCGGCGGCGCTCATCGTCGTCGTGAACAACGGAATTGAGATCTTCTCTACGACCGGCGCGGGGATCTTCGAGTCCTGCACCACGAAAGCGCGGAAGCGGGCCGGCTGGCTGTTGATGTAGTCGTTGGCCTGTTGGATGGCGGCCACAAAACTTTTGGCGACCTGCGGATTCTTGCTGAGCCAGTCGGAGGTGGCGTTCCAGCACGCGTACAACGGCCTCCCCTCGATGTTGGCTTCGAGGTCGCTGACCAACAATTGGGCTCCGTTACCCAGCATTTGGGTGGCGAATGGGTCGACCGGAACCGCAGCGGCGACCTGCCCGGTGCTGAGAACCTGTGGCATGTTGGGGAACGGGGTGCTGATGAATTTGACCTTGGTGTAGTCCACACCCTGGGCGCCCAACCAGGCGCGGGTCATCAATTCGTTGACGCCGCCGGTGGCGTTGACTGCGATCGTCTTGCCGACCAGGTCAGCCGGCTTGGTGATTGCGGCCTTCGGGCTCGCGAGCAGTGGAAGGGGTGTCCCGTTGGTGGGGATCCCGGAGGCTCCGGCGAAGCACGGTACGTCGAGGCCGTTGGTGGCACCCTGGATCTCGGAAAACACGTTCGACTGCGCGACCTGGATCGCGCCGCCCTGCAAGGCCGGCACCGAGTCCGAACCGCCGTTCACCGTCTTGACATTCACCTTCAGGTGGTTGTTGGTGAAGAAGCCCTGTTGCTGCGCGATCGTGACGGCGTCGGCCGTGATGGCAGCCGGGACTCCCACCGTGATGGTGCTCGTCGCGTCGGCCGCAGCTGGAGTTGAACTGGAACCCCCACCGCACGCGGCGAGGAGGACGGTGCTCGCCACGGCGGCCACACCAATGAGGGCCCGCGACGGTCTTGTCATGGACTTCGCGCGACGAAAGGTCTCGTTCATGAATTTGCGATTCACCAGTCTCTTTCCGGACGTTGACACCAGCTGCGGGTAACTCGCATGTCGTCCTGTAGGTCAGGACCATATTCCTGTTTTACGAAAGATTAGTGATGTCGGCCACAGCTGTCAACCCTTCCGCAGGTCAGCGACGCAAACGCACGTCGAGGCGCCGGGCGAAAGAAGTCGTGCGATGCCGATCAGCGCGGTGAATGGCGCTACGAACACCGCGGCTGGTCGAGAACTGCGCCTTGCCAGCGCGCACGTCTGGATCGACGGCGTACTTGCGGTCTGACCGGCAGGCGTCAGCGGGTCGCCAGCGGGCGTTCTTTGACCACCTGGTTCCGAATGCTGCCGATCCCGTCGATTTCGACGCTGACGGTGTCGCCGTGGGTGAGAAACAGTTGCGGGGTGCGCCGGTAGCCGACCCCGCCGGGGGTGCCGGTGAGGATGAGGTCGCCAGTGTTGAGGGTGGTGAACTCGGAGAGGGTGGCGATGAGGGTGGGGATGTCGAAGAACAGCTGGGCGATGGTGGATTCCTGCACGATGGTGCCGTTGAGGACGGTGCGGATGCCGGCGCTGTTCAGGTCGACCTCGTCAGGAGTGACCAGGTAGGGGCCGATCGGGGTGGAGTTGTCCCAGGCTTTGCCCTGCACCCATTGGTGGGTCTTGTACTGGTAGTCGCGCATGGTGATGTCGTTGGCGACGGTGTACCCGGCCACGTGTGCCATGGCGTCCTCGGTCGGGATGCGGCGCCCGGGTTTGCCGATGACGACGACGAGTTCGCCTTCCCAGTCCATTTGGGACGTTTCTTGAGGTAACGCGATGTCGTCGGTCGCACCGATGAGGCTGGCGGCGTACTTGGGGAACAGCACCGGGTAGGTAGGGGTGTCCCGGCCGGTTTCGGCGATGTGGTCGGCGTAGTTCAGCCCGACGCACAGCACCTTGGAGGGGTTCGGTACCACCGGCAGTAGGTGCACCTCGGCGACCGGCACCCGCTGGTCTGGTAGCCGCTGCGCGTCGGTGAGCACCGCAAGCGGGGTGGCTGTGCCGATTTCGGTCAGGCCGCGCAACGGGATCAGGGTGTCGCCGTCGACTTCGCCGACGTGGCGTTGGTGCTGGAATTCGTAGGTCGCGTAGGACATGGGGTTCGCCTTCCTGGGTCAGACGGTGCCGGAGTTGCCGGTGCCGGACGTTTTGCGCCAGGTCGGCAGTTGGCCGCCCCAGAGGTTGACGCTGTTGGGAATCGGCTCCCAGCGGCGGGGGACGTAGGTGACCCGGTCGTCGTGAAACTTCTCCATTTCGGCGGAGAGCTCGATGTGGTTGCCGGCGGGGTCGTCGAAGAAGACGAACAGGTTGTTTCCCGGGCCATGCCGACCGGGGCCCCAGGCCACGTTGACGTTCTCGTCGGTGAGTCGGTCGCACCATGCCTTGAAGTCGTCCCATTC
>JAABUT010004101.1_pt1 | contig 11844 bp, 15 predicted proteins | sample 5559281 | NCBI WGS metagenome assembly JAABUT01 (sample SAMN10711880, study PRJNA513359) | rock metagenome | isolation source: Antarctica rocks | place: Antarctica: Victoria Land, Ricker Hills nord | collected 2016-01-04
TGCTGTGGACATACATGATGCAAGAATGCTCAGGATCACACCTCACAAGTCGAAGGTGGACTATGAAAGTTGGCGTCCATGGAGTAAAGAGAACAAAGCTCTGCAGGCGTCTGTGCGCAGTTCACTGCGTAAGATGCCAACAGGCAACAAGCGGCGTGTGGCAGTTGCAAGTTGAGGTTGCATGAATTCTTGTAGGTTTGTTGCAAGACATCTGTGACTGCCACCTCCTCTGGCATTGCAATATTGGGTGGCCGTTTGGGTGGAAGTTTGTAACGCTCACTTCACCTATCTTGACCTTGCTAAAAGCTTATAGCGCTACTGAATAGCGGTGCCCAAACCTTCTTGCCTGTGTGTGTACTCGACGAATACCCTCTCCGACGCTGTCTATTCGATTCTTTTCACCGTCGTTAAGGAGTATGAGGTCACATCAGTGGCCGCTGACAGCAGCGCTGTTGATCGGTTATATAGCTTGTTTCGACGCTCTCGACAATGGCCTTGCAAGGACGCCTCACATGGGTTATAATACGTGGAATTGCTTTGCTGGAGACAGTAGGTGTCGTATGCAGTGCACAGCTGATCTCGGCACTGCTGATCAGAAACGGTTTCAACTGGAAGTATTACTGCAGTCGACGAGAGCATCATCAAGTCGACCGCCCAAATCATGTCCAAGTCAGGCTTGAAGAAAGCAGGCTACGATTACTTGGTCATCGATGGTAGGCGACTTGTCTTTCGGCTGAAGTTACCTTTCTTTTCTTGCTGTTTCCTGTTTTGTGGGGGAAACAACAAAAGTCCGGCGCTCTGCAGATGGATGGTCAGAGCTGGATAGAGGCAAAGATGGCAAGATTATTCCTAGCAAATCAAGATTTCCATCAGGCATACAGCATGTAGCAGACTATGTACACTCCAAAGGTGGGTCTACCTTATGCATCATTGCGTTGCATTTAACATCATGTGGCATCAGGTGTCATCAGGTGTACATCACATGAAAACAAAGCTTTGCTGACTCAGGCCTCAAGTTTGGCATGTACAGCGATGCTGGCAGCAAGACCTGCCTAGGGCTTCCAGGCAGCAGGGGCAATGAAGAGCTAGATGCCCAATACTTTGCAGACCTGGGAGTCGACTTCCTCAAGTACGACAACTGTTATGCACCAGCTAGTGACTGGATAGTAGACAGGTACTCTGCCATGAGAGATGCCCTGAACAGGACAGGGCGACCAATTTTGTTTAGCATGTGCAACTGGGGAGCAGGTGATCCCTGGAAATGGGCACAGAAGGTGATCACTGATGGCTTCAAAAATTTGCTGCAGTCGGCAAAAGCTGTGTTCATTGCGCACTGATACTTCAAAGGTTCATGTCTTTATGCACCTTCAATAATTGCTTTGTGTTAAGCAGGCTGTGATTGTTCCCAGCAGCTTGGCAGTTCCAGCATAGCAGAGCATGCCACAAGGCCAAAATGATCTGATCTGCCTGCTTCAGAGTGCAGTACCCTGCAGGCACTAACTCAATGTTGCAAGGCCATCTGCTTTTCATCCTGCTGTGACAACAGTATCCATGCCGTTCAATATGTAGGTTGGCAATTCATGGAGGACAACACAGGATATAGAGAACTCCTGGGATGGCATGTTGAGGTGTCTAGACAACACCATTGGGTTGTCAAGGTATGCTGAGCCTGGGGCTTGGAATGACCCTGACATGCTTGAGGTGAGCCATGTGTTTGCTCTGCAATGCTGTATCATGCACCCATGCTCAGTCCACGCAGGTTAAAGGTGCTTGAGACAGCGGCTTGCAGCTGACAACAAAATTGGTCAAAATGTTGTTGGCATGAGATGAATATCTGTGCTGACCGCCCTTGTCAGCAGTCAGGCCCTAGCTCTGGTCTGTGTGTACACCTTGAAATGATGTATACGTTTACAATACATACACTATATTTTCTACATATGGTGTGCAGCCAGACAGTGTTTCTTGTGTTGCGTATGTTTCAGAGCAGGGGTGCAACATGCTGCGACATGTTATCATCTTTGACTAAACAGCGCATCCACAGGTGGGCAACTCTGGCTTGTTGGAGAATGAGCAGCGGAGCCACTTTGCCCTTTGGTGCCTGCTCAAGTCCCCCCTGTTCATAGGGGCAGACCTGCGCAAGCTCAGCAAGAGCGCACTTGAGATTCTGACTGCCAGTGAGGTCATAGCTGTGAATCAAGATCCTTTGGGTGTGGCTGGAGATCTGGTATGGAAGGAAGGGCCTATAGAGGTAATCTGCAGCTGCCTCTATGTTTGCATTATGCTAAAGTTGGCTGCTGGCACTAGCTACACTCAATCTCAGCCTTGCTTGCTGTATGTGTGAAGTGTCCTGGGCAGGTGCATGTCATTTTTTGCATTCCACAGCAGCAAAGCATGGCTGCTTGTATGCAGTTGTCACGCTGAACTTTCATTCAGCACATTGATTGTGAAGCTGCGGCCGCGGCTACAGTTACAGCAGCAACAGCAGCAGTAGCAGCATGCGTACTTCAAGAACTGCGTTATGCTTTGCTAACAGAGCATCAATCCGCCCTTCTTGCAGCCCAAAGATTGAGCAAAATTTAGCAGAACTGACATGCATTACTATAGGCACAAAGGTATGTGTATGTGCCTTGATACAAAACAAAAATGGAGCCGGTGCAATGTCCGATATGTAGAGTTTCTATCGACATATGCTCAGCCTACCTCAACATAAGCTGTCCACTGCTTTGTGATTTTATCAACGTCATGCTCAGTGCGTACCTCAGAATGAGTCCGGCACCTTTATGCAGGTGTATGCTGGTCCATTGAAAGGCGGCTCAAGGGCAGTGGTCTTGTTCAACAGGCACAGCATCACCACCCAGTATCCCATCAGCAATGTCACAGTCACGTGGGAGCAGCTAGGCTACCCATCAGATGCTCAGGCCACTGTGAGAGATTTGCATGCTGGAAAAGATGTTGGAGTGTTTGCTGAGGCGTTTACAGCAGGTGTTGATATACACGATGCAGTGATGGTGAAGATCACTCCGCTGAAGAGTGGCGGCCGTGGCCTGAGAGACACACAACGCAACCTAGCCCCGCAAGCACTTCTTTTGCCTGATGTAGTTGGGCAGCTACTTCTGATTTGGGCTGCCATGATATACCGTGATTGAAGCGTTGCATGCTGCATGAGCCTGCAGGCCTGCCTACAGACGGTGTGTTCCACAGCGCTTTGTTTTAATGCAAACATGCAAGTCTGTCTACAGACCATCTTGTCTACACGCTGTCGTGATCACTCATGGCCGTGATGTGAAACAGCAATTGTCTGTGGTAGAGCCTTGGATGTTGCACAACTTGTGTGCCCTGATCGAGTAACAAGCAAAGTGAACAGAAAAGGATAATCATTACAAAACACAACATACGTCTCAACATGTCAAACAAAGATCTTCCCTACTACTACAAAGTTTCATGCATAAACCGAAACCTTCACGACTCACGAAATTATTCAAAATGAGGTCTCCACTTCACTACAAGTTCCCACACAAAGATGTTGAAAACACAGCAGAACATGACGGGATAACATGAGACAATTTTCTGGGCACAATCCAGCTTATCAGCCTGACTCTACATCCAAACAGAATCCGTACAACACCCACGAGTTCAACCAAGTTGATTGCAACATTAAGCAAAGATTTGGAACAAGGCACAGTAAGCTTGAAGTGTGGTGCAATGTTGGACAGGTCAAATTGTGAACCATAGAACACATTCAGAAGCACGCAAAGAAGCTACACCATGATGGTAATACTAGAAAAGATGCAACAAGAAGAGATGTACAAACATGAACAACCACATAATGAAACTAGTAGTATATTATGGGTGTCAGCTAGCTCAACACAATACACAGCTGCAGCAATGCCTCAGTCCTCCTGGGCCCATGCCCGGGCCCGTAAGATCTGCTGTCCTGCCGTGAGAGCCTTGTAAAAGGCAAAGTCACGATCTTTGATAAGCACCTGATGCATTGCTTCTGTCTCCAACATTGACCTGAGCTTAGTGACACGATACTCAGACAACCCATACTGAGACTGCAGCTCCAACACCACCTTGTGATACACAGACTGCACAAAGGCGCTGTCACTTACACCTAGCACTCCATCTGATACCATGTCTGCAGCAAAGCCAGCACCAATGCCAGATACTGTGGCACCAACAGCCGCACCAATAAGAGTGCCAACACCCGGAAGGATTGCTGTGCCCACAGCAGCACCTACAGAGGCTCCAACCTTACCCCCAACCAAGCCAGCTCCAGATTTTAGCACATTGCGCTCAGCTTGGATAGTGGATATGTTGCCTCGACACAGATCATAGCTGGTGCCTACAACAGTGACAGCTGCATTCACGGCTACAGCTGCACCTGCACATGGCACCCCTAATCTGGTCACTTGACAAGTTGCAACATGTGTGCCCGTAGCACGTGCTGCGCTACACCCGCCTGCAACTGCTGCTTTCTTGCACGTGTCCTTTCCTTCACCGTCTTTCCAGTTTCCTGTAGCTAATGTCGTCGCAGCTGCTATGCCACCAGCTACTACACTTGCCATTGCGCCAGTTTGCACGTCATATTTGGCTGATTCCAATGTGCCTGCCTTGGCCATGGCCCTGGTGGATGCATAAGTATAGTGTCCTTTTCTGATCAGCTTCTTAGCATACTGAGGTTCAGTCAAGACCTTGCCGCTGACTTTCACTTTTCCAGCTGCAATTTGCTTCTCAAACCGCCGGACAATAACATCATACTGGTCTGCAGGGACTTCCATATCCATTGGGAGACTGGTCTTTTCACCAAGGTATCTGAGCTCACCGCCCTTCTTGAAGAATGCTCCCAATGTCTTCTCTGGTGTGGCACAATACTTACATTGTATCTGCACTCCGTTCACTATCCTGTCTGGACCATCTCTTATATTGCTGCTCCCAACGTGTCTGCAATCAGGCTGACGTGCCATTTTGTCGGTGCAATGGTTGGCACGCTCAGCCATCAACCCATAAGGTTGCCTGGCGTTGCGCATTTCCCTGGCAGAGGGATAGAATTCACCCATGACCTTGCCGTTGATGGCATTGGCCGCTCCTTGTGCAAAATCAGCTGAAGCTACAGAAGGCTGTGAGTTTTGGGTGCGCTTGCTAGTGCGCTGACGCTTTGCAGGTAGCTCCTCAGCTTCCTGGTTGGGGTGACTGCTGTCCCTAGTTTGCCTCTTGTAGCCTGCAGCAAACATATGGTGTCAGCAATGAGGCGGGTGGCTCACATTGGCTGAGAATGTGATCTACTTGCATTTGACACTGGGTCAAGTCAAGCACAGACCATGATAGTAAGAGTAAAAACAATGCTGCAAGGGCACCCAGGACAAAGCCTAACACCAGCTGTAAATTGGGTTTGTGTACAGGCGGAACAGCAGACTTGATTTAGGTAAGTACACAGAGGACAATGAAAACCCTACGCAGTTCAACAAGCAGCACCAAGCCACAACTCACTTTGTGCATGGTGTAAAATGTGGTTGTTCTGTGCGGAAGCTGACCATATCTCAAGAACTGGAAGTCGGCCCTGCAAAGTCACTGGCATGTGGTCTGCAGCAAAAAGACGGAGTCAACACTTCTGCGAGGTAGCACATGTTGCCAGCGGGTGCTGTTTCTACTTGGAGAATTTAGGCACATCGTCTGGCAACAAAAGGGTAAGCAATGTTGCAAGAACATGCAGCAGAACGTCAAGCAGTGAAGTGGATGTGTATACAAGCAGAACAGCAGCGCTGGTCACTTTGTTTCATAAGTGAATTCCATAAGTGAATTTCATTAGTGAAAAACTCTGAAACTTGTATCACAATAGTGTAGGCCACCTTGATGGACAGGTGTGTCATCGTTAGTCAAGTCGATGCACTCAGCTCTTGTATCTGCAGAACAGCAGACCTTGAGCTGGGCAGACATACAAGAAGTGCAGCCGGATTCTCAGCAGCACTGCAAGTTATGACCCACCTTGTGCCCTGTTAACCGTCCTGATATTTTGTTTGAAAGCTGAAGGTCTCTGAAATGCCCGCGTATCAACTATCTCAGGCATGTTGAGCTACCTGCAGGGAGGCTATGACAAGTTGGCGTAAACGGTGCGGATCTCACTCCAGTCAAAGGGGCACTTCTGCGAGATACTCACTTACCACTGTGTGGAAAAACGCCTGTGGGAAAGTAGAATCGACGACGCACGAAGGCGGGCGTTCAGCTCTGCCACTGTCTAGAAAATCACGTTTACTTGCTCCGCGGTTGTAACCTAGCTTCGGTGTTGGACCCTGAACGTTGTAGCTGCGGGAAACAGCCACAGCCAACCTATGTGCTCAAGCTCGGAACTGGTCAAGAGCGCAATTTGCGAATATATCTGGATCCACTGCCTCGTAACAATCGAAATATCTGACTCAGACGGATGGACCACGGCCCGTGGTCCACGGGCCTATCGATATCATGTCGTACCCAACGGGCGCAAACCGTATGTATGCGCACGGCGTGTAGCTCAGAGCTCTGCAGCTTCTGCCGGAGCTGACTGTAGAGTTTGCACAGTGCGTAGTCTGTGTGTGCAGAGCGCTGCAGCTCTGTAGTTCCAAGTTTGTCTGGATTCGATCCAACTGATCAATCTGGTGTAGACTTCTGGGCAAGCGCCGTGCACTTCAAGGGGTTTCACCAATTACCCCACCAAATAGGATGATCTGGCCACCCAGCATGAACTCACACTTGCTGGACTGCAGTGCCCCGCTCAGTGTTGAAGCACGGCGGCCAACAAGCACAGGCTATTTGTTCGTTGTAATAGTGAACATCTGACTCCTGTTCTGATTTGGAGACCAGAAAATTAGATTAGAAATCCATGAAATTCACGTGACTCCATCATAGATATTTCTGTTCTCATCTGGACGCTTGCACTTTGCTTTTGCTGAAGAGCATGGTCTGAGGTTATGACGAGCAAATGCAAGTGTATGTTGGCCTTGCAAGCGATCAATCTGCATTCAAGATTGCCATACAAACCCACCTTCTAAATCTGGCAGTGTACCCGCCTTCTAAATCTGGCAGTGTGAGCCGGTTTGCAAAACAGTCATTGATCAATGGCCACACGGCCAGTAGTACTCATCAACATCATTTGGGTTTTAATGTGTCTCCTGTCTATACACTCAACACGCAACACACCACAGATACACATGCAGGTGCATGAGACAGTCTTAGGACAGTCATTGAAACCAGCCAAAATTGCAATGGTCTTTTTCTTACAGTGTTGGTGATTGTTCAAGTCTTCTGCTGCCAGTCACTCATCACGCCAAGACATTTCAACTCATGAGGTGCAATAGATTGTTGAACCAAGGGGTAACTGCCACTGCAACCTGCTGCAAGTCTGTCACACCACTCCATGCCTTTCCAAAGCCAATCTGCCTTAAGTCTGAGCTAAAGCCAAACCTCGACGCAAATGAACCAGGCCCGAGCAGCCAGCCAGCACATCCAACACCAAACCCTAGGGAAGGAAACCAGCACCATACTGCCAAGCCAAGCTGAACCCAAAGCCATGCACTCAATGCAGCCAAACCATGCCAGCCAACCTGCACAGGCAGTTCTTACAAAACATTTTGCATCAAACACAACTGGTCTTTCTTCACTTGGGCGCATTGCACTTGTAGCAGGCTTGACGGCTTGCAAAATTATGTGCGCTGCAGTCTGGGCAGTTCCAGTCGCCAGGCTTGAAGGCAGGCGCTCCTCCGCCCCCTCCCCCTCCACCACCCCTATCGTAACCCCTGTCATCCCCTCTGCCACCCCTGTCGCCATAACCACCTCCACCACCGTAACCCCTGTCTCTGCTGCTGTAACCCCTTTCTGGTGCCTTGTCTGACCCGCATGCATAGCATCTGCCTCTGCTGGCAAAGTTGTGAGCTCGACATCTATCACACTCCCAATCGCCTTGGCGCCAAGCCTGTCTAGATCTGCTGTCACCACCGCCGTATCCGCCTCTGTCACCACCGCCGTATCTGTCACCACCTGCAAAGACCCACATCTGTCAGTTTTGCTGATAGGAAATTACAGACATGATATGATCAACTACATATGCATCACAGGAGTCAAGAGCCAGCACTCTTTCTGCAATTGAAAGCAATGTTTCACAGCACTTCTCTTGATACATTACATCTTGGAGTGTGAAGCAAAACATGACTCAGCAGACAGCCTGGCTTGAGAGAGCCAGACACAAGCATTTGCAAGGAATCAAACTGATGACTTGCCTGATCTGCCGTAGTCTCTGCCAGAATCGCGTCCTCTATACCTGTCTCTGTCATTTCTGCCACGAGACCTGCTGCGGCTTCTGCTGTAGCTTCTGCGGCGCCTTGGACTTCTGGACCTGGATCTTGACCTTGATCGAGAGGACTTAGACCTGCAACCGAGACGACCCTCAGATTTGAAAGCATAGTCTTGCACTTTTTGGTATGCAGGTGAAGGTACTGCAGTGCATGAAGTTGTCCTCCTCTTGAGCTCCTGACATTTCAAATGATGGGCACAGGCAAGGTTGATGAAGCTGTGTCTGTGCCGTGTATGCTAAGGTGACTACCTCTGTGCTGACTTGCACGCAACAAGTCAACAGCTCTGCGCAGATGCCAGGTAAGAACATGTGACCATGCTGCCTGGATCTACACACTTGCCTTTGGGCTTTGCGCACAGAGTATGCGGCACGCACTGCAAGCTGAAGTGTGATCGCAAAGATGTTATCTGGTTCTACCTGCTACGGCTGGAAGCACTTCGACTTCTGCTGGCGCTCCTGCTCATGCTTCTACTGCGGTCTGAAGCAGGTGAACGCTTTCTTGGAGATGGAGAGCGGTCGTCCTTGCCGCGTGGGGACACATCTCTTTTGCCGTTTGCCACTTCAGGTTCCGGGCTCGACATGTTGAGCTTCTGTCTCACAGATTATGCTCTTACGCACTGATCAATTGCGGAGCATGTAAGTCTGGCGATGATTTATTTTACCGTGCTTGAGCTTGAAAAGGATACGCGCCCTGTATCACGCCGCAGGCAAAAGTTGTATGGTTGATGATTATAGCTTACGTGAAGAAGAAGAAGTATGTTCCCTAATTTGAGTCATAGCATGCATGATCCGGCACACCTTTTTTGGAGCCATAAAGTCCACAGTTGGCTCCAGGGTCAATCTGTAGGTTTGAGCATTGAGGATGATTTAGATGTGAGTACTGTTATTGGCAACGCCAAAAACCATTATGCACAGACATGGCATCAGAGTAGTCTCAGCAGTGTTGCTAGGTATCAACCCTTGCAGCCAGAATATGTCCTAGCACCCTACCTTTCAGCAGTCAAGGGCTTCAAGAGCCGAAAACTCATCAGCAGATTTAGATGTGGATGTCATGGTCTTCATGTAGATACTGGTAGGCTTCTGCCTTTGGCACTAGGGAGCAACGTCGTTGTGTTTTCTGCGCTTCTGGTTCAGCAGAGGATGAACATCATTTTGTGTTTGATTGCCCTGCATACTGTGCCATCAGGAACAGATTCACAAACATATTTTAAAATTTGGGGCCCAGCCCCTACACTGTCTTATTTTTTAAATTTACTGTACATGATCCCAAAGTCATAGCTAGGTTTTTAAGGGAATGTTTTGATCATAGGAACACCCTGGTGGCAGCACAAACTGGACATAACCTTTAGTTCAGCTTAGAGTGCGTCAGCTGTGAACATCAGTGTTTTCATAAGTGCTTTAGAACAGTTAGATTGTCTGAGACATTCATAGCAACACTGCAGTCATGCACAGCCTGCTGTGCAACTGCACATACCACCCTTTGTGTGATTTGTTGGACGCTTTGAGTATACCTATTCATTACTCTTCTTGAAGTCTTCCCACTTGATGTTGAGGTAGTCAGGTTTGTGCGTGTCCATCTCCATCCGGATGGCAGCATTGCCCTGGTCGTTCAGACATGACACATGACACAATGTGCACATACTCTGAGGCATCATCTAATTTCGCAGAGCCAGTAATCCATGAGGCTGAGGGCAGTACGCCCAATGCACTTGATGAACCTGTTCAGTGGGCAGTTCCACCAGACCCGATCAATGATATGGTAGATGATGTTGGCCTCATAGGCTACTTTGCTGATGCAACGCAGTCTGCCAAGCTTCCAAAGGAAGAGTTGCTGAAACTGATGCCAGGGCATGACGGCTCCTTGTTGATCAAGGCCTCACCACTAACAACAGAGGAGGCCTTGCAAGGTATACATAACTCCAGGGTTTGTTGCCATAACCTATTGCTCCTGAACATGCAAATTTTAGCATACAGCGCCACATGCTACATGTTGCGCAAAAAATGTGCTTGTGCAGAGGGCACAGCCCTAGAAGACATCATCAGAAGTGCAGAGGAGACTTCTGCACTAGCAAGTCGCATTCGTGAGTGGGTGGCTCGAGCCATAGCTATTTGCTTGCAACGCAAAACCTCTCGTGCCACATACAACAGTTTGGTGGCACTTCAATTGCGATTGCGATGTCAGTCCAGCCTTCAAAACTGCTTTGCCTCGCACATGTCAAAAAGCGATCAGCTTTCTTGCTGCAGAGTATGGCACCCAGAGCTATGTGTATGACATTTGCAGCTGTGGCTGTGTGTATCGCGGCGTCTTTCAACACTTGGAGTTTTGTCCTCACTGCTGCAAAGAGCGCTACCACCAGCATGGCACTCACAGACGAGCAGTGTGGTACATGATTGTCTGCCCAAAGGCGGAGCATGTCAAGTACCTATGGCGGCAACCAGACTTGACTAGGTAAGCAAAACAGTCAACACCTTTGGCATGCAGCTACAGGTTTGCATCCATTGCGTTAAAAGTCCTCTGTTGGTTGCATTTGCTTGGCACCTTATCGGCGCCAATAGCAGCATGCACAACTTTGCCAGATGTTGAAGCAGCAAGGTTGCTCAGGGATAGTGATCGTGACAGGCGTGGTTATGTGAACGTCCTTAATAGATTTGCCAATTTTTTAGATCATGTACCTTGAGGGACACAAAGTTTCACAAGTACAAAAGTAAGATAAGTCAAATGCCAAAATACAAGTGAAGTGTTGACGTGTGATGCATTGAAGTGTGACCCGCTGGTTTTACTGACCATTTCGTTGCTTATAACCGTGACTGCCAACAGATGTAGGACCTGCTTGTTCTACATGTATGGTCAATATATAGTCAATAGTGTCAATAGTGATTAAGTATAAGGTCAAGCACCTTATCAATACAGGTGCAAAAATTCTATCATGTCAAAAGCGCAACCTCCTTGTTAAAACTCACATAGACACTGTTAAAATGCAACAACCTCCGTTCCGGTATACTACAAACATAGTAACTTCATGTTAGCATCCCTAATAAACTGGGGGGGTTTGGCCTCACTGGTGCTAGCTCTCAAGGTGGTGTGCAAAAAGAGATGCTGAACGACTTTATTCAAGCAATTGTTTCAAGTTCTCGGTTGAAGCATGGTGTGTCCTGCCTCTTTGCACAATAGTGCCCTACAAGCAATGTTGCCGACTCATATTTTGATGCTTTTGGCTCAACCCTTGTATTTCAAGCCACTTACTGCAAGGCAGTGCACTCAAGCATACAAGCCTCAAGAGGCTTCCCTCACAATGCTCGTCATACATTTTGATTTGCATATTGCATGTCAATGTGCAGAGTGTTAGCACTGGGCTGTGCTACATTGTAGCGCAGTGCTTGGGTGGCATCTTTGGGGCGGCAGGCGCCTTTTGCAGTCTCCCTGGTCTGCTCCGGTTCTGCTTCTATGGTTGATGTTTACTGGTATGTCACCTGCAGTGGTCACCTGTGCTGGTGAGAGACTTTTGGCAAGCAACTTCAGT
>JAABUT010004102.1_pt1 | contig 11844 bp, 11 predicted proteins | sample 5559281 | NCBI WGS metagenome assembly JAABUT01 (sample SAMN10711880, study PRJNA513359) | rock metagenome | isolation source: Antarctica rocks | place: Antarctica: Victoria Land, Ricker Hills nord | collected 2016-01-04
CCCCTTCTTGGTGGTGTCTTGGCGGATGCCCAACACCTACCCCACGGGCGGTGTCAGGCGGGGGACCGCCACTCAGGTTCCACGAGACCCGGGACAACCTCCAGGAGTCGTGCAAGCCGCCATTGGCTTACCGGGTGGGCCCCCTGGCTTCCCGCGCGGGCGGAAGCGTGGCCGCCTCCAACTCTCCCCTACAGTGTGTAGGTTGCTACGTGAGGAGAAGCCGTGACACTGCAGGAGACGCCGGACGCCGGCACGAGCGTTGGGCGTGCGAGGTGGCGTGGGGATCTGGCCAATGGTGTGCTGGTCGGGATGGTGGCGGTGGTCCTGGGAATCGGGGCAAAGCTGCCGAATGTCACAGCGGCGGATCTGCGCCTGGACCAGGGTCTGGCGTCGGGTCGCTCGGGCCTGCTGACGTCGGTGGCGGTGTTGTTGACCGCGGCGGCCCAGCCCGCGGTTGGTTTGGCGGCAGCGGTGCTCGGCCCGTTAGTTCTGCTCCTGCTTCGCCGTCGGGTGATGGCGGTGCGGATCTTCGGGCTGTTGGGCGTGGCTTTGGCCGGGGCCGCGGTCGTCAAGGTGGTGGTTGCCGAGCCGCGACCGCCGGCCGCGTTGGCGGCGGTGGCCGCGGACACCGGGCACAGCTTCCCTAGCGGGCACGTCACCGTCGCAGCTGCGATGTGTGTCGCGGTGTGGATGCTGACCCGGCGAGGCGATCTCGCGTGGCGGGTCCTCCTAGGCGGGGTTGCGGCGGCTTTCGCCCTGGCCGTCGGGTGGAGCCGGGTGTACCTGGGGGTGCACTACCTGCCGGATGTGGTCGGGAGCTACCTCGTGGTCGCCTCGGCGGCGCTGCTCGTGAGCGCCTTTTTCGGGATCCCGGCGGTGCGTGCTCTGCTGGATCGTCTGACCCCGGCGCTCTGACGGCTGCTTCTTTCGGCGAGGCTAGGCGGGGTTCCGGGTTTGCGCGGCCGCGCGCAGGTTGGTACGGGCGAAGGAGACGAGCATCCCGAGGGTGATCAGGTCCAGGACCAGCGCCGTGCCGCCGTAGGAGATCAGCGGTAGGGGGATGCCGGTGATGGGGACCAGGCCGATGACGGCGCCGATGTTGACCAGCGCCTGCATGGTCAGCCATGACGTGGCCGCGCCGGCGGCGAGCCGGACGAACATATCGGTGGCATCCAGGGCGACCCGGAAGCCGGCGTAGGCCAGCAGCGCGAAGATGCCGAGCACGCAGAGGGTGCCGGCCAGGCCTAGCTCCTCGCCGATGACGGCGAAGATGAAGTCGGTGTGGGCCTCGGGCAGGAACCCCCACTTCTCTTTGCTGGCGCCGAGGCCGACGCCCCACCAGCCGCCGCCGGCGAGGGCGTACGTGCCATGCAGGCCCTGATAGCCGGCGCCGGTCGGGTCTGCGCCGGGGTTGAACAGGGCGGTGACCCGGGCCAGGCGGTACGGCTCGAGCCGGATCATGGCGATGACCCCGGCGAGCATGACGGCGCCGAAGGCCGCGAAGACCCGACCCGGCGCGCCGGCGATGAACAGGATCGCGCCCAGGATGGTGACCAGGACGATGGAGGTGCCCAGGTCGCCGCCGACCAGGACCAGCGCCAGCAGCAGCAGACCGGTCGGCACCAGCGGCACCACCAGGTGGCGCCATTCCATTAGTCGGGCGCGTTTGCGAGCCAGGAGGTCGGCGCCCCACAGCACGAGGGCGAGCTTGGCCAGCTCGGAGGGCTGCAGGGTGATCGGTCCGAGGACGAGCCAGTTGGTGCTGCCATTGACCTGGCGGCCCAGGCCGGGGACCTGGACCAGGACCAGCAGCAACAGCGCCGCGAAGAGGATCGGGTAGGCCGCCCGGCGGTAGATCCTGACCGGCAGGCGGGAGGCCACCCATCCCAGGGGCAGCCCGATCGCCGCCCAGATCGCCTGCTTCTGCGCGACGGCGTAGGCCGACCCGTAGGCGGTGAAGGAGGTGACGCTGGAGGCGGACAGGACCATCACCAGGCCCAGGGTCAGCAGGATCGCGGTGCAGCCCAGCAGCAGGTAGAACGGGCCGGCGGGGCGGCGGATCCACCACCACAGGCTCACCGCCCGCTGATCACCTCCCGCGCCCTCCCGGTGGCGCTGGACCGCACCGAGCAGCGACGCTGCCGACCCGCGCGCCTGGCGCAGCCTCGCCCTCGCGGTCAAGGGCGGCCGGGGGCGCAGCACCGGTTCCGGTGGGGTGGACGCAGCCATCAGGGATCACTTCCGTTGAGTCCAGGACAGCGCTCGGGGTCATGACCTGCCTCAACGCCCCGAAAGCCCAGGTGACCCTACAGCGTGTAGGGCTTCTTAGATTAGGGCCAGTCCTGGACTTCGGCTGGCGCGGCGCGCCCGAACTAGCCGCCGGAAGGCCGAAGTTCAGATGCCGGGTAGCAGCTGTTCGACGATCCGGCTGAAGGCGAGGGTGGCGTCGGAGGCGGCGAGGGCGGTCGCGATGCCGAGCAGGACCACCGCGGCGGCGACCAGCCGCCGGCGTGGCGTGCGGGCCTCTCTCAGGGCCAGGACGCGGGCGGTGACCGCCAGCTGCTCGAACGCCAGTCGGCCGACCGGGGGGCGGGTGTTGGCCAGTGCGGCGCGGGTCAGGGACTGGGCGGCCAGGTCCCGGCTGCCGACCCGGTCCGCCGCGGACTCGTCGGCGTCTCGTTCGAGCAGGTAGGCGACGGTTGCCCGGACCGGGCGTAGCAGCGGGTTCACGGCTGCGGCCCCGTCGACGACTCTCTGTTGCCAGTGGTGCCCGCGGCGTAGGTGGGTCCGCTCGTGGGCCAGCATGACCTGTCGCTCGCGGTCATCGAGGGCGGCGAGCATGCCGGAGGTGACCACGATGTGCCCGCGTCCCCAGGAGCGGCCCGGGACCGCGACGGCATGCGGCGCGGAGGCGGCGATCACCACGAGCTCAGCGCCGGCGTCGGCGCAGACGCCCCGCAACGCCTGCAAGGTGGCGCGCCCCCGGTACCGGGCCTCCACCAGGCGGTAGGCCCCGATGCCCAGGGCCAGGGCTGCGCCCAGCGCGATGGCGTCCGGGACGGGCTCGCCCACCACCGCGAGAGCGCGCACGCCGGCGCGGTCCATCACCGGCGGGCTATCTCGCAGCAGGGTCGCCGCGAGCAGGGTCAGCGCCCACGTCGAGGCGACAGCCGTCAGAGCGGCGGCCACGACCAGCGCCGGAGCGGCGGTGCGGGGGCTGACGCGGCGTGCGAGCGGGCGACTAATCGCGGCCAGGATCAGCGATGCGAGCAGTGGAAGGTACACCGAGATCCTCACGGGCCATCGCCTAGCAGAGCGCGCAGGGTGGCCTCGTCCGCGGCGTCCAGGGAGGTGACGAACCGCTGCAGCGCAGCCGTGCGGTTCGAGACCGCAGCTAACGCGGTCCGCATCCGCTCCACCGCCATGTCCTCGGCGTCCCGGGTCGGCTGGTATGCCGGGCCGTGCCCGGTCACGACCCGCATGAGCAGGCCCTTGTCTACCAGCCGAGTCAGGATGGTGTGCACCGTGTTGTAGGCCAGGTCGCCGCCCACCGCGGTAAGCACCTCGGCGGGCGACAGCGGCGCTCCGGCGGCCCACAGTGCCGCCAGGATGTCCCCTTCGAGCTCGCCGGCGGCGCGGCGCCCTGGCGTGCGGGGGATCTTGCTGACCATGTTTGCCTCCCTTGCAGCCCACCACCCTACAGCGCATAGGGGGATTGGCACCTACACGTTGTAGGGTTGGCGGCATGGTGCGTCCTGGAAGCTGGATCAGGCCAACGGGTGGTAGTCCCGTCCGGGTAATCGCCGGAGAGCCCGGTAGCAGGCCCCGGTTCGTCGTCGAGAGGTGGCGGGCTGAGCGGGGTGTCAAGAGCCTCTTTGGAGGGAGCAAGCGTGCGGGCCGTAGTGCCATCAGGTGCGAGTCCTGCAGCCTCGTCACACTCACAACGGGGGAGCCGAGCCGCTCATGTCACGGCGAAGGCCATGTCCGTCATGCCGGGTTCCGGATGGTGTGGCGGGTCCCTTCGGGGTATGGGGAGCGGCACGTACGCACGGTCTGGTTCGGAACAGGAGAGACCCGTCTGCGCACGCCTTGTCGGGCAGAGACCGGGCGGATAAGCCGATGGTGAAACCGTTCGGAGTGCAGCGGGAGTCCGACGGGGTCGTAGTACCGGTGATCGTCGCGAGGAACGCGGCGGGAGGGAAGGGCCCTGACTTTGGTCACGCCGACCAAGTGGGTAAGCGTGAGGGCATGGCCGGGGTGTCCCGGTCCAACTACCCCGGCACCCCATCGGGTGTCGTAGCCGTTGACGGGCGACCGTCGAGGGTGAAAGTGCGAGAACTGCAACGTCGGCTATGGGCTGCGGCCAAGCAGCATGAGGGTCGCCGTTTCCATGCCCTGTATGACCGTGTCCACAGAGGTGACGTGCTGTGGGAGGCGTGGGAGCGGGTCCGGGCGAACCGGGGAGCGGCCGGGGTGGATCGGGTCACCTTGGCTGATGTGGAGGACTACGGGGTCGCCAGGATGTTGGGTGAGCTGCAGGAGTCTCTTCGCTCCGGGTCGTATCGTCCCGCGCCGGCGCGGCGTGTGGACATCCCGAAACCAGCAGGTGGTAGCCGACCGTTGGGGATCCCCACGGTGCGCGACCGGGTGGCCCAGGCGGCGGCCAAGATCGTGTTGGAGCCGGTCTTCGAGGCCGACTTCGCGGACTGTTCCTTCGGGTTCCGTCCGAAGCGGTCGGCGTTGCAGGCGCTGGAGACCGTCCGCAAGGCGTTTCCGCGGGGATACACCCAGGTGGCTGAGGCCGACATCCGGGGCTTCTTCGACAACCTCGACCATGACGTGCTCATGGCCCAGGTGGGCCGGAGGGTCTCGGATCGGCGGATGCTGAAACTGGTCGGCTCGTGGCTTCGTGCGGGTGTGATGACGGCTATGGGAACCGAGCGGACGGTCGCCGGGACCCCGCAGGGCGGGGTGATCTCGCCGTTGCTGGCCAACATCTATCTGCACGCCTTCGACGAGCAGGTCCGGCGGCGTGGTCTGGGGTTGTTGGTGCGGTATGCCGACGACTTCGTCATCATGACCCGTTCGGCCTCGCAGGCGCAGGCGACCCTGAGGGCGGCAGGAGAGATTCTGCGGTCCATGGGGCTGGAGCTGCATCCGGACAAGACGAGGGTCGTTGATCTTCGGGAAGGCCGGGAGGGTTTCGACTTTCTTGGATGCCACTTCCATGCCCGCATGTCGGGTCGGCTGTGGGAACAGAAGCGCATCGTGCGCTACTACCTGCACCGCTGGCCCTCGCAGCGGGCGATGAAGCGGCTTCGGGAGAAGGTCCGGGACCGCACCGGTCGCAGCCGCGGTGGTACCAGGATCGAGTGGATCATCGAGGGGCTCAACCCGATCCTGCGCGGCTGGGGAAACTACTTCCGCACCGGTAATGCCGCCACCAAGTTCCGCCAGGTCGACGACTACGTCGTGCGACGGCTCAAACGCTTGCTGATCAAGAAGCGGGGCCGCAACCTGCACGCCGGAGTGGCCGCCCAGTGGACCGAAGACTGGTTCAACGAGCGGGGCCTGTACCGGCTCCGTGGGACCGTGCGATACCCCAAGGCTGCGTAACCATGTACAGAAGACCATCGGTAAGCCGTGTGCGGGAAAACCGCACGCACGGATTGAAAGGGGGATGGGGAAACGGGCCGGCAACGGCACCGCGCCCCTGACTACCAATGAACCTGCTGACGAGGGTGCGGACTGCCGCCAGTGTCAGGACGTCGATGGGTCCGCGGTCGTCCCTCGCGCAGTCCGGTTTGGGTGACACGCTGCTGGTCGGCGCGGTCACCGGGTTGGTCATCAGCGCCGCTCTCCTGATGGTGGTGTCGTTCGTGTCGGCCCGGGCAGGGACCAGCTCGGAGCGAGCCGTCCTGCTGACCGTGGGTCCCCTGGTCGGCTTGGTCGGGGCCGCGGCCCGCAGGCGCTGGCGTGGCCGAGCCCCTGTTGGGCAGGTGAATCCGTGACCGCTGCCGCAGCGGCCGTCCTGCCACGCCCTTCCGCCCGCCACGCCAGGCTTCGGCGGCGCCTCCTTCGCCGAGTCCTGGCCGTGCTCGGTTTCCTCGCCTTGGTGGCGGTCGTGTCCGGGTCGGTGTTGTTCGCCGCGACCCCCGGCGTGGGCGGCGCCGAAGATCGGGTCCAGGCCGTGTCGGGCAGCCATGGGGCCGGCGACGACGGGGCGGCCGTCCCATCTCGATTCGCTGCCGCCCTGGTCGCCACCGAGGACAGCCGGTTCTACAGCCATCACGGCCTGGACACCCTGGGCGTCGCGCGCGCGGTGACCGGGACGATCGCCGGCGCCAGTGCAGACCCGGGCGGCAGCACCCTGGACCAGCAGCTGGCCAAAGAGCTGTACAGCAACGGGCTCAGCAACACCCTGGCCGACAAGGTCGAGCAGGTGACCCTCGCGGTCAAGCTCGACACCACCTACAGCAAGTCCCAGATTCTGGAGATGTACGCGGCGTCGGTGTACTTCGGGCACGGGTTCTACGGGCTACACGCCGCAGCCTGCGGCTACTTCGCGACCGCGCCCGCGAACCTGTCCTGGGCTCAGGCATCCCTGCTCGCGGGCCTGCCGCAGGCCCCCAGCGCCTACGACCCGCTCACCCACCCCCAGCTGGCCCGCGAGCGACAACACCAGGTGCTCGACCGGCTCGTCGCCGTCGCGGACCTCACCCCAGCGGCCGCGGCGGGCATCGTCCGGTCCCCGTGGGGCCTGACCGGCGCCCAACCGCCCGAGAACGGCTGCCGGTGACCTCCCCGGCGCCCGATCAGCGGGAACCCGAACCCAGTCGCCCGGCCGGGCCCCCGATCGCCTGCCCCCGGCGGCCGCCTTGGCGACGACGAGACACCGTGGCTCATCGTCGGCTGGCACTGCTTCGACTGCTGGCGCCACGACCGGCAGCCCGCACCCACGACTGAGCATCACCTGCACTAACACCCGAGAAACGAACCAATGGACACCCAGACAGGCAAGGCCACCCGCCGACCCGAGCGCCAGATTGCGCCGGCAGCGGATCTAAGGACCCCCTCCCCCGGCGCGGGTGGTGGGAAGGTCGCAACACGGCCCAGTACCCGACGCGTGAAGCTGGCCACCTCCCGGATCCACCCGTGGTCCGTTCTGAAGGCGTCGTTCCTGCTCTCCGTCGCGGCCGGGTTCACCTGGGTGGCACTGGTGGCCGCACTATGGCTCACCCTGTCCGCGACCGGGGCCTTCACCACAATCCAGACGGCGATCGACGACACCGTCGGAAGTAGCAGCAGCAGGATCGTCCTGATGGACTACCTCGGTCTCGGCCGGGTGATCTCGGTCTCAACCGTCATCGGGGTCATCAACCTGGTTCTGATCACCGCGTTCTCGACCCTGGCCGCGATCCTGTACAACGTCTGCTCGAGCCTGGTCGGCGGACTGCAACTCACCCTCACCGATGACTGATGAGCCTGGGAAGCAGGCCCGCGGGCAGCCGCTCGACGACACCCCGAGGCTTGACGGTTTCTGTGGCTAGTCGGGCAATCGCTTGTTCGGTCCGGGATGGATTCTCGGCTCGCGGCCAAGCGGGTGGGAGACCTCAAAGTGCTTGCAGTTCGGGTTGGCGCAGCACTGACCACAGACCGCCCAGCGCGACGGTGTTGGCAACGAGGATGAGCCAGATGACCAGGGTGATGCTCTGGTCGTAGGCCAGGCCGAGGATGGCGCCGGCGACGAGGAGGCCGATGCCGCGCACGAGGGCGAGCCAGCCGAACGCCGTCGCCCGCGAGCCGGCCGGGACGAGGTGGGTGACGACAGCCTTGATGGTGGAGTCCAAGATGCCGTTGACGACGCCCCAGATCGCGACCCCAATCCAGACCAGCATGGCGTTGTGGGTGAAGGCGATCGCGGCGAAGGAGGCGGCGACCGGCACGAGAAGCAGCACCTTCGGGCCCCGCCGGTCGAAGACCCGACCCATGACCAGGCCGCTCAGCCCATCCACGAACATCGCCACCGCAAATAGCACCGGGACCTGCGCCTCGGTGAGCAGGCCCTGGGTCTGGGCGTGGAACGCCAGCAGCGGGAACGACGCGACCCCGCACGACAGCACGGCGACCGCGCCGACGTACCGCCACAGCAGCGTCGGCAGCGGCTGCCGGCTCCCAACCCGACCGCTCGACCCGGCCGCTTGTTCAAGACCGCCTGCCACGTCGGGTTCTGGCGACTCGTAGGAGGCCGGGTCGGGGACCCGTCGACGTAGCCACATCAGCAAGGCCAGGACCAGGATCCCGGGAACGACCAGCACGCCGAAGGCGAGCCGGTAGTCACCGGCGTGCCAGGACAGCACCACGGCCAGGATCAGCGGGCCCGCCACGGCGCCGAACTGATCCATCGCCTGGTGGACACCGAACGCCGTTCCACTGCCGGTCCGCGTCGAGGCATGTGACAGCAGGGTGTCCTTGGCCGGGGATCGGACGGCCTTGCCGAGCCGCTCCGTCCCGTAGAGCAGCAGAGCTGGCACCAGCACGTTCGTGACCCCGATCAGCGGCACGCTCAGTACGGTCAAGGCGTAACCGACGATCGTCCAGTTCCAGTAGTGACGGCTGCGGGTCACGAGATAGCCGGATACGACCCGCAGCCCGTAGCCGATGAATTCGCCCGCGCCGGCGGCGACACCCACCACCAGCGCCGACGCACCCAGAGTCGCCAGATAGGGACCGATGATGCTTCGAGCACCCTCGTACACCATGTCTGCGAAGAGACTGACCACCCCAAACCACACGACAAAACGCCATGGGCTCAACACCGGCCGAACAGCCGGGTCAGCAGGGCGGAAGGGGGGTGTCACCGATCGATCCAATCACGCGCCGGGCGCGGCAAGCCGAAGTCCGACTGCGGTTGGCTCCAGGGCCTGATGCGGTCGGTCGGCGTTGTACCCGACCACCCAAGCATCGACGGCAGCCTGCGCCTGCTCCAGGCTGGTGAACGGCTCGGCCTGGTCGAGCAAGTCGGGCCGGAACGTGCGGTGGAACCGCTCGACCTTCCCGTTCTGATTCGGCGACGCCGGCGCACGGCACTGGTCCGGCACCCCGGACGGCTTCGCCGCGCTCTGCCGCCTCGCCGGTCTACCGACTTGACGGCTGCGTGCCAGGACGTCCACCACGCCCCTTAGCGCAGTCAGTTCTCACGAAAATTTCGTGAGCGCATCGGTCAGAGTGCGGTCAGGTCTCCCAGAGAAACGCGGTCGGACCTCACGGACATAGCCAGCCGTAGGCTGCTCGGTGAAGACGTGCACCGCTTCCTACGCGGCGTAGCTCATCAAGACCGGCTGCAGGCCTAATGCAGTGGAGCGCAGCCCGGTTCGCCAAAATTGCACACCCTGACTCGATCGGTCCATCCATGCAAAGTAGCCCCCACGAAGGTGCGCAATCTTCGCTGCATCTCGACAAGAACGGCCCTCGATTACAGTAATTAGCCGACGTTATGCACCTCGGGCGTGTCGGTCTTGGTGCTTATGGGTTAGTGCCTCGACGCAGTGTCCGCCGCGGACGCGGGCTAGGGCAACTCTCCGCGGCGAGTGCAGTCGGTAGCCGCCCGCTCGTCAGAATGCTGCGAGCCGCTCCTCTCGGTCGGGCACTGGCCCGCCATCAGGGACCTGGACGGTGTAGCCCAGCTCCTGCAGCACCCGAACGGCTTCGCTTGGGCAGTCGCGGACGGCGGCACCAGTCTGATGCCGCCGCCATTGCAGTCGGTTGCTTTGAAGAACCTTGCGCCAGGTCGGACCGGGGCTGGCCCCGAACTCCTCCTCGATGAGCTGCAGGACGTCCTCGAGCGTGGGGCGGAAGCGATGTCCGCCCGTCGGAAAGTGAATCCTTGACATCCGGGCGGCCTCGAGTTCGGCCTCTGGGCTGACTTGGCGCCGGGCCGCGCCTGCGAGAGCTGCCATGGTCATGACCCGGGTGAACTGGTCACGGTGTGCGTGCACATGCAGGTGCCCGGCCGGAAGCCCATCATTCTGGTTGTGGACGTACTCGAACCGGAAGAGCGGGTCGCCCTTGGGTCGGCTACCCGCATACACCGCCACCTTCGAGCTCAGCACCTTGAGGTAGAGACCAGCACCGTCCAGCTCGCAACGGTAGTTGACCTCGAGGGCGAGGGTTCCCCCGCCACCCACCGGGATAACGATGCCCGCCGTGTCATCAGACACCACGAATCGGGAACCAATGCTGGTCGCTTTGAAGGGGACGGTGTCACCGACGAACGCGGAGACCGCGTCTGAGATTCTTCTCGCGAAGGCTTGGGATTGCTCCTCGAGGGTGCTCACTCGCTCTGGAGCCACCTCAGATCGCGGATACGACGCAGTGCCTGGTAGAGATCGGCGTCCAGGGCATCGGCGGCTGCCAGATCCTCAGCAAGGTCCACCCGCATGCCGAGAAGCCCTTCGAGTCTCAGCAGTTCGTCACGGAGCTGCTCCGGCGTCATCGATTCAATCGTTGCGGATCCCATGGCCCACCTCCATCGTTGCGTCTCCAACTATGACAGAGGCTAGGCGCGACCACCGACAACGCTTCGCCATTGAGCGAGGCCCCGGCATGTGGCGTCTCGCGGCGTCAAATGACCGCCTCGCTCCTGAACTCGTCGTACGTGCCGCCCAGGTACTGGACGAGGGACACCTGGAACTCGGGGTTGGCGAAAAACAGGTCGAACAGGACACCGTTCTTGTCGTGCCGGTCGACGAGGAGGTCCTTGACCTTCTGCTCCAGGACCATCTCGAACTGGCTGCGGTCGTTGTTGACGGCAACCTGTCGCATCTCGTCGTCTTCCTTGACGACGACCCACTGCTGGTCGACCCAGACCTTGTCGGCCTCGCCGAGGTCCGCCCCGTACTTGTCGTTCATGGCCGCGATGAGGGCGGAAAGTTTGTCCAAAAGAGGTTCGGTGACAGCACCCTTGCCCCCGCCGGGCAGCGCGACACCCGGCTCGTCGGAGGCGGTGAGCTCGATCGCCGCGTCGGAGGTGACGGCGATCCGCAGGTGGCTCAGTTGCACGGACTTGCTGATCTGCGGCATGGGGCTGTTGTCAGTCGCCGGCAACTCGAGCAACAGCAGCCGGCCGTACAAGAACAACCGCTCAAGGCCCCCGTCGACCCACGGCATCACCTGGGCGATGAACGCATACGCCCGACAGAAGTGTTCAAGGGTCCGCCGGAAGGAGTCCTGATCCTCCTCCGACAGGGCAACAAACCGGCCAGCCGCCGGCGTCAGATTCGCATAAAGGACGGATTGCTGGGAGGGATCCCCCGAGAGCAGCGCCCCGATGGTGGCTTCCATCTCCGGCAACGACAGCACACCGGCGGCCATCAGGTCGTGCTCCATCGTGTAGAGCACGTTCGGCTCGGTCGGGGTGCTGAACGACTCTTCATAGAACGGCTCGAAGGACGCCTTGATCTCCTCGGCGCTGTTCGCGAAGTCCAGGATGAACGTGTCCGCCTTGCCCGGCTGGGTGCGGTTCAACCGCGACAGGGTCTGCACCGCAGCGACGCCAGACAGCTTCTTGTCGACGTACATCGTGTGCAGCAGCGGCTCGTCGAACCCGGTCTGATACTTCTCCGCGACGACCAGGACTTGGTAGTCATCGCTGCGGAAGCGCTTCGGCAGTTGTGCCTCGCCGAACCCGTTGATCCCCGCCTCGGTCACCGGTGGCACCTCGGGAGCGTCCGGGTCGATCAGACTCCCGGAGAACGCCACGAGGGTTCGCATGGGCCGCTCGCCCTGGTCGTAGCCCTTCTTGCTGATGTATGCCGTGAGCGCGGCATGGGTGCGGACCGCGTG
>JAABUT010004104.1_pt1 | contig 11834 bp, 12 predicted proteins | sample 5559281 | NCBI WGS metagenome assembly JAABUT01 (sample SAMN10711880, study PRJNA513359) | rock metagenome | isolation source: Antarctica rocks | place: Antarctica: Victoria Land, Ricker Hills nord | collected 2016-01-04
CACCAACCCCGATCAGACGCCATCTCGACCGATTCGCCGAAGCCGTCGACACCAACATCCGAGAACACCGGCTGATCGCATGAAACTTGACTCAGGAACACAAGACCAAGAACCCTAGCCCTCTAGCCCGGGTTCAGGATCGAGACCCATGCTTGGAGGCGTACACCGGGTGGGTAGGAGCCGGTCGATTGGGGTGTAGTCGACGTCCGCGTGATGGTCGGCGTGCTGGGACGGGGCATGATCCAGCAGCTCCCGGTAGGTGTCGCGACCAACGGCGATGTTGAGGCGGAAGACGCCGGGCCTGCCGCCGCCACACCCGCTCCGTCGGGACGATGTCAATGCTGGCCGAGATAGAAGTGGGTGCCCTGGTCGTCGGTGCACTCCGACATCTGGCCGTAGGGCTGTGGTTGCGGGTCGGTCTGGGCGTGAACTCCCAACCGAAGACCGCTCCGTAGAACTGGCGCGCCCGAGTGCCGTCGAGGACCTGCAGGGTGAGATGGCTGAGTCGCCGTGCCGGGCGCCGTTGAGCGGCCCCCGAGGGCCCAGCTCGTCGAGGACGCTGCGGGCGTGCAGGGCGTCGAGCCGCTCATCCCATGGATCCTCGGTGATGGCGCCCGGCCGGGTCGGCGACTGCCCGCAGCCCACGGTCCTCACGAGCCTGCCGGCGTCAATGATCGGCCACCTTGTGCCGGGCCACTCCCACCAGCCACGCGGTGGTCATCCGGACGGGGTTTTCGCGGCGGACCGCGTCGACCGCGGAAAGGAAGGTCTCCCCGGTCAGTCCGGCGCCACCGTGACGTGGCCGCACCGGGACGGCAGATAGCCGTGGACGGCAGGCAGCGCCTCGTCGTAGACGTGAGCAGCGCGGCACCGGGATCACCGGTCATGGCTGGCTGCTCGCTCACACCTGCATAGTCGTCCCGGTAGGCGGCGCTCCGACGCCTCTGACCGACTCCTTTCAGCAGGGGAGTCAGCCGCTGTCGCCGATGCTCCAACCCCCCGTGCTGGCAGGTAACAGCCCCCGCAACATCAGGGGGACGCATGCCTCGGTGACGGGGCGGCAGTTTGGACAGCTGCTGGAGTTCGAGACGGCGGCTCCCTCTTCCGCCTCGACAAGGCCGATCTGTTCTGCGGAGAGCGCCCAGCGCAACATCAGCACTGCCGTCGGTATCCCGAACAGACGCGGCCGCTCAGGGCAGAGGGTCGACCATAGGTTCATTGCTCGGCTCGGAAACGCCGCCAAACGGTCCCGGCGGCATGTCGCCGCGTAGTTTGGCGCTGACATCCCCCGCCCGCTGACGAACCCTGCTGGCCGACGTTTGCGCCTTTTCCCCCGCCATGCTCTTGAGCCGGTCCACCCCCTGCTGTACCTCCGGCCGCCGGGCCACCTTGGTAGCGGCCTGTGAAAGCTGGACATACCGCTCCCGGCCGGCCTTGGTCCCTAGCACATAGCCGGCACCGAAGCCGAGCACTGTCGTCACCTTGCCCATCGCTTTCCTCCACCTCTTTTGCAGTTTTTCGCCACTCTCGGACACCACTTCAGGAACTGCCCCGACCGCCGCACCCACCCGCTGGCCCCCCGCAACGCCACTGTTTGCGGTGTCGGCTGCTCGGGCGGTTGCCGCAGCCGTAAGCCGAGCGGCCCGGCTGCCGGCCCGCCGGGCCGAGATCGCGCCGGTCCTACCCGCCACGGTGCTGGCCTGTGACGCCGCCTGCCCGACCGTCGTGGCCAGGCGTCCGGCTCGGCGCCCGGCAACCGTCGCCGCCCGGCCGCCGGCTAGCAGCACCGATAGCGCCGACGTCGCAGCCTCGCCCGCCACCGAGGTACCGGACCGCGTCACATAACGGACCGCCTGGCCGGTAGAGGTCAGCAGCGGAGCAGCCGACCCGGCGAGCTGGCCGCTGCGAGCGGTCAGCGCCACCACACCGTCGCGGGCGCGCCGGCCGGTCCGGTTCGTTAGGGTGGATCGACGCCGCGTGCGGAGGCGGCGCACGGCGAACACGGCAGCGACAGCCGCCCCCGCCGTGCCGCCGAGCGGCACCAACAGCCCTGGACTGCGCCGGGTCGGTGTCTCTGCGGGCTGGCTACCCATCGCAGTGGGCGGCGGCGGCGGCGTCGTATCGGGCTGGGTCATCGGGACTGGCACCGGCTCCGGGATGGTCTCCCAAGTCTCGTGCGAGGAAGCGGGCGGCATTGATTCGGCTGCCTCGGGAAGCAGGCTTTCCGACGCGGCCTTGGAATATTCGATCCCGTAATGCCGGTAAAGCGCCGCTTCCTCCTCCTGAGAGACCCGTCGGGAGTCGCCGACCGGCGGCGCCGCCACGACATCGGCGTAGACCACCGCAACGCGCACCATCCCGCCGGACTCGATCGCATCGAGCAGCGGAACGAACACCGACACCCCACCGAGCTCGACCCACACCCATTCCGGCAGGTCGGTGGCATCGTCGGCGAACACCCCGGTGCAGGCGCCGATCTCCGCGCCGTCGCGGTCGATCACCGTCTTACCGACCCATCCCATCGCCACATTCCGCTCCGGCAATGCCATCGCTACCTCCCGAACCGTTGGGCTCCCGCCGTCGAACCGCCGTCGACGGGTAGACCTGGCACGCCGTACCCACCTACTCCCAGCCAACACGCCATTGGGCCGGCGGGACGGATCGGGCGGACCCTGACGTCAACGAAACTCTTCCGCGCTGGACGTCGGCCGCGGATGTCGACGTCGATCCGCCGGAAGGCGGCGGCGTACGGCGACGTCAGCAGCGGCGACCTCTTGGCGCTACCATTCCGCCGCCGTACGTGCTGGGACCCGCGAGAGGACCTTCGATGGAAGCCGCCGCTGACACCTTGCAGAAGGCGCTCCGCATCAACCTCGACCCTCGTTGGTACGGCACGATCGCCGAGATCGGAGCCGGCCAGGAGGTTGCACGCTGGTTTTTCCGGGCCGGCGGCGCGGCCGGCACCGTCGCCAAGTCGATGTCGGCGTACGACATGGCAGTCAGCGACGCCGTCTACGGCAAATCTGACCGCTACGTCTCGATGGGGCGCCTGCAGGCGATGCTCGATCATGAGTTCGGACTCAACCTCGAGCGGCTCGGGGACCAACGTGGAGACGAGACCGCCTTCTTCGCCTTCGCCGACACCGTCGTGGCTCGCAGCTACCGTGGCGCCAACGAGTGCCATGGCTGGATGGGTGTCAAGTTTCAGTCTCATCCCCACGACGAGCCCAGCCAGGTCATCTTGCACGTGCGCATGCTGGACGCTGAGGCGGCCCTGCAGCAGGAAGCCCTTGGGGTGGTCGGGGTGAACCTGCTGCATGCGGCGTTCTTCTTGCACCACGAGCCCGACGCTCTCGTGGAGAGCCTGCTGGACAGGCTGACCACTGGCCGGATCGAGATCGACATGATCGAGTTGCGGGGAATCGAATTCAGATCGGTCGACAACCGCTTGATGGCGCTCAAGCTGGTGCAGGTCGGTCTGAGCGGTGCCGCGATGTTCGGACCGGACCGCGAGGTCCTGCAACCTAGCGAGGTGCTGCGCAAGAAGGCGATCCTCGTCGAACGCGGCAGCTTCCGGCCGCCGACGGTCGTCAACATCGACATGCTGCAATCGGCGCGGGCGAAGTTCGAGGCCGACCCTGATGTGGCCGGCCGCGACATACTCATCCTGACCGAGCTCACGATGGCCAATCTGCTCGCCGGCGGGGGCAACGTCGACCGCCGTGACTTTCTCGCGCGGGCCGATCTGCTCGCCGCCTGCGGAATGACCGTGCTCATCTCCGACTACGTCGCTTACCACCGGCTTGCCGCCTACCTGGCATGGCGCACCGACGCACGCATCGGCATGGTCATGGGAGTACCCAGCCTCGTCGACCTTTTCAAGGAGGAGAATCACGCCCATCTTTCCGGCGGAATCCTCGAGAGCTTCGGTCGGCTCTTCAAGAATGGCCTCCGGCTCTACGTCTACCCGATGCTGCGTCACGACGAGGTGATCACCGTCGACAACGTGGCCGTCGGGGACTACCTGCAGCCGCTCTACGACTACCTGGCGAAGCGCGGAAGTTTCGTGGATCTCGACAACTACAAGCCCGACTACCTGCCCATACTGAGTCGCGACGTCCTGCAGCGGATCGCCGGGGGCGACACAATGTGGGAGTCGATGGTGCCGCCAGAGGTCGGTGCCCTGATCAAGAAGCGGGGCTTCTTCGGTTACCACCGAGCCGAGCAGGGCTGAGCGGCGTTCCGGATAGCGGGACGGAACAGCCCGGTTCAGATCGCCAGGAATCCGCTTGGACCCGGCGGCCCGGCGACGTCGGCCAGCAGCTCGAAGGACCGTATCCAGGTCTCGGTGCGAGAAGCCTGGGTGGAGACGATCAGCTCATCGGCGTCGGCATGGGTGACGAATGCGTCGAGGTAATCCTTGGCCTGCGTGGGGGTCCCGACGGCGGAGTGTTGGCTCTTCTGCAGAATCTGCTGCCCAGCCGGCGACTCGAGGATCGCCCGATGGGTCATCGGGGCCGGCTGGCCGATGAGGACCGCCGGCTCGGACCCGGAACGGTCCGCCGACTCGACTGCCATGCCATCCTCCTACCGATCGATGCCCAGCGCGCGACCGCTACCTGCTCGAAGTCGGACGCTGCGCTCGCCTGGTACGTGACAGTCTCCGCATCCGTCAGTCCTTCGGCGCCGGTCGCTTCCTGCCGTTCAGCAGCTGTCACCGCACCAGTCTGCCGGTTGCACGTCCGCTGCGGACGCCCACCGCCCAGCGTTCCCGCCCACCGGCGAGGTTGCTGCGCCGTTACCGTGCCACATTGCTTACAGTCCGTGTGGGCGTTGGGTACATTGCCGACCGCTCCGAAACAGGCAAAATTATCGTCCGAGGCAGCCGATCGGAACCGCCCACCGACCCGAACGCCATATCCGTCGACCGTCTGCTGGAACCACGCGTGTAGGGTGCGAGTTGGCTGCAATCGGTGCAAATTAGCTTTCGGTTCGACAAATGCGCCGAGCAGCCCGCGGGCATGCGCCGGGCGGTCCTGACCGGCGCCCTGCTGCGGGGAAGGAGATCACAGCCGATGCGCCACGATATCTGAGGATCCCCGTCTGCAAAGTACTTACCGCACTCTTTTGGAGGACAAGAAGTGAAGATGCCTCTCTCATCTCTGACGACGCCCGGCCGGCTCCTCGTCGGGTTGACCGCGATCGTCTCGCTGGCCGGGCTCTCCGGCGGCTCCGCCGTCGCGGGCACCACCAACAGCTCGGCGCCCGCCGCCCAGTCCGCGGCGGCGAGCAACGACCACGACCCGTGCGGGCAGAACGCCCCGCACTGCCAGGGCATCGGGGTGACCGACTCCTGGTTCAAGGGCGGCACGGTCAACTTGAACTACTCCCACCCCTATTTCTGCGGCAACCACCGGCTGAGCCGGGCCAGCACGGGATGTGAGATCGGAGCGCCGACCAAGGTCCGCCCACCCAGCGGCAAGGTCGTCTCACCGATCTACGTGATCACTCCGATCGGCTTCACGCCCAAGAACCTGCAATGCCCGGTGGTCGGCAACTGCATCGACCACCCTGCCCGCATCGACGCGTCCCGCGTTTTTGGTGACAGCGCCAAGAACGCCCTGGCCCCGGCGCACAGCCACATCATCGTCGACCGTGAAAACGCACTCTCGTCGTGGTGGCCGGTCGTCGTCATTGGCGTGACGAACGCGCGCGCCTGGAATGAGATCGCTCGAGGCCAGAACCTCACCACGGTTCAGCGCATCCGTCGGGCTCATCCCAAGTGGGTCACCCCGAACATTCCATCGAATCTTTACCTGTTCTTCCAGGTTGTTCCGGGCGGCGACAAGGACGGAACCGCCTGATCCGAAAGAGCAGTCGCTGTGCCCGTGACGGCGGGCACCTCCACCTCATTGTGGAGGTGCCCGCCGTGCCGGGTTGCACCCGCTACCCCGCAAAGATCCGTACCCAGCCTCCATCCTGGTTGGGTGGGCTGAATCTCAGGATGCCGCGGGACACTGGCTTGCGATCGGTGCGTCGTTGTCTGGTGAAGCGATCCACCGGGCGGTCAGGGCCTCGCCGGGTTGTGGGCGGCCGAGGTGGTAGCCCTGCAGCAGATCGCAACCGGTTGCGGTGAGGTCGAGTACCTGCTGTTGCGTCTCGACGCCCTCGGCGATCACGGTGAGGTCGAGTTGGTGCGCTATGCCGACGATCGTTTCGATGAGTGTTCTGCGCCGCGGAGCGTCAGGAAGGCCTGCCACAAACAAGCGGTCGATCTTGGCGTACTGGATCGGGAAGTCCACGAGGCGGGCTAACGACGAGTAGCCCGTCCCGAAGTCATCTACGGCCAAGGGGTGTCCGCGAGCGTGGTGCTCGGCGAGGCGGGGCAGGAGCAGTGAGTCCACGAAGTTGTTCTCGACGATCTCCAGACCGAGGTTGGCCGAGACCAATCCGTGGCTTCTCAACGCTGCTGCCAGGGCGGCATCGAGATCGGGGTCTGCGATCTCCCGGGGGGACAAATTCACAAAGACCCGTTGCGGTGCGCGATCATCGAACTGCTGTGCCCATGCCGCCAGCTGAGCGCACGCCTGGTTGATGACCCACCTGCCGATGGCGCTGATCGCGCCGCTACGTTCGGCCAGGCTGATAAAGGCCTCAGCCGGGAGCAGCCCACGTTGGGGATGTTGCCAGCGCAGCAGGGCCTCGATCGCGACGACGGAGTGAGCCCGACCGGCTGCGACGATCGGTTGGTAGTGCACTCGCAACTCACCGCGGTCGAGTGCAAGGTCGAGGTCGCGTTTCAGGCTGCGCCGGGAACGCAATGCCGGTTCGGCGTCCCGACCGCCGACAACGATCCCCCCGGGACCGCGTTGCTTGGCAACGTACATTGCGCTGTCGGCGTCCCCGAGGAGATCCTCCGTGCTCGACTGCTCAGCAGACACGGCCACACCGATGCTGGCCGATACCACCAGCTCTTTACCCGCCACGTGCATGGGCCGGCTCAGGACACCTTCGAGCCGATGCCCGAGAGCTTCGAGCTGCCCGTTGACCTTGATCGTCTCCCGTGGAAGGTCTTCGCAGACGATGACGAATTCATCGCCGGCCAGCCGCGCGATGGTGTCGTTATCGCGCAGTGCCTGCGTCAGTCGCTGCGCGGCCTCGACGAGCACGAAGTCTCCGGCGGCGTGGCCGAGTGTGTCGTTAATGTTTTTGAACCGGTCCAGGTCGACGAACATCACCGCGACTGCCGTCTTCCGGCGTCGAGCGCTGGCGATGGCATGCTCGAGCAACTCGAACAGCAGCCCGCGGCCGGGCAGACCGGTCAGCTCGTCATGAGTGGCCCGATGTTCAAGGTACTGCTGCGCGGTCGTGGCGAGGTCGCGATCGGAGGCCATCACCAGATATGACGCGGCGACACCGGCGAACATCCGGGCCAGCGAGATCTGGTCGTCGGACCAGCACCATTCGGTGTTGCGGTAAACGTCAAGGGCCCCCCATGCTTCGCCCCGGGCCAGTAACGGCACGGCCGCGGTCGACCGGAGCCCTGCAGCAGCGGCCGCATCGGCGAACTCCGGCCAGCGGTCGGACTGCATGATGTCGTCGACGACGACCGCCACACGGTCGGTCATGCTGTCCCGGCACGGCCCGCGCTGTAGGACCTCTTGCAATGCCTCCACGTCAACCACCCGTTCAGGGGCGGCATGAACGAACCGAAGCCCACTCGGCTCAGAGATCATCACCCCGGCACCGTCGACATCCAACGCGCGCACCGTCACCGCGCAAAGGTCGTACAGCAACTCATCGATGGTGAACTCCCCCGTCGCCGTCTCGGCCAAGGCGGCGAGGGCGGTCACAACGTCGGAAGAGAGCATGTGTCCCCAAGGGTCAGCGCAGGACTACCAGGAAACTAGCGGCTCAGGTTCCCTGCCTTTTCGGCCAGGCGATGTGCCTTTTGAGCGTCGTACTGGCCCAGAGTAGTACTATCCTCACTTTTAGTGTAGTGGAGGTAGCGTGCGGCAGCCGCCGTCAGCGGCGAACGAACTCACGGATTACTTGTAGCTGGCCGCCATCGAGGCCCAGGCGGGTGGCCGGGCTGATTCCCAGGCCACGGTCGCGGATCCATTCGCGTGCCGCTACGTCGAACGCCAGATCATCGTCGGTCCAGACGATCGGGCGGCTCGGGCTCAGTTGATGGACGGCACGAGCCACTTGCAGCTTCCACCAACCGCAGCTGGCCTCCTTGCTCGTAGCGGCCGCCCGGCCGGCGAGCGGAAGGCGCGGCAAACCGAGGAGCTCCACCAGATCACCATTGGCCTCGTCCTCCCAGGTGGTGAGCCAAAGCACCTCCGCCGACCTGGTCTCCGACAACTGCGCCACCGTGCTGGTCACGGTCGGTGAATAAGTGATGGGCCAGCGGCGCCCTCGCGCGGTCGCGAATCCGGACCGGTAATCTGGCCAGGTCAGGTGATCCGGTGCCTGGGTTACGGCATTCAGGACACCGTCGACGTCAAGGAGCCAGATTGGACTATCGGCCGCCCAGTCGGTGCGGCGATGGGGAGCGTCCGGACCGATGCGAACTGCGGTCACTGGTACTGGCACTGGTGCCAGCTCGCCGCCCACCAACTCTTCCCGTCCCATCGCGTTTGTCTCGCTGCTGTTTTGTGAGGTGCCGACTGCCGCACGTGCCGTGCACGGCACTCCGAAGGTCGTCCTAGGGTGAGAAATTGCCAGCCGTAGCAAGCCCCGGGGGACGGTGACCTCGATCCTGACGCGATGCGTCGACGCCTCTGGCGGCCGACCGGAGTATCCTAGCGGTGCCGCAGCTGTGCTGGCGTTGACCTTTCTTCTCGTGCGTCGCCGGCGCGTCGGTAAGCCCGAAGCCGCGATCTTCCAACGGGTCAACGCCCTCCCCAATGTCCTGCATGTTCCGGTCTGGGTTTTCATGCAGGGTGGCGCGTTGGCCGCAGTGCCACTGGCGGCCGGGGCGGCCCTCTGGACCGACCGACCGCGCCTCGCCCTCCGGTTGGCGACGGCCGGCACCAGCGCGTACTGCCTCGCCAAGGCGGTCAAGCGGACCGTGGGAAGGGGGCGACCGCAGAACCTCCGGGCCACTGCCGATCAGCAGGTCCACGGCCATCGACCGGAGCTGACCGACGATCATCACCAGCGACAATGCGGATCACCGTAGCGCCGCGCCTCCCAGCCGAACCGCCGCGAGTGCGTTCTCCCGGACGACGACGTACTCGGGATGCGTGCTGCGCCGGTAGGAAACGTCCTGCAACGCATCACCGAGGCCATGCACCGCCTCCCTCATGACCTGCAACGACTGCACCAGCTCCGGCGGGGCCGGCGGCCCGCTCCGAGTGAGCGTGACGGCAGCGCGAGCGAGCACCCGGACGTTGCAGACGGCAAAGTCGACGCGCGGCACGGCCACGTCGTACGCATCGAGCACGACCGCCCGCCGACGGCGCAGCGGGTCCAGCCGCAGGGTCTCCAGCCCGGTTGTCACCGCCTCACGGAAGGCATCGAGGCGTACGTCCACGACCGTGCCTGTTGCAGGGCGTTGAATGCAATATCCCGGTCGTGCCGTTCGAGCGCAGTGGCCATCTGCTCCAGCACGGTGGCGAGATCATCGAAGACGGGCCGGGCCGATGTGACCAGCACCGCCACCGGATCCCGGTGCAGCGGCAATTGGTTGGTGAGCAGTGCTACGCCGCCGCCGACAAGCGCGTCGATGAAGCGGGTCGGCACGACCCGCCGGCACCGATAAGCTACGACGGCCACATAGATGCCCGAGACCGACGCCTGGACGGCCAAGATGGGCCCTCCTCCGACGAATACCGAGGCGATGAGCGCCAGGGCGGTCACCGCGGCGATGGTCAGGCCGGTGTGTGGCCCGAGTCCCCGGGCGATCAGATCGGCGATCAGCACACCCATCGCCACCCCGATGACGATCTCCAGCGCCCATCGAGCCCGCTGCCCGCGGGTCGCGCCGAGCGCGATCAAGGCGGTGGCCGGCGCGAAGAACGGCCGTGGATGCCCGAGCAGGTTGACGTCGAGCAGCCACGCCGCTGTCGCTGCGACGACCGACTCCACGATGGACAGCGCGTCCGTGCGCAGGCGGTTGACCCCAGACGACAGCCACGAGCCGGTGGCGGCAACTGGGCGCACGTCCGACTCCCACCACTCGATCGCCTTTATCGTTGGCCATTATGGTCAACAAGCAGCGCCAGCCGCTGCGCACCGCCGTGATCGGCTATGGCCTGGCCGGATCGGCCTTTCACGCACCGCTGATCGCGGCCACCGACGGACTCGTTGTGACGGCGATCGTCACCGGCAATGCCGATCGCACGGCGGCCGCCCGCGACCGCTATCCCGGTGTGGTGGTCCTCTCGTCGGCCGACGAGCTCTGGCGAGCCCCGGAGCTGGTCGACCTGGTGGTCATAGCCAGTCCCAACCAGAGCCACCTGTCGCTGGGACTGTCTGCGCTGGGGGCCGGTCTTCCGGTGGTGATCGACAAACCCATCGCGGCGACCGTGGCCGCCGCGGAACAGCTGCAACGCGCCGCCGCCGGCCGGGGGCTGATGCTCAGCGTCTTCCACAACCGGCGCTGGGACGGCGATCTCCGCACCGCCGTCCGCCTGATCGAGGAGGGCGTCCTGGGCACGGTGCATCGCCTCGAGTCGCGCTTCGAGCGTTGGCGGCCGGCGCTGCGGGCCGGCTCCTGGCGCGAAGACCCGGCTGCAGAAGAGGCCGGCGGGCTGCTCTACGACCTCGGCAGCCATCTGATCGACCAAGCGCTGGTCCTCCTGGGACCGGTGCGCAGCGTGTACGCCGAACTTCGGCTGATCCGCCCCGGCGCCCAGGTCGAGGACGACGTCTTCCTCGCCCTGAGCCATGCCGACGGAGGAGTCTCGCACCTATGGGCGTCCGCCGTAACCGCTGACATCGGCCCTCGCCTTCGGGTGCTGGGCTCGACCGCTGCATACGTGAAATACGGTCTCGACGGCCAAGAGGTGGCGCTCCGCGCCGGCGGCGCTCCGGGCGACGTCGGATGGGGCCGGGAGCCGCAGACCAACTGGGGCCGGCTCGGCACCCCGGAGGACAGCCGGCCCGTGGCCACTGAGGCGGGAGCGTACGAGCAGTACTACGCCGGCGTACGCGACGCACTGCTGGCCGGCACACAGCCGCCGGTCACGATCGAGCAAGCGATCGAGGTGCTGAAGGTGATCGAAGCGGCCCAGCACAGCGGCCGGACCGGGAGCACCATCGCGGTGGCTTGACGACCCTTATTCGTCTATGCGCAGAGGTCGACGGCGTAGAACACGGTGTCGTAGCGCGCCGCACCAACTGCGACGAACCGCGCGAGGCGTCCGTACTCATGAAACCCCAGCGACTCATAAAGCCGCGCCGCCGGCAGGTTGTCGCCGCGCAGGTCGAGGGTCAGGATCTCCACCTGCGCTTCGGCCGCTGCCGAGATGAGCTCTTGCATGATGCGTCGGCCGATCCCCCAGCGGTGATATCCCGTGTCGACCGCGAGTTTCTCCACGTCGGCGTTCGGGCGGTGCGTCGGCCTGGCATAGCGCCGCCAATAGCCGAGGCCGGCCAGGTCGCCGCCCACGGTGGCCGCCACCAGGCAGGCATCACCCTTACCAGTATCGGTGACGACGCTGCGCAGCAGCCTGGCAACCTCCGGGCCGGCCGGCGGATCCACCCAGCCCAAGGCAGCGCCGGCCGCGACCAGCCGCTGCAGCAGGCCGGCGGCCTGGTCCATCGGCGAACGGCCGATGGACCCCGCAGAAGTGACGCGAACAATCTCCACCGCCCGGTCGGCT
>JAABUT010004105.1_pt1 | contig 11825 bp, 11 predicted proteins | sample 5559281 | NCBI WGS metagenome assembly JAABUT01 (sample SAMN10711880, study PRJNA513359) | rock metagenome | isolation source: Antarctica rocks | place: Antarctica: Victoria Land, Ricker Hills nord | collected 2016-01-04
TGACCATCAGGCGCAGCTGCGCCGGTTCCGGCATCCCGTCCAACTCGCCCTGAGTCACCCCACCACCCTACCGCAGTCTCAACACCTTTCCGATAGTCGAGGGCAAACAAAAAGCCCTGATCACAGGGCATCCGCACCACTATTTCAGGAGGTCTGAGACTCGGCCCGGACCCATCCCTCGACATGCACACCTAACTACACCCTCAGCTGTGAAGAGCCCCATTCGAAGAGCTCGTCTCGGGACCCGCCGACGATCAGATCAGTTTGGAATTCTCACTTGAGGCGAAGTGCTATACGCACACGCACGGAGTGGGCGTCCGCGACGTCAGCAGACTCGTCTCACGGATCCGCCACAGAGAGTTTGGAGTCTTCGTCACCACGTCTTTCGTCGCCGAGCAGGCTTATCGGGAGATCCGCCAAGACGGACACCCGATCGTGTTCCTGGTCGCCAAAGACATAGTCGAGATCTTGCGCTCCCGTGGCGTCTCCAACGCGCGAGACGCCGATGCCTGGGTCTCGGCAATCCTCAGCCGACCGCTTCACCCCTATACCGACCGAAGATGATCGGGGAGCCCGGGTCACGACCGGACACCCTTCACTCAGCACGGACGTTTCTTTGAGCAAGCGTTTCAGGCAGAGGCTCTGAGTTTGATGGACCTTCTCGAAAGCCAAACTTGAGGGTATGCCTGCGTCAAGATTCGTCAGAGACCCAAGTCTTGGCTGGGACGCGAGGGTGCCGTCCAGGTTGCGTTCGCTTCGATCGCTCGCCGTTCTTCTGCACGGCGGGCAGCTATGACAGCGCCTTGGGCTTGAAGCACGGCGGCCGATGTGGCGGCGCGTTCTTCGTCTTGACGGGTCTCGTGGGCAGAGGTGTCGGCGCCGGTGTTGGCGATGACGGTACGGAGGACGTCGTCGACGGGCACGGGGTCGGGTTTCTCGTGGGAGGTGGCAACGTCGGGGTCGTAGGCGGTGTCGACGTAGAGCCGGTTGGTCTCCCGCCCTCGGGTGGCCATGACGTAGAGGGGCTCTCGAAGCGTGGCCGCGGTGACGTAGGAGTGGGCGGCGTCGACGGTCCTTCCCTGGGCGCGGTGCGCGGTGGTGGCGTACCCCAGTTCGACGTACTGGGCCACATACTCGGCCGGGAGCATGGCGAATGCGTCACCGGCGGGGCGGCGCACGGTGGCGGACCCGTCGGGGTGGATCGCGGTGATGATCCAGTCGTCGCCGTTCTTGACCCAGCCGGTTGACGTGGTCAGGGCTCGATGGTTGAGGCGGGTGACGACGACGTCGCCGACACCGACCGTGGTCCCGTCGCCGAGGGCGACCTCACGGTCGGTGCGGACGGCCGCGACAGCAACCCGGTGGGCCCGGGCCCGGGCGTTGAGGTCGCCGACGGTCTGGGCGTCGGTTGCGAGCATCACCGACCGCAGGCCGGCGGTGGTGTCGGTTCGCCAGGCGTCGAAGAGCAGGTCGAGCATGTCCTCCCGGCCGCCTGCCACGACCCGGCCATTCCGGATGTATGTGTCGGCAGCGGACTGGGCGCCGGCCCTGATGGCGAGGGAGGCGTCCCGTTCCCATTCGTGCCGGAACCGGCGCACGTCATGCAGCGTCGGGGCGCCGTCCCGGTCGGTGGCGAGGAGCTTGAACGCGCCCCCGGCGCTCACGGGGGACAGCTGGGCCCAGTCACCGACCAGGAGCACCTTCGCCCCGATGGCGACTGCGTGGGCGGTGATCCGGTCGAGGTCTCGGGTGGCGGCCATCGACGCCTCGTCGATGATGACCAGCCGGCCCGGGGTCAGCGCCCAGCGCCGGTACTCGTCCAGGAGCTGTTGGGCTTGGTCGCGGAGGCGGCGGGTGGTCAGGGATGCGCTGGCCCGGTTCAACCGGCCCGCGTAGTCCTCCAGCCGGGCCCGCCGCAGCTGCTGGTTGGCTTGTTCGGTGAGCCATTTGGCGGTGTTTTCGGTCCGCACCCCGACCGCGTCGGCCAGGACGTCCGCAGCGGCCGCGGACGGCGCCAACCCGACCACCGACCCGGGCCCGAACGCGGTCTCCCAGGCGGTGCGGACGCCGGCCATCGCCGTGGATTTCCCGGCCCCGGCCGGCCCGACCAGCACGTCCAGCACCCGCCCCGACGTAACCACCGCGACCACGGCGTCCGCCTGCTCCGGGGACAGCGGATGCTCCCGCCCGGGCAGCAGCTGCACGGCGACCTCCCTGGCCACCTGCGGGTGGACGGCAGGCCCGCCGACCGCCCGACCGGCGTCGAGGAGACGCTGCTCGGCGTCGAGGAGGTCCTGGGTGGAGTACACCTCGCTGCCACGGGCACGGAACTTCGATGTCCCGTCCGCGCGTCGGAACGACTCCGGGACGATCCCGACATCCGCCGGGGTCAGCATCACCGCACTTTCGAGCGCCATCGTCGTGGCGTGTTCGGCGACGGTCGCCCGGTCGGTGGGAGTGGCGAACCGGACCCCGTGCAGCACCCGCAGCACCTCCGCGAACACATTGCCGCGGGCGAACGTCGCCCGCTTCTCCGCGACCTTGACCAGCGCCAGCTTGGCGGCCTCGGAGAGCATCCCGTCCGCCAGCTCCGTCGCCTTCAGGAGGGGCAGGTCGTTGCGGCCGCCGAGCGAGGCGACGAACGACTCCGGCTCGGAGCCAACGTGCGGTTCGGCCCGGCGCCGCCATCCGGTGAGCAGCTCTTGCAGTGGTTTGACGTGCTTGTCGGGGCGGGTGGTCAGGGTGGCCTGCTGGCGCAATTGCAGCACCTCCCGGGTCGTGGGTTGCCGTCCATGGGAGGCGACGAATCCCTCAACCAACTCGTCCTTGGCGGCCTCGACGGCGGTGGTGCGCCGGGAGAACTCGTCCCGCAGCGCCCTGGCGACGCCGGTGACCTCCCACTTCGGTTCGGCCGACCGTTTGCGTTGTTCCGGAGTCCACCCCCAGCCGAGCTCGGCGGTGAGCAGGTCGGCGAGGACGCCGTTGTACAGCTCCGACAAGCCGACTGTGGCCTTGAACAGGGCCTTCGAGTCCAGCGTGCGCCACTTCCCGTCGTGGACGGCCTGGACCCGGTTCAGGACCACGACGTGGGTGTGCAGCTGCGGGTCCCCCGCGCGTGAGTCCCAGTGCTCGAAGGCCGCCGCGACCCCCCCGCGGACGTCCTCGGAGACGACTCCGCCCTTGCCGACCCGGGTCGCGAACACCGCGGTTTCGGCGTAGGCGATGACCTGCCCTAGCGCCCGCCGGTGCGCCGCTCGGATCCGCTCCCTCGTGGCCGGGTCGGCCATCGCCCACGCCACCGACACACTCTTGGGGGCGGAGAAGGTCAGGTCGAACCCGGCCACGGTCTTCGGGGCCCGCCGCGCCCGGCCCAGCCGGTCGATGAACTGCAACCGGGGCGCCACGGGTGGGCGGCCGAGGGGCTGTCCGGTGACGGGGTCCTGCAACATCCCGAGCATCCGCCACAGGTGCTCCTCGGTCACCACCGAGCCTGCCGGCACGCCCTGTCCGTCGTTCAAGCCGCCCAGGCCAGCGCCGAGGAACCGGCCCGGCGGGGTCCCGTGGGCGGCGTAGTAGCCAGTCAGCCCGGAGGCTGGTCCGGTCTGGTCCATCCGTGCCACCGACGACATCAGGTACCGGAACCCGGCCCCCAAGGTCATGCGCCTGATCGACATCGTCACAACCAGGAAGACGGACCCGCCGGGGCACCACCCGTCCACCGAGCGGAGCGAGGTGCCAGACGTGTAAACGTTGGGGAAGTTCCTTCCGCGTGCTGGGGGATGAGAATGGGGGGGTCGCTCGGTGACGTCGAGTCACACTGGTGCGGGTGAGCCCGTAGACGTGTATGACGCGGGGTCCTCGGGTGTGCTGGATTGTTGCCATAGAGCACGTGGGTCTGTGTCCTGGTCAGAGGGCCCTCCGGGCGGCGCCGTTCTCAGTTCACGCGGAAGAAGGTGCTCAGGATGGAAGTGATGTTCGAACGGGTCGCCGGGCTGGACATCGGTAAGCAGTCGGTGACGGTGTGCGTGCGCACCCCAGGGACCGGAGGTCGACGGCGTAGCGAGACGCGAACGTTCCGGACGATGACCCGGTCCTTGGCGGTGATGGCGGACTGGCTGGTCGAGCAGGGGGTGACCCTGGCGGCGATGGAGTCGACCAGTACGTACTGGAAGCCGGTGTTCTACTGCCTGGAGGAACGGATGGAGGGCTGGCTGCTCAACGCCGGGCACATGAAGGCGGTCCCGGGTCGTAAGACCGACGTCAAGGACGCCGAGTGGATCGCTCAGCTGCTCGAGCACGGCCTGGTCCGGCCCTCGTTCGTGCCGCCGCCGCCGATTCGCCGGCTGCGGCTGCTGACCCGCTACCGGGTGCAGCTGATGGGTGATCGGACCCGGGACACCGGGCGGCTGGAGAAGATGCTCGAAGACGCCAGCATCAAGGTGTCCTCGGTCGCCTCGTCGCTGACGACCGTCTCGGCGCGGGCGATGCTGGCCGGGTTGATCGCCGGAGAGGCCGACCCGGTGGTGTTGGCCGACCTGGCCAAGGGCAAGATGCGCGCCAAGATCCCCGACCTGGTCGAAGCATTGACCGGTCACTTCGACGCCGACCATGCCCGGTTGGCGGCGGCGATGCTGGGTCGCCTGGACCGTGTCGAGGTCGCCCTGGCCGGGTTGGATGAGGTCATCGAAGCGGCCACCCAACCGTGGCAGCATCAGATCGACCTGCTGCAGACCATTCCGGGGGTGGGGCTGAAGGTCGCCCAGGTGATCATCGCCGAGACCGGCGGGGACATGTCTCAGTTCCCGTCCGCGGCGCACCTGGCCGCATGGGCCGGTGTCGCACCGGCGATCCACGAGTCCGCCGGACGACGCTCCCCAGCCGGTTCGCGCCACGGCAACAAGTGGCTGACGTCCATGCTGGTGGAAGCAGCCGGCTCGGCGGCACGCAGCAAGAACACCTACCTGGCCGCGCAACAGGCGCGGATCGCATCCCGGCGTGGCGCCAAACGCGCCCAGGTCGCGGCCGCCCACTCGATCCTGGTCAGCGCCTACTACATGCTCGAACGCGACGAGCCCTACCACGACCTCGGCCCGGACTGGTTGCCGCAACGTCACGAGCAAGCTCACACACGCCGTCTGGTCGCCCAGCTCGAACGCCTCGGCCATACCGTCGTCCTCGACCCCGTGGCCTGACCAGACGAGCGCCCCCCATCCCTCCCAGGTCACGTCCCTGGGCGGTCACCTATGTCCCGCGCAAGCTATTCACGGTCCTGTGAGTGGAGGAAGGGGCGGCTCCGGGCGGGGGTCGCGGGCTGAGGAAGTGGTGGCCGGCCCGTGACCGGGTGGGTCCCGAGGGAGAAGGCCTATCAAGGCGGGACCTCTGGAGATGGAGGGCGCACGGAGATGGTGACCCTTGAGGGCAGTAGACGAAGCGACCAGCCGTTCATTCCGATGTGAGGTGTGAGATGACCACCAGGCTTCCTATCGACGAGGCGGCGCGCGCCCGGCTTCGTGAGGCGCAGAAGGCCGAGGTGACCGCGCTCAAGCGAGTCCAGACCGCCGACACGGCCCGTGCTCGAGCCAGAACTGCGCTCGACTCTGCCGAGAGTGCACTCGCGGCCGCCAAGATCGCTCTGGTGCGCACCTCCGGCGCCAGTCGCGCAGCACTCCTCCTCAACGAGCCGGTCAAGGAACTGCAACGTGTCGCCCGAGAGTCGGGTGTCAAGCCACCGAGTCTGACGTAGTGGCTCCGTTCTGCCGTCAGGCCCTCGCGCCACCGTGGTCGGCCCGCTCTAAGGTGGAAGTGGCGGCTGACGTCGCCTGGGACGCGACCGAAACCCTGGTCGCCTCCCCGTCAGAAGGGACCCACATGGCTGACCAGCGCGAATCCGAAGAGTGGCAGGTCCTGGGGGTCCGGCCCGTCTACGAGAGCCGTTGGGTCAAGCTCGAGATGGCCGAGGTACAGCTCCCGTCCGGGCAGCACTTCGAGCACCACAAGGTGACGATGCCGGCCGCGGCGATGGCGGTCGTCCTCAGCGACGACGGAGAACGAGTCCTCCTGAGCTGGCGGCACCGGTTCGCCGCCGACCTCTGGAACTACGAGCTGCCGGGTGGACTCATCGAGGAGGGTGAGCCACCGGAGGACACCGTCGTTCGCGAGATAGCCGAGGAGACCGGCTACCGCCCGAAGGAGGTCCGACACCTGGTGACCTTCGAGCCGATGATCGGCATGGTGTCCAGTCCGCACCAGCTCTTCCTCGCCCAAGGAGTCGAGTGGGTCGCGGAGCCCACGGAGCTCGACGAAGGGAAGTTCGAGTGGGTCGAGATGAGTTTGGTGCCCGAGCTCATCAGAGCAGGGAAGATCTCCAACTCGGGCACTCTGGTCGGTCTCCTACACGTCCTGGCGCTCGGCGGACTCGAGGATCCGAAGTAGGCGCTTCCGCTGCCGTGCGGACCCGAACCGCTCGGCCATCGTCATCGCCTTCGTCGCTTCGTCCCGCGCCTCTGCGATCAAGCCCGCGTTGAGCAGTGCCAGAGCCATGTCAGCGTGCAGGCTGACCGCCGCCCTCACCGAGTCCGACTCCGCCGCCAGAGCACCCGGAAGCGACTCGATCGCCTCTGGGTCGCCCAGCCGCGCGAAGCAGTGCCCTCGCCAGCGAGCGAGATGCTCCTCGCTGAGCATGAGGTAGGGCAGCTCCTCTTCGCCGTCCGCGCTGAGCAGGGCCTGCGCCTCCTCGAGCGAGCGGCGTGTGGCGCCCGCCTCACCGACAGCAGCAAGCGCCTCAGCCTTGGCAGCGCCCAGCCACGCCCGAAGCAGCGGCGGAGAACCTCCGGCAATCTCGTTCGCTTGGTTCATGGCGTCGACCGCGAGGGCCGGTTGGTCGCAGTCGAGAAGGACGAATCCCTGCTGCGCCAGCACGTGTGCCGCGACGGCGAGTGAGCCACTCTCGGACGCTGCAGCCTTGCCGGTCTCGTGGTAGTCCCAGGCCGCTCCCACGTCCCCCCGGTCCAACGCCTGCCAGCCCGCGAGAGCGGCTGCCTCAGCAAGGGCTGCCGCAAGAGCACCCCGATGGCGGCCGACGCAGTGGTGGAGAACGGATGAGATCTGCTCGACGTGGGACCCGGCGAGGAGCGCCTGCGCAGCAGAGCCCAGGCGCCGATCAAGGTCGCGCAGGTACTGGGTCTGTGACTCGAAGAGGATGACCAGGTCGGCATCGACATCGACGAGTTCCAGTGGGCGACTGCGGATCTCGGCGAGGCGTCCGGTCTCGTCGGGTGGGGAGAATCCCAGCGCCTCGGGCGGGGCGGCATAGATCTCAACAAAGGCCTTCAGGTATGCCGGGACCGTCACCGCCCGCTCCCCGGTCTCCCAGTAGGCGAACATCCGCTTCAGCGAGGCCCCGGTCGGCGCGGCGTCACCTGCTCGGGTCACGGCGTCCTGAAAGCGGCGCATCGCCGCGGCCTGACTCCAGCCCAGTCTGGTCCGGGCGAGCTTCAACGGCGACTCGAGCCGCACGTTGGTGGAGTCACCTTCAGTCATCCCTTGTCACCTATCCCTCGGAGGTGCGTGTCGTCGAGCGTTGTCACCGTCAGCAACAACGGAGGACAGATCGTGAACTGGAACGACATCATCCATGGCCGGCCCGACAGCGGTGCTCGGTTGTCCACAGGGCAGCCGGGCGCTTCGGCTTGTCCACATCATCAGGACTGCGAGATGACGGTCGACCCGCCGCGGGTGCCTTATGGAAGAAGGACAGAACACCGAGGGGCTTGTCCCCAGCCGCAGACTCCAAGGGGGAGCCGATGAACGCGAACGCCGCCCAGGCGAACTGCCGAAGGCTGTGGGAAGCCCTCGTGCGCTGTCCGCCGCTGTCGACCGGATCGACGGAGCGCGACCGGCTCTGGCTCGTCGTCCAGGAGTGCATCTGCACCCGAGGCGCAGCCGCGGTGACGCCCTTGGGGTCGACATCGCAGATCGTCGTGACGGCCGAGTACGCCACCGACGAGCTCATCGCGGCAATGACTTGGCTCCAGACGCACGACCACGACGCGCGGAGGCTCCGACCACTGGAGCTGTTCGTCATGCTGCGGGGGGTGGCGACCAAGGGAGCCAATGGCTCCGGTCGAGCCGCCCAGGCAGACGCGTTGCATGGCATGACCAATGTCGAACAAGGCCAGCCCGTCCGGTGGACCAACCTCGACGAGAGCGGCGCCGCATGACCTTCGTCGACTGGGTCGTCACCGAGATGGGGGTTACCAACGACGAGCTGGCCAGTACCCAGTTGGTCCCCGCGTTCGAGATCTTGCTCTCCCGTTGCGAGGAGGCCCGTCGCCGCGGCGCCAAGAACCCGCTGATCACGGTCTCGGCCAAGCGCGCGGGAGGGAACTCCCGCGCCTGCACCCGACGCATGCTCGCGCAGCTCGGTTTCACCGACCACCAGCGACGGGCCATGCACCGCCTCCTGGCAGGATCGCCCAGCGGATGGCCCGGACTCCTGGCCCTCTACTGCTACGGACACGAGATCACCGCGCCACAGCGGCAGTACGCCCGGCGCCAGCTCGCGACGATCGGGCCAGTCGCCCTCAAAGCTCGCCCGTCGAGCGATGCGCGACACCGCCTCGACGAAGAGGCGCAAGCGCGGGGTGCGTGAGCAGCGCGTCGACGCCATAGAGACGAGCCACACCCGCAACCGCGACCACGGCAGCCCCTGCCCCGGACAACAGTCGAGGACGCCCGTCCCCGAAGTCGAGGACGACGTGCCCCGCGTCAACGTCGGCCGTGAACCCGACGAGGCCCTCCCACCAGAGCGACACGAGCTCGCCCGTGTCGAACCGGACGAGGAGACGGCGGTCGGAGAGCAGCGACTCCGTCCAACGGGCCGGGGACCAGCAGCCATCCAGCCACAGCCGCAGCCAGGCTCCGACGAACCGGCGACCGACCTCGCCCGGCTCGAGAACCACGCCAGCCGTCATCGCGTCCAGGTGGGGGCCCGCACTGCCGGCGAGCTCGAGCGCCAGGTGGCGCGCGTCGGCATACGATATATCTGTCTCGCCCGCCACGCTGGTCGCTTGCCTGCCCTTGCGCACGCTGCCTCACCTCCAGATCTCACTCCACTGTGCCTCGTATGCCGGACACCGCAAGTCGCCGAGGCACATGGTGCCCCTTCCTCTCGGTCAACGCCGCGTGCCACTCGCGAAGCTTGCCGTCCCTATCGGAGCGCTCGGGATGGTCGGCGCGATCCTCGGAGGAGTGATCCTCGTCGGCGGAGCCGTCGGCGCCGCCGAGGCGCAACCGGCTCCCCCACCCCTGTGCGCGAGCTCGGGTCCGGTGCCGGACCTCTCGGACGCCCAGGCCCAGAACGCCCGGACCATCGTCGCGGTCGCCTCGACCCGCGGGGGCGAGCAGGCGGCTCTCATCTCGCTCATGGTCGCTCTGGCCGAGTCCCAGCTCCTGGTCCTCTCGAACCCCAACGTCGCCGCCGGCCAGAGCCTTCCCGCCCAGGGAGTGGGGTCGGACCACGACTCGTTGGGGATCTTCCAGCAGCGCGCCGGTTGGGGGTCAGCTGTCCAACGTTTGGATCCGGTTACCTCGACCACCCTCTTCCTGAACGCGCTGACGGCCGTGACCGGCTGGGACACCCAGGACCCCTGGGTGTCTGCCCAGGATGTTCAAAGGTCCGCGTTCGACGGTCGGCCCTCCGCGGTCAACCACTACTCGCCGGTCTACGGAGGCAACTACCTTGCGCAGCTCGATCGTGCCTCCGCGGTCTTGCGGACCATCAGCGGGTCCGCTGCTCCGATCGACTGCGGAGGTGGGTCCGGTGCCGCACCGTCGGGATCCACCGACGCCTTCGGCCTTCCATCGGACTACGCCGTGCCTGCGACGAGCTCGCTGCCGGCCCGGGCGGCGATAACCACGGCCCTCGCCCAACGCGGGAAGCCGTACCTCTGGGGCGCGACCGGCCCCGACCGGTTCGACTGCTCGGGTCTGATGCTCCGAGCCTGGTCCGCTGCTGGGGTCAGTCTCCGCCGGACCACCCAGCAGCAGGCCAACGACGGCAGTCCCACCAGCCTCGCCGCGCTCCTTCCGGGCGACCTCGTCCTGGTCCCCGGCAGCGACGGCACCCTCGCGTCCCCCGGCCACGTCGGCATGTACATGGGAGTGGGCCTCGTGGTCCACGCACCGCGCACCGGCGACGTCGTCCGCGTCGTCACCCTCTCCTCCTTCACCGCCGACGGCGTCTCCGCCGTCCGCCACATCGGCTGACCCTCCGCCCGATGGTGCCCCACCCACGCCGTACCCGACCCGCACCGACCGGCTCACCACTCCCCCGAAAGGCCCCCTCATGAACCCCACCGTCGACATCCAGCCCAACACCAACGGCCTGCCCGGGCTCTCAGCCCTCGAGCAGATCGTCGGCGCCCTCCTGACCCTCGGCCTCATCGCCGCAGTGGCCGGGGTCGCTCTCTCAGCGATCGCCTGGGCCATCGGGTCGCACTCGGCAAACCCTCACGTTGCCGGGAAGGGCAAGACTGGCGTGCTGGTTGCCGGTGCCGCCGCCATGCTCATCGGCGCGGCCAACACGCTGGTCACCTTCTTCACCAGTGCCGGCGCGGCCGTCCGATGATGGGCCGCCGCCTCGAAGCCGCAGGAAGAGGACGCACTGGCCGGCGCACCCTCGTAGCACTCACCCTCCTTGCGCTGGCTCTGGCGCTCGCCGTCGCGGCTGGTGTGACGCGGGGAACCGCCCCCGGATCTGCCAAGCCAGGTCCGCCGCGCAGCCCCTCGACGACGGCCGGCGGCTCCGATGTACCCGTGGCCGCGCCGGACGAGCAGCTGGCCCGAGCCACCGCGATGCCGGCTGTCGAAGCCACCGATGACCCGTCGGATCTACCGCCCGAGGTGACGGCACAGTCGGACCTGTTCGCGCGAGCCTTCGTCACCCGGCTACTGACACAGGACTACCGGCGCCCACGCATGGAGCTGCTGGCATGGGTCCAGTCGCACTCCACCACCTCTCCCGAGCCCTTGGTGATGGGCCTGATCCCGCCTGACGTCAGGGACAGGTGGGCCGTGTTCTCCGTCACCGACTCGGCCGCCGGTGCCGCCCCTGTTCCGAGCGCATCCGAGTGGGATGCCCTGGCACGACTGGGCGCTCGGACCGACGTCGAGGTGCAGCGCGTGAGCCAGCCCTACGCCTGGACCTCTGCCGTGGCCTCCGGGCGCATCACCGACCCCGGTATCACCGGCCGCGAGGTGACGGCCCTCGTGACCCTCCACTCGGTCGAGGGCGGAAGCCCGCGCACCCGCACGACGAGCGTCGCGTTGAGCTTCAACCTCGAGGGACCTCCAACCCGAGCCCAATGGGGCTTCGTCACGCTCGCGGCATACACCGCCGTGCCGCTGGCGGGCTCATGAGCTGCGACGGAGTCCAGGCGCTCAACCCGCTGTGCCAGACCGGCGACTTCCTGCGCTCCCAGAGCGAGAACGCCGTCAACGGGGCCTTCACCTCGATGTCCGACCAGTTCGGTCAGGCCGCGATGAGCGCGACGACGTGGCTGTGGGCCGAGATGGACACGGCCACGAGTCTCGACCTGAGCTCCCCCGACCTGGTCCGGGAGCTCGGTGCTACCTCTGCCATCGCCGGCGTCCTGTGCCTCGGGCTGTTCCTCCTCCAGTTGACGACTGCTGCTCTTCGCCGCGAGCCTGGGGCACTCGGGCGCGCCCTCAAGGGCCTGATCATCAGCCTGGTGGGGTCTGCCGGAGCCATTGCCTGCACCCGCGTGCTCCTCGGTGCGGTCGATGCCCTCAGCGACGGCGTCGTT
>JAABUT010004107.1_pt1 | contig 11821 bp, 12 predicted proteins | sample 5559281 | NCBI WGS metagenome assembly JAABUT01 (sample SAMN10711880, study PRJNA513359) | rock metagenome | isolation source: Antarctica rocks | place: Antarctica: Victoria Land, Ricker Hills nord | collected 2016-01-04
CAAGCCAAAAGGCTGCATCTTCTTCCATTGCGCGTCTGTCAGGCTGAACCGGTCCATGGCAAACTCCTCCGGAGCTTGAACCACAAACGCCGTAGCCGAGAAAACCCCCTGATCTTCAACAAGCCCTAGTTCGTGTCCCCACATGGGACGGTCCAACCACCACCACAGGTGCAGGCGAAGGTCCGGCTTCATGCCATGGCTGGCGCTGGCCTGAACGATGCACGCAGCGCCCCGCAACTCGGTCGGCAGGGTGGCAAGTGCCACTGCAGCACACCCGGCAAGGTCAGACGGAAGTAGCCCTGGAGGCAGCGTCACGCCTTCCATGTCCAGCGCCAGCCACCGGCGCGGCACATCGCGGATGGTGGGTGCTTCACCGGTTTCCTTGTCGGCGTGTAGCAGGCGCCGAATGCCCACTGCGACGTCACCGTTCACCAACTCGCCGCGAACCACACAGCAGTCTGGTCGATGCCGGAGCCGTTGCAGAAGAACCTGGATACCAGCGAGGTCTGCAATCGGCACGGTATAGGCGTCCACGATGCGGGTGCGGTCGTAGCCTTCTGCCCGACCATCCGGGTGCAGCAGCTTCGCCAAACGCCGGCCAGGAGCGTGCAGCACGGTCAGCGCATCGGGGGCGGGGGCGTTCATGGCCGCACCCTTAGCGCTCGGCAGCGCAACTCATACGTCAAGTGCGAAAGGAGGTCGGTGTACCGGCGTCCTTCGTTCTGGTGCAGGTCCGCCAACCTTTCCAGCAAGGCAGCTGCTTCCAGGGCGGGGAGAGGGTCGGCGGAGAGCAACCGCAGGGCGGAAGCGGACGCCAGCCGGGGACTACAGGAGGTGAGGAAAGTATTCATCTTGCGTCCTTTCGGACAGGGCCGCGGTTTCGGTGGCCGGGTGGCGGGGCCAATGATAGAAGGCGGGTGCCCCTGGTAAGGCAGTCCACCCATCCGATGATCCCACCGCCGGCCAAGGCCCGCGCCGAGGGTGTGCCGTCAAGCGGGGAGTTTGGAGTGCTGCGGTCCGTGCGGCTTAATGGTCGCCGACGGCAAACCACCCAGCCAAGCTAGGCCGCGTGCCACGTCAACCAGGGTCTTGGCCCCCAGCTTGCGTGCGTGCAGGTCGCCTCGGCCAAGGGCTTCGTAGGTGCCGCTGCGGCTCATGCCGCTGATGCGGCACCAATCGGCAACCGTGGCAAAGGCCGGATTGATGATCGCCATGAAAAACTCCCGTCGAGTGGTGACGAGGGCGGTTCTTCGCCGCCTGTGTGATGCGGGCGTAACCGGGATGCCCCCGTGTCCATGTGGACGGGGGCAGGAATACGGATTTGGCGCGGATGATGCGAAATGCAGTTTTAAGCCGAGTTTCCGATGTCTTTTTAGCAGCTATGGTGCAAAGCGCCTTCGGAAAATCGCTTCAAAAGAAGTCGGCGTAACATCGGGGTCGTCGGCCTCAGGGTTCGGCTCCGGGGGGCGCCGTGCTTGACCGTCGCTAGCTTCGCGTATCCAGTGCGCCAACCCATCCAATGCTTTACTCCTCGCTGCCGTCGCGGTCAGGCTCACAAGCTCGCCCAGCAACGCGGCGAGGTCACCATCGGGCGTGGGGCCATTGGGGGCACATAAGGGCAGTGCGTCGCTTGCCCGTTCCCCAACCAGCTTTAACAAGGCGCGAAACCACGTCAACGCCGGACCTTTGGGCAACGTGCTACGTTTCTCACCAGCATCCCGCTGCGCATTGGTCACGGTCGAAGAAGATGCGCTTGGCAAGCAGCCAAACAATCGTTCGTAGGTGCCCGCCAATTGGTAGAAGAGGTGGTTTCTGGCTGCCTCTGGCGGCCTGCCTTTCGGGGGTGCGGTGTCGCCGGCTCGGCTTGCCAACAATTGTAAGATGCGCAAAGCCGCGCCCAGACGGGACCCGATGCACTCCCAAGCAACGTCACGCCCGGGGTCGTACGCCTCGCCTCGCTCGGTCGCATGAAACAACTCCGGCTGCGCTTCGCGTGCCAAGCGGTCCAGCATATGCCGGGCCTGCCCCTCTCGGTCCGGCCCTACGGTGGTTTCCTCAGGGTGAGGCCAAGCCACGGCGAGATGTAACAGAGCATCCTGAAAATGGGGGCCGGGCCGGTTGCCGTCGTCCAGCCCGAGGGCGAAGGTCAGTTCGTCAGCCTGCTTCGCAACCTGTTGGCACCAGTTGACGACTTGCTCGCGTGGCGCACACATGTGCTGTCCAGTGACCCAGAGCGCATACCACCCGAACAAGTCGTTCAGTTCTACCGCTGCGGCGGACAGGTCTGCCCCGGCGAGGTAGCACCGTTTCGGAGTCTGCGGCATGACTAGAAGGTCAGCAGCATGCAAGAGATCAGGGACAACCCCGCTGGCCTGATGTGAGGGCGGGGGTGGCCTGACAGTTGGCGGCCGGCCCATTAGGTACCCTGCCACGGCGCAAAGCCGGCTACGTTATCCGGCGTGTCCCCGATGCCCAAACGACCGAACGCCGCGCGGACGGTGTCCGCAACGTAAGACGGCGCCAAGTGGGCGTAGTGCCGCTCGGTCATGCGAGTGTCAGCGTGCCCAAGCTGCGCCGCGATTACCGGCAAAGGCACAGCCCGTGCGGCCAAGCGGCTGGCATAAGTGTGGCGCAGGACGTGGAAGCTGATCGAGGGCACAATGCGAGCGGCGGCGCACGCCTCCGCCATTGCGCGGAACTGGTCTGACTTGCCCCATTTGACTCGGCGCACGACGGCCGGCGCCGCCCGGGTCGCCTTCTTGGCGATGGCGTCGCGCTGGAAGAGGGGAGCATCCCCGGCCTTACCCCGAGCAATGCGGGCGAAGAACTCTTGCCCTTCGTCGGTCAGCACGACATGCCGGGCTTTGCCAGACTTGCTGCGAGGGATGTTGACGGTGCCCGCCTGATGGTCCAGGTCGCCGGCCCGCATAGCGGCCAACTCGCCGTAGCGGCAACCGGTCAGCAACGCAGCCGTCACCAGCGCCCGGAAGTCAGGCGGGCACGCATTAGCCATGCGCACGCACTCGTCATCCATGAGGTAACGGACTTTCGGTGCGTCTGCCCCACGGAACGGTTTTACCAGGCGCCAAGCATCGTCGGGGCCAGTGGCGTGGCCTTCCTCCCTGGCGTGGTTCAAGGCGGCTTTTAGGATCGTCAGGATACGGTTGGCAGTAGCTTGGCGGCGGCGGGGCGCATCGAGGTCTTCTGGGTCAACTGGACGGGTGCCGCCGCGCTGCCGGGCTGGGGCAGTGGACAAGCTACGGTGCCACGCGCGCACCCGCTCCCGTGTGAGGCGGGCCACTAGCACGGTGCCGAGTGCCGGTATGATATGGGCGTCGGTCACAGTGCGCGTGGTAGGCAGGCTGCGGGCGCCGCGAGCCTGCATATCGCACAGGTAGTCCGCAATAGCGTCCGCCACGGTGTAGGGTTTTGCCGGACCCTTCGCGGGTTCGGCGTCCAGCCCCGCCGAGACCCGGCGGGCGCGGGCTGCCCATGCGACAGCGCTGGCCTGGGCCTGCCGGAAATCCATCACTTCGGCGCCGTCCGCCGGCAGGGTGTCGTCGGCCCGGCCTAGGCGCTCCTCGCGATAGCGGCCGGCCTCCAGCAAACGAGCCAGCCAACTCCCTCCTGTGGCGCCGCGGCGATACCCGAGTGCAATCCCGCCCTCGATCCCCCGCCAATATGGCTCCTTGCGGGCTGCAAGCCGGTCGCGCGCGGCGCGGGTGGTAATTGGGCTGTCAGCGGTAATACGGGGCATGGGGCGGAGCCGGAAGTGGGGAGATAGGTGGGGAGTATCCACCGCCATCCGACATTGTTCAAGTCCGTCTTTCTGCCAAAAGGCTAGCATTAAACAGCAGCTTACACCGTCCACTGCCGTCCGTCACTGCATCGCGTAGTAGCCCTCTCACGGCGGTAACACCGGTTCGAATCCGGTACGGGATACCAAGGCTTCTTCGACAAGTTTGGCAATCGGCACGCGATGACTACACTCGCCGCGCCAGCCATCGCCGGAGGATGCCGTGACGCCAACCCCATTCAACCTCGCCGTTCCTGACGCCGCGATCGCCGACCTGCACGACCGGCTGCGCCGCACCCGCTTCCCCGACCAGGCGCCGGATGCGCCCTGGGCCTACGGTACGGACGTCGAATACCTGCGCGGCCTGGTCACGCATTGGCGGACGGGCTTCGACTGGCGGGCGCAGGAAGCCGTTCTGAACGCGTTCCCGCAATGCATGCTCGACATCGACGGCATCGGCTTGCACTTCCTGCACGTGCCAGGCCGCGGCCCGGCGCCGAAGCCGTTGCTGCTGCTGCACGGCTGGCCAGGTTCGGTGTTCGAATTTCTGGACATTATCCCGCGGCTGACCGATCCGGCGGCCTTCGGCGGCGATCCGGCCGACGCGTTCACCGTCGTGGCACCGTCCCTGCCCGGCTACGGCCTGTCGTTCAAGCCGAACCAGCCGCGCTTCAGCATTCCCGAGATGGCCGACTGCTTCGCCGCGTTGATGACGGCGCTGGGATATGACCGGTTCGGCGCCCAGGGTGGCGACTGGGGCGCCGCCGTGTCCATGCGGCTGGCACTTGCACATGCCGACCGATTGACCGGCATCCACCTGAATTTCCTGCCGGTCGGGCGCGACCCCGGCGCGCTGGACGGCAGCAACCCGGAGGAGGCGAAATACCGCGACGACCTGGCGGCGTTCCTGCGCGAGGAGACCGGCTACCAGGCCATCCAGGGCACCCGGCCGCAGACGCTGGCCTTCGGGCTGACCGACTCGCCGGCCGGACTGGCCGCCTGGATCGCGGAGAAGTTCCGCGCCTGGTCCGACTGCGGCGGCGACATCGAAACCGCCATCGACCGCGACCGGATGCTGGCCGACATCTCGCTGTACTGGTTCACCGGAGCCATCGGCTCCTCGTTCTGGCCGTACTATGCCAGGATGCACGCATCCGAACCGATGATTCTGCCCGGCGCCAGGATCGACGTGCCCATGGGCCATGCCGCCTTTCCCGCCGAGATCACCAGGCCGCCGCGGTCGGTGGCGGAACGCACCTTCACCAACATCCGACGCTGGACCGTGATGCCGAAGGGCGGACACTTCGCCGCCCTGGAACAACCCGAAGCCCTCGCCGCGGAGGTCCAGGCATTCTTCCGCGCCCTTTGACATCGCTCCGGCCCTTCTTGCCTTCGAGGCAGGAGCTTGGCCAGATGTCGCGGCAGGTGGGAGTTTGTTGATGCCCCTCGATCCGGTCCAGTTGTTGTCGGCGTTGCGCGGCCAGCGCTCGATTGCCTCCGTGTGCGCCGAAGCCGGCATCGACGCGGCGGAATTCGATGTCGCCCGCGATGGCTTCCTGCGGGATCGCGCGCATATCGGCGACGGGTCGGCCATGGGGGCCGTGGGCGGCAAGGTTGAAATCCTGCGCGACGGCGCCGGCATCCCGCACATCTACGCCGCCAACACCGCCGACCTGCATTTCGGCCTCGGCGTGGCAATGGCGCAGGACCGGCTTTGGCAGATGGACCGCCTGCGTCGCCGCGCCCTTGGCCGGCAGGCTGAAATCCTGGGCGCGGCCTATGTCGCCAGCGACCTGGCGCATCTGACCGTCGGCATTGACCTGATCGCGGCGCGCGAGCCGGCGCTGATGGACGGCGACAGCCACCAGGTGGTGGCAGCCATGGCGGCCGGCATCAACCACCAGATCGCAGCCTACGGCGCCACCTTGCCGATCGAGTTCGAGCTGCTCGGATACGCGCCGGAGCCGTTCACCGTCGGCTGCATCGTGGCGATCGCGCGGGGCATCTGGTGGTTGCTGAACGGGCGCATCGACCGCATCGCCGCGGCGGAGGCCAGCCGTTTGATGCCGACGCCGGAGCTGCGGGAGCTGTACTTGACCCCGGAGGCGTCCGAGCACACGGTCCTGGGTAGCCTGTCGCCCGGCCGTTTCGCCGGCACCGACGACGCGACCGGCAGCAACAACTGGGCCGTCGCCGCCACACGCACCGGCACCGGGCATGCGGTGATGGCGGGCGACCCGCACCAACCGTTCTGGGTGCCGTCGAGCTGGTACGAGTTCGCGCTGCACGGGCCGCAGGACGATGCCGCCGGCTGCGGCCATCCCGGCGTGCCCGGCCTGTGGTGGGGCAGCAACGGCCGCATCGCCTGGAGCCTGACCAACAACGCCGCCTCGACCCGCGACCTGTACCGTGAGGAAATCGACCCCGGCGACCCGGCACGCTACCGCGACGGCGACGTGTGGCGGCGGTTCGACGAGCGCCGGGTGACGATCAAGGTGCGTGGCGACGCCGACCACGTTGAAACAATCCGCTCCACGGTGCGCGGCCCGGTCGTGAACCGCATGGTGCCCGTGGTCGATGGGCAGGACCAGGCGCCGCTGTCGCTGCGCTGGGTGGGCGCGGAGCACATCGACGACATACGGGCGCTGATCGCGATCGGCCGCGCGCATGACTGGGCCGGGTTCCGCCATGCTCTGCGTGACTGGTCGGTCGCGGTGTTCAACTTCATCTACGCCGATGCGGCCGGCAACGTCGGCTACCAGATGGCCGGGCGGGTGCCTGTGCGCGGACAGATCCGCCACGGCTACCGCGATGCCGCCGATCCCGCCGACCGCTGGCTCGGCAGCATCCCGTTCGACGACCTGCCGCGCGCCTATAACCCGCCGGCCGGCTATCTGGCCAGCGCCAACCAGCGCATCGTCGGCGCCGACTTCCCGCAGCCGATCTACGGCGCCTACTCCCAAGGCCATCGCGGCGTGCGCATCGACGCCGTGTTCGCCGGCCAGCCACAGGCCGGTGCAGCGGACAGCGTGGCGCTGCAGAACGACGTGCACAGCGCCCGCGCCGCCCGGCTTTGCCCGCACATCCGACGCCACCTGGAAGCGGCCGGCGGCGCCGCGTCCGAAGTGGCCGCCATGCTGGCCGGCTGGGATTTCCGCTACACGACCGACAGCATCGCGGCGACCGTGTTCGAAACCCTGATGGTGCATTGGCAACGCCGGGTGCTCGCCGAGCATGTGCCGGCGGCACTGCTGGACCTGACCCAGCAGCAGACCGGCATTGCCGCGGCGCTGCTGGAACAGCCGGACCTGGCATATTTCCCCCAGGGCACGCCTGCGGTCCTGCACGAGGTCGCAACCCTGGCGGTCGCGGCCTTGACTGACCGGCTGGGTGCGGATCGCGGCCTGTGGCGCTGGGGGCGGGTTCACCTGGCGCATTGGCGCCATCCTGCCGCCACCCCGGCCAGCGCCGGCGCGTTCGACATCGGGCCGCTGCCGGTGGACGGCGGATCGCACACCGTGCGCAACACCGGGGGCGAGGCGCCGCCGCACACCGCCGGCTCAGGCGCGGAATACCGCATCGTGGTGGATTTTGCTGCCCCAGCCGCGTTCCTGGCGGTGCAGAACATCGGCAACTCGGGCGTGCCCGGCAGCCCGCACTACCGCGACCAGTTCGAGCCGTGGATACGCGGCGACTACCATGTGGTGCAGCTCGTTCGGGCAGCGGTGGAGGCGGACTGCCGCAGCCGCCAGGTGATCACGCCCGCATGACACCCGGCATGACACACGGTGTGTTGTTTAGACAACAATTCTCCTGAACGGCAGAAGATACAGGGCGCGCCGATGGCAATCAGCGGCCAGGACACGGAACACTTCAGCTTTCTCGTCGTTGCTTTCCAACTGAACCATCTGCACAAACTGGACAGATATATCGAATGTCCACCACCCTGGTGCCCGAGCACGCCATCGACAGTTTGAACGAAAGCGCCTCCGATACCATGCCGACTGTTCTGGTGGTTGAAGATGAAGCGCTGATCCGTGTGACCGCGGTCGATGCCTTGCGGGATTGCGGCTACACGGTCGTCGAGGCGGCCAACGGCGATCAGGCGATGGCGATCCTGGCGGCTGATGAAGTCCATGTGGACATAATGTTCTCAGACGTCCGCATGCCGGGCGTGACCGATGGGTTCAGCCTGGCGCGCTGGGTGCGCGCGAACCGGCCGGGCATCCGCGTGTTGCTGACATCCGGCTACATCGGCAACGCAGCACGATCCTGCGACATCCGCGAGCACGGGCCGCTGCTGTCAAAGCCCTATGACTATCAGGAACTGGTGGACCGGCTTTACCAGCTTTCGGCGGGATATGCGTCGTCCTCATAGGGGCGGGAAGAATATACGCCATCCTACCTGCCGCCTTCGTGGCCTTCCGTTTCAAGAAGCCGGGGCGGATCGGCTGGACCGGAGTAGCGCGGCATCTGCGCTGATGAGCGTTCGAACGGCGCCCGGATACCCGGGCCCGGCCGGCGTTCCTCTCGAGGCGGCGGGGCGGCGCGCTCAGGCTGGCGGCGTTCTTCGCGCTCAGGCTGACGGCGTTCTTCGAATTGCCGCTCCTGACGGTAGCCGCCGGACGGATACCGGCGGCCGTATTCCGGCTCGTAGTAGTTGCGTCGCGGCTCGTAGCCTCGATAGATCGGTTCGTCGTAACCGAGCGCACCGCCGTAGGCTGGACCTGTATAACCACGATCATAGCCGCCATCGGCCACACAAGCGGCCAGGCCCATCAAACCCATCGCCGCAAACAACCTACCCAACGTGGCTTGCATCTGTTCCTGCCCTTTGCAGCGCCGGCACGGTGGCCTGTACCCGTCGCGGTCTGGATACACGGCTTTTGCGGTCGGATTGCGGCACCCGTGCCGGACCTGAAATCCAGGCGCGGGGCGCGCATCAACAACATCCGATGAGCGTCGAGGTTCCGGAAGAGGCAGTTCGGAAAACCTGCCGGACCCTGCCATGCCGGAGGCCAAGTGGCGCGCCCTGCTGGACTCGAACCAGCGACCCACAGCTTAGAAGGCTGTTGCTCTATCCACCTGAGCTAAGGGCGCGCAAGGAAGCCGCGGTCGCGGTCAGTGCGTCCAGTTCTCCGACCGGCCGAACTTGAAGTTGTCGGCATAAGCCTTGGGGCGGACGATGCGGGCGCGAGGAAGCTCGATCTCATAGGTCATCTCGTTGCGCTCGGCATAGGCCACGGCCTCCTCGCGCGTGTCGAAGCGCAGGCTGACCTGGGCGCTGGTATCGCCTTGGCCGATCCAGCCCATCAGCGGGTCGAGGGTCTGGCGACGGACCTGCTCGGGTTGCAACACCCAGTCATGCGTCCGGGCGGTGCCGGACTGCATCGCGGTCCGCGGCTGCTGATAGATCCGAACCTTCATTCGTCGCTCCGACTTTAGCCTGCTGCCGCATGTCCACGGTGGTCGGGGCGAGAGGATTCGAACCTCCGGCCCTTGCGTCCCAAACGCAATGCTCTACCAGGCTGAGCTACACCCCGAATGGCCGGAACCTATGAGGCGAGCGGCATAAACGCAAGCACTCCGACAAGCGTCGGCGTGAAGGCGAGCAAGGCCAGGACTCTGCCGTGGCCTTGCTCGCCTTCAGCCCGCGTTGTTGAAGATGCGTTGCAGGACGTGGTCACCAACCTGGATGCTCAGGCGCTCGGTGGTGCCGGCTGCCAGTTCCAGCGTGGCGCGGACCGGGCCGCGGCTGTCGATGACGGCGAGGCTGAGCCTGGTGGTGCGTTCGACGATGGTGCGGATGGTGCCGTCCTCGTTGATGAACACCATGTCGAGCGAGCTGATGGTGTTGCGCATCCACATCTGCGACACCCGCGGGCTGCCCCAGTCGAACAGCATGCCGCCGTCGGCGGGAATGACCGCGCGGAACATCAGGCCGACGGTCTGCTGCTCGGTTGTCAACGCCATCTCGATGTTGAAGGCGTGGCGGCGGCCGTCGTGGGAAACGATCACCAGCGGCTCCCGCGGCAAGTTGGGCTGCGGGCCGGTCTGGGCGAGCGCGATCCTGGCAAAACCCCCAGCCGGCAACAGCGCGGCGGAGGCCAGCAGAAGCATCGAACGACGTGTCATGCCGGCATCGTCTCCATCAGGGCCAGGGCGGCGACCTCGCGCACGGGGTCGCACACCGGGCCGTCGCGCGGGGCGTCGCGCAGGGTGGTGAACCAGTGCTCGGGCGGGTTGCGGCCGGCGGCACGGTTGTAGGTCAGGCCGCGCAGCACGGCCTCGGCGGCCGGAGTGGTGCGGTCAGGCACCGTGATGCCGTTCAGCACCGCCCAGATGCCGGCCCAGCACCGCCCGGTGGTGTAGGGATTGTAGCCGCCGCCGCCGACCACGACCAGACGCGGGGCCAGCGGCATGACCTGGCGCGCCACCGCCCAATGGGCGTTGTTGGACAGCGACAGCCTGGCCAGAGGGTCCTCCTCCAAGGCGTCGGCGCCGGATTGCAGCAGGATGGCCTGCGGACGGCGGGCGCGGATCAGCGGCAGCACCGCCTCGCGCATCAGCCAGGCCATCTCGCTGTCGTTGAAGCCCTGCGGCACCGGCAGGTTGCGGGCGGCGCCGCCGGCGCGGTCGGACGCAAGGCCCGTATGGGGCCAGCGGCCGGCCTCGTGGATGCTGATGGTGAACACGCGTTCGTCGTTCTGGAAGGCGTCCTGCACGCCGTCGCCGTGATGGGCGTCGATGTCCAGGTAGACGATGCTGTTCAGTCCCAGGTCGAGCCATTGCAGGATGCCCAGCACCGGGTCGTTCAGGTAGCAGAAGCCGCTGGCGCGGTCGGGGCGGCCGTGGTGGGTGCCGCCGCCGGGGCAGTGCACGATGCCGCCATCCGCCGTCAGCCGCGCCGCCAGCATGACGCCGCCCGCCGAGGTGGCCGGGCGGCGGAACACCTCGCGATAAACCGGGTTGCCGTCGGCGCCGATGCGGAAGCGCTGCCGGTCGGCGTCGCTGATCGCCTGCGCCTGCTCGGCACGCTTCAGCGCCTCCAGGTATTCGGGATGGTGGAAGCGCAGCAACTGGGCGTCGGTGGCCAGCGGGGCCGCGTGGAACACCGTCTCGTCCAGCCAGCCCATGGCGCGGATCAGGTCGGTGCAGGTCGACACCCGCGGGATGGCCAGCGGATGCTTGGGCCCGTAGGTCGAGCGACGGTAGATTTCACTGCCGATATAATGCGGGCGGTTCAAGGCCATAGCAGGGGATATGCCCATAATTTGCGCTGGCGCAACTCGGCGTTTCTGCGATGGTGCGGTGTCCTTTGGAAAGCAGACCCATGAACCGTCGTGCCCTGTTGCTTGCCAGCCTCGCCTTGCCGTTGCTGCACCACGCCGCGTCGGCGCAGGCGCCCGCCACGCGCCGCATCCGCGGCAAGGTCGTGTCGCTGGACAACCGCACCCTTGTCGTCGCCACCCGCGAAGGCCCGAACGTCACCCTCACCCTGAGCGAGAACCTCGCGGTGGCGGAGGTCAGGCCGCTGGCTCTGGAGTCGATCCAGCCGAACGCCTACGTCGGCATCGCCTCGATGAAGGCCGGCGGACGGGACGTGGCGCTGGAAGTGCTGGTGTTCCCCGAAGCCATGCGCGGCGCCGGCGAAGGCTCCACTCCATGGGACCTGCAGCCCGAAAGCACGATGACCAACGCCGCCGTCGCTAACGTCGTGGGCGCCGCACAGGGCCGCATGCTGACCCTGACCTACAAAGGCGAAAAGCGCGACATCATGGTGCCCCCCGACGTGCCCATCGTCACCTTCGTGCCCGCCGACCGCAGCCTCCTGGTCCCCGGCGCCCCCGTGTTCCTCAGCGCCGCCATCGCCGCCGACGGCACCATGACCACCACCCGCATCACCACCGGCCGCGACGGCAACGTGCCGCCGATGTAGCAAGGCGGGGGCTTTGCCCCTCGACCCCACAAGGACGCTGGGCGCCCTTGACCCCCGTGTTCAAGCAAGAGAGTGGCCTGCGGCAA
>JAABUT010004108.1_pt1 | contig 11821 bp, 11 predicted proteins | sample 5559281 | NCBI WGS metagenome assembly JAABUT01 (sample SAMN10711880, study PRJNA513359) | rock metagenome | isolation source: Antarctica rocks | place: Antarctica: Victoria Land, Ricker Hills nord | collected 2016-01-04
CGAAGCGGCACAGGCCGGACGGGCAATCAGGCCAGGCTCAGCCATGGCGGCTTGCGCGGAGGGGGGTCGGGCGCCGCCGCGGGCATTCCGGCGGTGAGGACGGCCCAGATCTGCGAGATGGCGGAGGGCGGCTCGGGCGGCGGGGCGGGCTTCGCGGGGCGCGGCTTGGGAGCCGGCTTTCCGGCGGCGGACGGCAGGGCGAGCATCCCCTCGGGTGCGATCGCCAGCAGGCGGCAGAGCGGGCGCAGGATGCGGCCGGCTTCCGGGGCGGCGGCCAGGAGGGCCGCCATCTGCGGGTCGGCGAGCAGAGCCTGAAGCTGGCAGCCGAAGCACGCCGCCTCCCCCGGCAGCAGGCGGATCAGCCAGGTGTGGCTGCGCGGCAGGCGCAAGCCGGCGGCCGGTGCCTTGCGGGCGGGTGCTGTGGAAGCGGAGCGGGTGCGCTGGCGGGCTGGGGCGGCGGGGTGTCCGGCTGTGAGGCGGGCCACCAGGGCGTCGAAGCGGGCGGTAAGGCGGGCGAGGCGGCTCCAGAGGGGAGAGTGACGAGGGGCGCGACCGCGTGGTCGCGGCCGGCGCGGGCGGCGGCAGCCTTTTTCAGCCCGGCCACGATGAGCGTCAGCCAGTGGGCCAAGGGGGTGAAGAGAAGCGGCAAATTCATTTCGATACAAGACCACATCGGCCCAGGCGGTGCAACAAAAATGTTCTTGATATGTTCAGGGGCTCGCCTTGCTTGCCTTCGCTCGATTGCTTCGCGCGGGGTCGCGGCTGCCTTTGCAACCACGGTTCGCAGGCTGTAGAAGGCCACGAACACGCGTGAGGCGACATGACCACCGTTCTGCTGATCATCCATCTGTTCGTGACCTTGGCGTTGATCGGCGTGGTGCTGATCCAGCGCAGCGAGGGCGGCGGTCTGGGGATCGGCACGTCGCAGGGCATGGGCAGCTTCATGTCGGGCCGCGGCACGGCCAACCTGCTGACGCGCACGACGGCGGTGCTGGGGGCGTTGTTCTTCACGATCTCGCTGGGATTGGCGCTGTTGACGCGCGGCACGGCGGGGTCGACGCGTTCGCTGCTGGATGCGCCGGTCAGCGCGGCGCCCGGGACGCCGCCGGCGGTGGGCGGGCTGCCGGCGTTGCCGGCCCAGCCGGTGGCGCCTGCCGCGCCGCAGCCGGCGCCGCGGGTGCCAACGAACTGAGCCTGTCCGTGACGGTTCCGGCGACTCGGAATCGGCTGTATGTCGAGGTCCCATGACGCGGTTCGTATTCATCACCGGCGGTGTGGTTTCCTCCCTGGGCAAGGGCATCGCTTCGGCGGCGCTGGGTGCGCTGTTGCAGGCGCGCGGGTTCACGGTGCGGCTCCGCAAGCTCGACCCGTATCTGAACGTCGATCCGGGCACGATGAGCCCGCTGCAGCACGGCGAGGTGTTCGTCACCGACGACGGGGCGGAGGCCGACCTCGACCTCGGCCATTACGAGCGGTTCACCGGGGTGCACGCGCGCAGAACGGACAACGCCACCACCGGGCGCATCTACTCCGAGGTGATCGCGCGGGAGCGTCGCGGGGATTACCTGGGCGCCACCGTGCAGGTCATCCCGCACATCACCGACGCCATCAAGGAGGTCATCACCCGCGACACCGCCGATGCCGCCGGGCGACCGGCCGATTTCGCGCTGATCGAGATCGGCGGCACCGTGGGCGATATCGAGAGCCTGCCGTTCCTGGAGGCGATCCGCCAGCTGGGCAACGAGCTGGGCGCCGAGCAGGTGATGTTCGTGCATCTGACGCTGGTGCCGTTCATCCCGTCGGCCGGGGAGCTAAAGACCAAGCCGACGCAGCATTCCGCCCGCGAGCTGCTGAACGTCGGCATCCAGGCGGACATGCTGATCTGCCGCTGCGACCGGCCGATCCCGGAGAACGAGCGCCGCAAGATCGCGCTGTTCTGCAACGTGCGGCCGTCCGCGGTGATCCCGGCGTTGGATGTCGACACCATCTACGCGGTGCCGATCAGCTACCACAACGAGGGCATGGACCGCGAGGTGCTGCGCCATTTCGGGCTGCCGCACGAGGTCGAGCCGGACGTGTCGGGCTGGCAGCGCATCGTCGACATCGTGCGGGCGCCGGAAGGCGAGGTGCGCATCGCCGTGGTGGGCAAGTACACCAAGCTGCTCGACAGCTACAAAAGCCTGGCCGAGGCGCTGTCGCACGGCGGCATCGCCAACCGCGTGCGGGTCACGCTGGATTGGGTCGACAGCCAGATCTTCGAGCAACCGGACACCGTGCACCGGCTGGAGGGCGTGCACGGCATCCTGGTGGCGGCCGGGTTCGGCGAGCGCGGTTCCGAGGGCAAGATCGAGGCGGTGCGGTTCGCGCGGGAACGCCATGTGCCGTTCTTCGGCATCTGCTTCGGCATGCAGATGGCGGTGATCGAGTCCGCGCGCCACCTGGCCGGGCTGCCGCTGGCCAACAGCACCGAGTTCGGGCCTTGCGACGAGCCTGTGGTCGGGCTGCTGACCGAGTGGGCGCGCGGCAACGAGGTCGAGCGGCGGGCCGAAAGCGGCGATCTCGGCGGCACCATGCGGCTCGGCGCCTACCCGGCCGTGCTGGCCGGCGGGTCCCTGGTGCGCCGGATCTACGACGGCGCGCCGAGCGTCGAGGAGCGCCACCGGCATCGCTACGAGGTCAACCTGGCGTATCGCGACCGGTTGGAGCAGACCGGCATGCGGTTTTCCGGCATGTCGCCCGACGGCGTGCTGCCGGAGATCGTGGAGATTCCGGGGCATCCGTGGTTCATCGGCGTGCAGTTCCACCCGGAGCTAAAATCCAAGCCGTTCCAGCCGCATCCGCTGTTCGAGGGCTTCATCGCCGCCGCCGTCAAGCAGTCCCGCCTTGTCTGACAGGGCAATCAAGTGAAGCAGGCAAGGCCAGGGCGCTGCCCTGGACCCGCCAGGGGTGAGCCACCTCTGGACCGGCTTCCCATAAGTAAGGCAGTGGCCTACGGCAAAGGGGGGCCGACCTGGACGTTGGCAACGGCTGAGTTGGCCCCCCTTTGCCGTAGGCCACCTCTCGCTTGTGGAAGCCGGTCCAGGGGGCGCTGCCCTCTGGTGGGGTCGAGGGGCAAAGCCCCCGCCTTGCTTGCCTTCACGCGATTGTCCCGTCTTGTCTGAGGCCCGGACCGTCCGGGTCGGGCCGGTGGCGTTCGGCAATCGGTTGCCGTTCGTGCTGATCGCCGGCCCGTGTCAGATCGAAAGCCGCGACCACGCCATGGAGGTCGCTGGCGCGCTGGCGGCGATGTGCGCCGAGGCCGGCGTGCCGCTGGTGTTCAAAAGCAGCTACGACAAGGCCAACCGTACTTCGGCGACGGCCGCCCGCGGCGTCGGCATGGCGGCCGGGCTGGCGATCCTGGCGGATGTCCGGGAAAAATTCGGCTGCCCGGTGCTGACCGACGTGCACGCCGCCGACCAGTGCGCGCCGGCGGCGGGCGCGGTCGACGTGCTGCAGATACCGGCGTTCCTGTGTCGCCAGACCGACCTGCTGCTGGCCGCGGGCGAGACCGGGCGCGCGGTCAACGTCAAGAAGGGCCAGTTCCTCGCGCCGTGGGACATGCGGCACGTCGCCGCCAAGATCGCGGCCACCGGCAACACCGACATCCTGCTGACCGAGCGCGGCGCCAGCTTCGGCTACAACGCGCTGGTGGCGGACATGCGGTCGCTGCCGATCATGGCGGAGACCGGCTATCCTGTGGTGATGGACGCCACCCATGCCGTGCAGCAGCCGGGCGGGCAGGGCGCGTCATCCGGCGGTCAGCGCGAATACGCCCCGGTGCTGGCTCGGGCCGCGCTGGCGGTGGGGGTGGCGTCGGTGTTCATCGAGGCGCATCCCGACCCTGACCAGGCCCCCAGCGACGGGCCGAACATGATCCCGCTGCGCCAGATGCCGGAACTTATCGCCCGGCTGAAAGCGTTCGACATGCTGGCCAAGGCCGGCTGACCGCTTCTGAGGAGATTGTTCCGATGATCATGCGACGCGCCGCGATGATGCTGGCGGCATCTGCCCTGGCCCACACCGCTCTCGCCCAAACCCGAAAGGATATGAAGATGACCGACCACAAGATCGGCACCGGCGCCGAGGCCGTCGCCGGCAGGACCGTCGCCGTGCATTACACCGGCTGGCTGTTCGACGCCGCCGCCGCGGACAACAAAGGCAAGAAGTTCGACAGCTCGCGCGACCGCGGCGACCCGTTCCGCTTTCCGCTGGGCGCCGGGCGGGTGATCGCCGGCTGGGACCAGGGCGTGGCCGGGATGAAGGTCGGCGGCCAGCGCACCTTGGTCATCCCGCCGGAGCTGGGCTACGGCGCGCGCGGCGCCGGCGGCGCGATCCCGCCGAACGCGACGCTGGTGTTCGACGTCGAGCTGCTCGGCGTCGAGTAGCGTTTCACAGAAGGACCCTTGCCATGAGCGTGATCGCCGACATCGTCGCCCGCGAAATCCTGGACAGCCGCGGCAACCCCACGGTCGAGGTCGACGTGATCCTGGATGACGGTGTCGTCGGGCGCGCCGCGGTGCCGTCCGGCGCGTCGACGGGCGCGCATGAGGCGGTCGAGCTGCGCGACGGCGATGCGGCGCGGTACGGCGGCAAGGGCGTGCTGAAGGCCATCGCCAACATCCACGGCCCGATCCTGGACGCGATCGGCGGCAGCGACCCGACCGAGCAGCTGCGCATCGACAACGCGATGATCGACCTGGACGGCACCCCGAACAAGGGCAGGCTGGGCGCCAACGCGATCCTGGCGGTGTCGCTGGCGGTGGCCAAGGCGGCGGCGGCGGATGGGGGCGTGCCGCTGTACCGTTATGTCGGCGGCAGCTTCGCGCACACGCTGCCGGTGCCGATGATGAACATCCTGAACGGCGGCAAGCACGCCGACAACCCGATCGACATCCAGGAGTTCATGATCCAGCCGGTCGGCGCCGGCACCTTCGCAGATGCCATCCGCATCGGCGCTGAAATCTTCGCGGTGCTGAAGCAGGAGCTGCACGGCGCCGGCCACAACACCAATGTCGGCGACGAGGGCGGCTTTGCCCCCAACATCGGCTCGGCCGAGGCGGCTTTGGCCTTCATCACCAGCGCCTGCGAGAAGGCCGGCTATCGCCCGGGCGAGGACGTGACCTTCGCCCTGGATTGCGCGGCCACCGAGTTCTTCAAGAACGGCGTCTACGACCTGGCCGGCGAGGGCAAGAAGTTCGACGCCGCCGGCATGGTCGATTATCTGGCCGCCCTGGTGGACCGCTTCCCGATCGTGTCGATCGAGGACGGCTGTTCCGAGGACGACTGGGCCGGCTGGAAGCTGCTGACCGATCGGCTGGGCGGGCGCATCCAGCTGGTCGGCGACGACCTGTTCGTGACCAACCCGGAGTTCCTGCGCCGCGGCATCGCCACCGCCACGGCGAACGCCATCCTGGTCAAGGTCAACCAGATCGGCACCTTGTCCGAGACCATGGAGACGGTGGAGATGGCCCATCGCGCCGGCTACAAGGTGGTGATGAGCCATCGCTCCGGGGAAACCGAGGACACCACCATCGCCGACCTGGCGGTGGCCACCAACTGCGGCCAGATCAAGACCGGCAGCCTGGCCCGCAGCGACCGCACGGCGAAATACAACCAGCTGATCCGCATCGAGCAGGAGCTGGGCACATCAGCCAAGTACGCGGGCCGGACGATCCTGCGGGTCTGACGGCCCGCCTGGAGCCTACCAGCGTGGGCCGTAATAAAACTGCGGCGGCGCGCGGTAGTAGTAGGCCGGCGGAGTGTAGACGGGCCGGGCATAGTATGGCTGGACGTAGCCATAGGGCTGAACATAGCCGCGATAACCGCGGTCCCAATGCCCTTCGTAGTGCGGACGCTCGTAGCGCGGGCCGTCATAGCCGCCATGGCCGCCGTAACCACCATGGCCGCCATAACCACTGTGGCCGCCGTAACCACCACGGCCGCGGTCCCAGTCGGCGAGGGCCGGCGTCGCGGCGGCGACCGCCACCAGGGCGCCGGCGGCTGCCAGGAAAATCGGGCGGAAGTTCATCTCGGATCTCCTGCTGACGTGACCGATTAGCCACGGTGGACATATGGGGAGCCGACATGGCGAAATTCAGGAGCCATTCTGGCGGCAAAAAGGCATTGGCGTCGTTGTGCGACAATTGACGAATCGTGATCGGGTGGCGTTTTTTCACTCTGCGCAACCGGTTCGTTACGCTATAGTTGCAACATTAAGGAGTTGGCGATGCCCATCGGACGTTTCATTCGGCGCAAGCTTGCCGCGGCCACCCCGCCTTTCGTCTTCCTGTGCCTGGCCGGCTACTTCGTCTGGCACGGCACCCAGGGCGACCGCGGGCTGAACGCGCTGGCGCAGCGCCAGGACGATCTCAAGGGCGCGCAGGCGCAGCTGGCCCGCGCCGAAACCGACCTCGTTATCTGGGAACGCCGGGTGTCGGGCATGCGGTCGAGCCGGCTGGACCGCGATGCGCTGGACGAGCGCGCCCGCGCCATGCTGAACCTGTCCGACCCCACCGACGTCGTGGTGCCGTACGCGAACGGGCAGAAGCTGTTCTGATCACGCCGCCGGCTGCGGCAGCGCCCGCAGCCGCGGCACCGGCGACCGCAGGATGATGGCGGCCTGAACCGCGAACCCGGCTGCCGACAGCCATACGGCGCTGCCGAGGCCGACGTGCTCGCCGACCAGTCCGCCCAGGGCGGCGCCCAGCGGACGCGCGCCGGTGGTGGCCATCATCATCAACGCCGACACGCGCCCGAGCATGGCGACCGGCGTGATCACCTGGCGCAGCGTGGTTTGTGCGATCGTCCAGACGATCGGGCCGGCGCCGAACAGGAAGAACGCCAGCACGGGGAGCGTGATGCCCGGCAAAGCCAGAGTGGCGCCCATCGCCAGCGACGCCGCCACCGAGCACATCGGCCCGATCGCCACCAGCGTGCCGAACGCCACGCGCCGCGCCAGCAGCGGGGCCAGCAGCGCGCCTGCCACCATGCCCACGCCGTAGCTCGCCAGGGTGATGCCGATGGCGGCGGCGTCCAGCCCCAGGATGGTCATGGCGAACGGCACGTAGACGCCCTGCAGAACGAACCAGCCCAGGTTCCATGCCACCGCCGTCAGCAGGACCGGCCGCAGCAGCGGCTCGTGGCGGACGAAGCGCAGGCCCTCCATGACATCCGACAGCCGGCCGCCACGCGGCGCGCCGGTTGGAGCGTGGTCCGGCAGGCCCATCAGCAGCAGCGCCGCGGACACCGACAGCACGGCTGCCAAGGCGAAGGCCACACCGCCGCCGGACGCCGCCACCAGGATGCCGGCCAGGGCCGGGCCGGCGGCGAAGGCTATGCTGCGCACCAGCTCCAGGCGGGTGTTGGCCCGGGTCAGCGCGTCGCGCGGCACCAGCAGCGGCAGCATGGCGGGTGCCGCCACGTTGTAGGCGACGGTGCCGGTGGCGGCCAGCGCGCCGACCAGCGCCAGCGCCGTCAGGCTGAGCTGACCGGCCCACAGCAGCGCCGGCAACGACAGCAGTGCGGCGGCGCGTATCAGCTCGGCCGCCGCCATCAGCCGGCGCTTGCTGGTGCGGTCGGCCAGCACCCCGGCCGGCAGCGACAGCAGCAGGAACGGCAGGCTTTGCACCGCGGCCAGCAGGCCGGTCTGCCCGGCGCCGGCGCCCAGCGCCAGCACGGCGATCAAGGGTGCGGCGGCGAGCGATGTCTGCTCGGCGGCCTGCGCCGCCAGGTTGGACCACATCAGGCGGCGGAAGGCGTTCGGCAAAGCCATGGGTGCGGTCCTTCGCGGTGTTCTGGGCGGTTGTTCCGCGTTCCGGTCGGATGCGACATCCGTTTCCTGTTCTGCTTCCGGCGCAGACCGCCGCCATGCCTTGAGGCTTCCGGGCAGGCGCGTCCGAACGGGACTCTTCGCCCCGCCGCAAGCGCTTGACCGAAGGTCGGCCGCATCGCCTATTGCATTGCACCATAACGGTTTTTGCCGCCGCTGGCTTGTTTTGAACGCTTGCGGAGGCTAACTGTGGCCCAGGATCGTTCAACTCGAACTGCGAGAAATCAGCCATGGCGCCACCGGACATCAAGAAGCGCGGCAAGGGCAAGCCGGGCACCAACACCGGCCTGAGCCAGGAGGAGATGCTGCGCGGCTACCGCGACATGATGCTCATCCGAAGGTTCGAGGAAAAGGCCGGCCAGCTTTACGGCATGGGCCTGATCGGCGGCTTCTGCCACCTGTACATCGGCCAGGAGGCCGTGGTGGTGGGCATCCAGATGGCGCTGAGCCAGGGCGACGAGGTCATCACCTCCTACCGCGACCACGGCCACATGCTGGCGACCGGCATGGAGGCCCGCGGCGTGATGGCGGAGCTGACCGGGCGGGCGGGCGGGTATTCGCGCGGCAAGGGCGGCTCGATGCACATGTTCAGCAAGGAGAAGAACTTCTTCGGCGGGCATGGCATCGTCGGCGCGCAGGTGTCGCTGGGCAACGGTTTGGCGTTCAGCAACTGGTACCGCGGCAACGACCGGGTCAGCGTGACCTATTTTGGCGACGGCGCCAGCAGCCAGGGCCAGGTGTTCGAAAGCTTCAACCTCGCCGCGTTGCTGAAGCTGCCGTGCGTGTTCGTCATCGAGAACAACAAATACGGCATGGGCACTTCGGTCGACCGTGCCACGGCGTCGCACGACCTGTCGAAGAACGGCATGCCCTGGGGCATCCCCAGCCTGCAGGTTGACGGCATGGACTTGGAGGCGATGAAGCTGGCGGCCGAGGAGGCGGTGGCGCATTGCCGGTCCGGCCAGGGGCCGTTCCTGCTGGAGGTCAAGACCTACCGCTACCGCGGCCACTCGATGTCCGATCCGGGCAAGTACCGCACGCGCGAGGAAATCCAGAAGATGCGCAGCGAGCGCGACTGCATCGAGGGCACGCGCCACCGCCTGGAGGCCTTGGGCGTGGATGAGGCCGAGATGAAGAAGATCGACGACGAGGTGAAGCGCATCGTCCAGGACGCCGCCGACTTCGCCCAGGCCAGCCCGGAGCCGGACCCCGCCGAGCTGTGGACGGACATCCTGGTCGAGGTCCGCGCATGACGCAGATCCTGATGCCGGCGCTGTCGCCCACCATGACCGAGGGCAAGCTGGCGCGCTGGCTGAAGAATGTCGGCGATGCCGTGCGCGCGGGTGACGTGATCGCCGAGATCGAGACGGACAAGGCGACCATGGAGGTCGAGGCGGTCGACGAGGGCACGCTGTCGCAGATCCTGGTGCCGGAGGGCGCGGAGGGCGTGGCCGTCAACACGCCGATCGCCGAGCTGACGGCCGAGGGTGAGACGGCGGCGCCGGTGGCCAAGGCTCCCGAGCCGGCGCCTGCTCCGGCGCCGGCGCCGGTTGCCGCCGGTGAAACCGTGGCAGCGCCCAAGATCGCACCCGCCAAGGTGGCGACGGTGGCCGACAAGGACTGGGGCGCCACCGTGCCGTTGACCGTGCGCGAAGCGTTGCGCGATGCGATGGCCGTCGAGATGCGCGCCGACGGCGACGTGTTCCTGCTGGGCGAGGAGGTCGCGCAATATCAGGGCGCCTACAAGATCAGCCAGGGCCTGCTGGAGGAGTTCGGCCCGCGCCGGATCATCGACACGCCGATCACCGAGCACGGCTTCACCGGCATGGCGGTGGGGGCGGCGATGAACGGCCTGCGCCCGATCGTGGAGTTCATGACCTTCAACTTCGCCATGCAGGCGATCGACCAGATCATCAACTCGGCGGCCAAGACGCTGTACATGTCGGGCGGCCAGATGGGCTGCCCGATCGTGTTCCGCGGCCCCAATGGGGCGGCGTCGCGCGTGGGCGCCCAGCACAGCCAGTGCTACGCCAGCTGGTACGCGCATTGCCCGGGCCTGAAGGTGGTCGCGCCGTGGTCGGCGGCGGATGCCAAGGGGCTGTTGCGGGCGTCGATCCGCGATCCCAACCCGATCATCTTCCTGGAGAACGAAATTCTCTACGGCCAGACCTTCGACGTGCCGACCGACCCCGACTTCGTCCTGCCGATCGGCCGCGCGAAGGTGGAGCGCGAGGGCGACCACGTCACCATCGTGGCGTTCTCGATCATGGTCGGCGTGGCGATGAAGGCGGCGGAAACCCTGGCCGAGCAGGGCATCAGCGCCGAGGTGATCAACCTGCGCACCCTGCGCCCGCTGGACATCGACACCGTCGTCGCCAGCGTGAAGAAGACCAGCCGCATCGTGACGGTGGAGGAGGGCTGGCCGTTCTCGGGCATCGGCGCCGAGGTCAACATGCAGATCGTCGAGCAGTGTTTCGACTGGCTGGACGCGCCGCCGGTGCGGGTGCACGGGCTGGACGTGCCGCTGCCCTATGCCGCGAACCTGGAGAAGCTGGCGCTGCCGCAGCCTGGCTGGGTCGTCGACGCCGTGCGCAAGATCGCCTGACCGGGAGCTTTGAACATGGCCACCAACATCCTGATGCCGGCCCTGAGCCCGACGATGACCGAAGGCACCCTGGCGCGGTGGCTGAAGAAGGAAGGCGACGAGGTGCGCGCCGGCGACGTGCTCGCCGAGATCGAAACGGACAAGGCCACCATGGAGGTCGAGGCGGTGGACGAGGGCGTGCTGGGGAAAATCCTGGTCGCCGACGGCACGGCCGGCGTGCAGGTCAACCAGCCGATCGCGGTGCTGGTGGAACAGGGCGAGGCGGTGCCTTCGGGGGAAACGCCCGCGGCCGCGGCACCTGCGCCGGCTGCACCTGCGCCGGCTGCACCTGCGCCGGCTGCACCTGCGCCTGCCGCTGCGGCGGCGCCCGCTCCGCAGCAAGCGGCCCCGATGTCCAACGGTCATGCCCCCGATGGACATGCCAAAGGCGAGCGCGTGTTCGCGTCTCCGCTGGCCAGGCGCATGGCCAGCCAAGCCGGCATCGAGCTGTCGTCGCTGACCGGCAGCGGCCCCGGCGGGCGCATCGTCCGCGCCGACATCGAGGCGGCCCAGGCCGGCGGCACCAAGACGGCCGCTCCGGCGCCGGTGGCGAAGGCCCCGGCTCCACAGGCGGCCGCGCCGCAGCCGGCTGCGCCGGCACCCGCCGCGAAGGCTCCGGCGCCTGCGATCGGCGCGCCGCACACGCTGCTGCCGAACTCGTCCATGCGCAAGGTCATCGCGCGGCGCCTGTCCGAGGCGAAGTCGACCATTCCGCATTTCTACGTGTCGATAGACATCGAGATCGACGCGCTGCTCAAGCTGCGGGCCGACCTCAACGCCAAGTCCGCGAAAGACGGGCCGGGCGCTTTCAAGCTGTCGGTCAACGACCTGGTCATCAAGGCTGCCGCGGTCACGTTGCGGCGGGTGCCGAAGGTCAATGCCACCTGGACCGACGACGCCATCGTGCTGTACGACGACGTCGACATCAGCGTCGCGGTGTCGATCGACGACGGGCTGATCACGCCAATCGTTCGCCATGCCGACCGCAAGGGTCTGGCGAGCATCAGCAACGAGATGAAGGACCTCGCGGCGCGGGCGAAGTCGGGAAAGCTGAAGCCGGACGAGTTCCAGGGCGGCGGCTTCTCGATCTCGAACATGGGCATGTACGGCGTGTCGAGCTTCTCCGCCATCATCAACCCGCCCCAAGCTGCGATCCTGGCCGTCGCCGCCGGCCAGCAGCGCCCGGTGGTGAAGAACGGCGCGCTGGCGATCGCCACCGTGATGACCTGCACCCTCAGCGTCGACCACCGCGCGGTGGACGGCGCGCTGGGGGCCGAGTTCATGGCCGCGTTCAAGGCTGTCATGGAAGA
>JAABUT010004109.1_pt1 | contig 11821 bp, 10 predicted proteins | sample 5559281 | NCBI WGS metagenome assembly JAABUT01 (sample SAMN10711880, study PRJNA513359) | rock metagenome | isolation source: Antarctica rocks | place: Antarctica: Victoria Land, Ricker Hills nord | collected 2016-01-04
TCCTTCGTGACCGCCACCCCACCAACGCTGCCACACGACACCGAGTGACGACGGCCACCGTCCCACCACCCGATCGGTCGCCGAAACGGTCGTGGAGGAGGTCTTACGGTGCTGACGTGTCGGTGACGTGCGTGGTGCTGGACATCGGCGGTGTGCTCGAGGTGACGCCCGAGACCGGGTGGCTGCAGGGCTGGGAGAGCGAGCTGGGCCTGGACGTGGGCAGCACCGAGGACCGGCTTGGCGACGTCTTCGAGCTTGGGTCCGTCGGCGCGATGTCCGAGCCGGAGGTGCAGGCCGCGGTCCGGGCCGTCTTGCCGGTGACGGATGGGGACTTGGAGCGCTTCTGGTCGCTGATGTGGCAGGACTACCTCGGGTCCCTGAACGTCGAGCTGTTCGCGTGGTTCCGGGGGCTGCGACCTCGCTGCCGGACGGGCATTTTGAGCAACAGCTTCGTCGGCGCCCGGGAACGGGAGCAGGAGCGGTACGGCTTCCACCAGGCGTGCGACGTCCTTGTGTACTCCCACGAGGTTGGCGTGGCCAAGCCCGCTCCCGAGGCGTACGCGCTGACCGCTCGGCGGCTTGGTGCCTGTCCCGAGCAGATCGTTCTCCTCGACGACACGCCGGTCGCCATCGACGGTGCCCGCGCCGCCGGCTGGCATGCCGTCCAATTCGCAACCACCGAGCAGGCCATTGCCGATGTCGAGGCTTACCTGCGCGATCCGAGCGGGGATATGCGAAGCTGAACCGGGTCGGAAGGAGCGTCCGACTGACGATCGGTTTCGGGACCGAGCAGGTGTCCCGCTGGTCCTTCGTCTCACGGGACAGACCCGGGGGAGCGTGATGACCCTGCTTCCTGTCGGTGAGCCCCTGCCCGCGCTGCTGATCGTCTCCATGAGCGGTTCGGCAGTGGGACGGGTCGCCGTCGACTCGTAGGCGCGTGGCATCGTGGAAGTTGTGCAGCGGCTGGATGACCTTCTCGGCGCTCTGGCGCTGCAAGACAGGACCGTCGGGCAACTGCAAGCGCATCAGCTTTCTCTCAACTCCTCATGCCCTGGCTGGACTGTCGGCGACGTCCTGAATCACTCGATCGGCGTCACGCGAAAGCTCATCACCTTCGCATCCGGAGTCACCGATGCACCGCACTCTCCGCCGGGAGATCTCCTGGGCGGCGACCCTCAACGTGCGGTACAGACGGTCGCAGAAGAGGCGCGGAAGGCGTGGACGCACGCCGACATGACCCGACGGTGTCATCTCCCGTTCGCGACGTTGCCGGCTCAAGACACCATCGGACTCAACCTCTTCGACGTTCTCGCCCACACCTGGGACATCGCCACCGCTATCGAGGTGACTCTTACCAGCAACGACCATCTATGGGCCGCTGCGCTCGACGCCGCCCGAGAAGTGATCGGACCCGACCGCGACGCACGTCACTACGGGCCCGAGCTTGCAATCGAGTCCGACGCTCTGGCCAGACGACGCTTCCTCGCGTTTGTCGGCAGGTCCGAGTAGTAGCCGGTAACCGACGGCGGAGCAATCACCGATAGCGGATCGTCCTACGCACACCCGGTAGCCGCCGGGCGGCGAGCCGAATGCCTGCAGAGCCGATCCCTATGCTAAGGGAACTGTGGCGAACTATCGACGGGCGACACTTGTCGAGATCGACGCGGCTGTCGAGGTGTGGATCGCGGCCAACGGCATACGGCAGGCCCCCGAACATCCGGCTCGACTGAGGTCCTGGGCGAGACTCCCGGGGGCCTACCTGGCGGTAGCCCAAGGGCAGGAAGCCGCCTTGACCGCGATGGGGCTGGCCCTTCCCGGGCGAGCAGAGGATGGCGGAGGGGACGTAATTCCCGGACTGACTCACCTGACGGGCATCTGCGTACTCCCAGAGGAACAAGGCAACGGCGTGGGTAGCCGGCTCCTGGATCATCTGCTGGGTGTAGCGCGGGCGACTGGCCACGACCGGGCCAGCTTGTGGGCTAGCGCGGACAACGACCGAGGCCAGCGTTTGTTCCAATCCCGCGGCTTTCTGCGCACCGGCCGCGTCAGCACAGACGGTCTCGGACCAAAACTCGTCCACTACGAGGCGGACCTCGGTGCGACCCCTCACATGCTGACTCCGGCATCCAAGGGCCCGATCGCTCGATCAGTGAATCTTGGCGCCCGCTGAGGATCGGCAGGCGGGACAGGTTCGGTGCCCGAAGACGTAGTCAGCTGCGGACGTACACGCGCAATAGCGGGCGATGCCCGTCGTCAGTGGTCCAAGAGGCGGGCCGCCGGCCGGCCAGCTGCCAGCCGAGGCGCTCGTACAAGCTGATGGCGGAGAGGGCGTCGTCGATGACGTCGAGGACCAGGCCAAGGTCGTGCGCAGCCGCGAAGGCACCAGCCTCGGTGAGCAGAGCCTGGGCCAGTCCCGCGCCCCGAGCCGGCGGCCGCACGAACAAGCGGGACACGCTCGCCAGCTGCTCTAGCCGACGGCCCATCGCTCGCGCCAGCAACGGATCATCGACCGCCCCGGCGAGAAGGACGTGTCCGCTGATGGTTTCGTCACGATCCGACACCCAGGCGGCAAGAAGCTCGGGCGGATCGAGCCAGGTCACCGGGTCCTCGGGCCAGTGCTTCGGATACCCATCCTCAACGTGCACCTCGGCTAGCGCCTTGACGCAGGCCGGAAGATCAGCCGGTCGACGAGCGCGAATGATCACAACAGCAGTCTGGCGGCCAACACGTCCCGTCCGGCAGCGGGATCGGGTTGTGGGACAGGGTGGCACTGCACGGATGACGTCAACGGTGCCCTGACCCGCCGCTTGATCCTGTTCTCGGGCGTTCCGCGTCCTCGCTGTCGGAACGATCGACCTTCCGAGGGCCGCCGGCCCGCTGATCGCACAACTGTGGGGGCGCCGCCGAGCGGATCTTTTCATGCCACGGGAAACGCACGGCTTGGTCTGGCGCGGACCAGGGCGGGGCTGGCCAGGCCGACGGTGAGGAAGCCGAGCCCGAGCAGGATCCACCCGACGGCACCGGCGTGGACGGCTTGGACGGCCAGCGCCGGTCCTGGCACCTGTGCGAGCTGGCTCAGGACACCGAACGCGCCGAGCCACTCGGCCTGGCGGGCGGCGGGCGCCAGCTCGTAGGACAGCCCCCAGGAACCCGCGGAGGACAGCAGTTCGCCAACGGTCAACAGCACCGTCGTGAGGACCAGGAGCCCAATAGCGACGCCGTCGCCGCCCAGGGTCGCGAGGGGGAACAGCACGCACGCGCCGAGCAGCGCGACGCCGGCCCGCCGGTTCGCGGTCGCCGCTCCAGCCACCGTCTCCGAGCCCCGGCTGGCCCGCACCTGCAAGGTGATTGCCATGCCGGTGTTCAGGAGCAGGAGCGGCGCGTACACCCACACCGGCGCTGCGGTGTGCCCGGTGATCTGCAGCGGCAGCGCGACGTCGAGCAGTGAGGCGCTGAGGTACAGCAACCCGCAGGACACCGCCAGTGCGACGAAGCGCAGGTCACGGAACGGCCCCCGGGCAGCCGATCCGGTTGGCTCAGCCCCGGCCGGCGCAGCCGGTGGCACCTGCAGCCCCGCGAGCAGGACGCCGGCCACGGCGAACGAGACCGCGTTGCCGAGCACCAGCGCGTCGTACGCCGCCCGGCTGCCCAGCGCCAGCGCACCGCCCGCCCCCACCGCACCGACGCTCACTCCGACGTTCAGGACAGCCCGGTTGTACGCGGAGGCACGCACCCGGTCGGCGCCGGTGACCAGGTCCGACAGCAGCGCCCGGCGCACCGGGCGGGCGCCGCTCTCGGCTAGCGCGACCCCACAGACCACCGCCAGGAAGCTCACACGCCCGTGCACCAGCGGGAACAGCGCGAACAGCACGGCCTGCGCCGCGTAGAAAGGCACGAGCACGCCCCGGCGGGTACGCCGATCGGCCAGCCGGCCGGCAGGCACCGAGGCCAGCAGCCCGACGAGCGCGGCGACGGTGAGCCCGAGCCCGACGAACGACGCGCTCAGCCCGAGCCCGCGGGTGAAGAACAGCACGCTGCCGGTGGTGTAGAGGCCCAGGCCGGTGGAGTCGACCAGGGTGACCAGGGCGTAGGTACGCAGAGGCCCGCGAGCAGGCAGCAACCGGGTCAGGTCAGGCACACCCCAACTTCACCGTGCCCGACGCATGGACAGGAACTCCTTTAGCGTGAGCCGAATGATGCGGCTGCACCTGGGGGTCGTCGACCTCGCGTCGGTGCGCTTCGCGTACTCCCCCCTGCAAGAGGCCGTGCTCAGCCTGTGGGTCTGGCGCCGGCCCGACAAGCACGCGGTGCACCTGCCTTGGGTCCGGAGCAGCGCCCCGCTACTGGCGCAGCTCGACCGCCCCTTGTTGCAGGCCCTGGTCGGACCTCACGGCTACCTGCCCGACTTCCTGACCCCACGGCCCGAGGTCCCGCTGCCCCGACTCGAGGACGAGCTCGCGACGCTGCGGACCACTCCGCTCCACCAGGTCGTCGACGACGTGCTCGCCGCCCAGCACCCCAGGCCCGCCTCGGAGCCGCTGCCCGAGCCGCTGCGCCTGCTGCACCAGGACCCAGCGGCCGTGCTGGCCGCCGTCGCCGACGCCCTGGAGGCCTACTGGGACCTGCTCCTGGCCCCGCACTGGCCGCGGATGCGCGCCGTGCTGGACGCCGACGTCGCCTACCGCGGCCGGCAGCTCGCCAACGGCGGCGCGGCGGCCCTGTTCGCAGACCTAGACGGCCGGCTGCGCTGGGACGGCCGGACCCTGCACATCGACGGCCACCACGACGACCTCGACATCGACGTCGCCGGCCGCGGCCTGCCCCTCACACCCTCGCTGTTCGCGCGTGGCACGATCGGCCTCGTCGATCAAGCCCTCCCGCCCTACCTCACCTACCCCGCCCGGGGCCGGGCCGAGCTGTGGGACGGACCGCCCCCGGCCGCCGCCCCCGTCCTCGCCGCGCTACTCGGCGGCTCCCGCGCGCGACTCCTGGCCGACCTCGATGAGCCGAGCAGCACCACCGAGCTTGCTCGTCGGCACAGCCTGTCGCCGGGAGCGGTCAGCCAACACCTACAGGTCCTGCACCGCGCAGGGCTGCTGCGCCGATCGCGCGCTGGACGCACAGTGTTCTACCGGCGCAGCCAGCTGGGCGATCGGCTCAACGCCGGCGGCTGAGCTGCCGCACCAGCATCCCTCTCACAGTCATCACCGACCCGGTCGCCCTCACAAAGGCCTGCACCCTGCAGCCGGACTGGCACTCACGCCGGCTGAAGATGACCTCGACGGCCCACGCTGGGACGGCCGTCCCGCAGAGGGCTACCGGGACGGGCCGCCAGCTGTTGTTCAGGTCCGGAAGTCCCCCCTGGAGGTTCGGCTACGGAACGCCCGCCAGCCCGCGCGGAATGCGGCAGATGCGGATGTTCGCGGCGGCTCCTCCTCGCGGGCCGGCCAGCCCTTCCAGTCTTGCTCGCCGAGCTGGAGCCGGGATCTCCCGCGAGCCCCGGCCACAGGGGGTAGCGGTACATGCTGTTGAAGCGGCCCCGTGCCGGGCAATCCACCTGAACCGCAGCCACGCCGATGACCTACCGTCACTGGATGCCACTCGACGCTGGGCAGCTGCACTACGACCTTACGATGCTGGCTCTCGATACCTGGGACAAGATCGACTCCGGCGACCGGCAGAACCTGAGGTTCCGCGAAGACAGCATCACCGACCACAACCTCTGGAAGCTCGCGCAGCAGCACAGCGGCCTGGCCGTCCACCGCTTCGACCAGTCCGCAGAGCATGCCACCGGAGCGGACTGGGAGTGGTGGGTCGGCTCTGACGCCCTCGGCTGGGTCGCCATGCGCATCCAGGCCAAGCGCGTCGATGCCCGGTCCTACCGGCAGCTAGGCCACCCGGGCGAGCGAGACGATGAGTACCAGTACGACACGCTGCTGCGCAGCTGTAGAGCGGACGCGGGGGCGACCTATCCGTTACACGTCTTTTACAACGGCTGGCCCGACACGCTCTACGGCGGCCACCTCTGGCCCCCTGGCACACCCGTCCTTGGGTGCCAGGCAGGCTGCCGCGGCGCGCCCTGCATGCACGTACAAGTCAAGTCGATGGGCTGCGCAGTCGCATCGACCAGCACCGTAAAGCTGATTCACGAGAGCGGCCTCCGCCGCAACCGGTTGGTCCGGTCCTACCTTCCTTACAGCCTGCCCTGGGCCGAGTTGTTCGGCCTATGGCAAGATATGGAAGACCTCGACGAGCCCGTCCTGGGCTGGTTCACCGAGAAGGGCTACGACTCCGAGTACCCAGGCTCGTACATGGCGCTGTTCCTCCAGCGTGTGCTGGAAGCGCTCGGCAACACCCCAGGAGCGGCCGACTTCTGGCCCACGGTCCTCGATCCCCGCGAGGAAGGGTCCATGCCGCCGCTCCACCCCCATCTGCCGGACTACGCCAACGCCGTCCGCTACAGCCGCCGGCAGCCTGTCTACTCCTCCCAGTTTGAGACGCTCCCTGCCGCACCGCTCGTGAGCGTTATCGACGTCGCTCACGAGGGCAACGACGGGTAGGTCGTGCTGGACCTGCGCTTCCGGCGCGGCTGCAGCCGTACCAGGGGCGTCAGGTAGGCAAGGCGCCATGACCGGCCGCCCCCACTCGCTGAGCCGACTCCACCATGGGGTCTTCCAAGCCTGTCCGGTCGGCGAGGTGACCGCAGCACCCCACCGCTGCATCATCCACGCAAGGCCGCCAGCATTCAGCAAACGCGGCGCTCGAACGGGCAGGATGTAGGGCCACGAACAGTTGCCCATCGGCACGTGCTCAGTCAGCGGCAGACGGACCGTGCCGAGGCGCGGTGCGACCAGACCGATCAGCTCGGCCGGCGCGCTCAGCTGCGGTACTTCTTGACCCGCTTCTGCCATTCGCGGATTCGCTCGACTTCGGCCTTCATCTCGTCCGGTTCCGGGGGAACGTAGTTGGTCTCCTGCGCCTTATTGTGGCGTCGAGCCCAGGTGGAGCATGCTCCGTACCCTGCCTGGAAATCCCTATCGTCCTCCTGGGTGACCGCCGCGAGGATGCGGAACTTCATCACGCGCACTTCAGCCGTACCTCGGTCGAAGACCTCATCGAGAATCTCCGTGTTGACGCAGCTCTCCCAAAGTTCCGAGAGGTCTCCTGCCCACGAGCCGACCGCTTTGTCCCAGTCGTCCTGGCCGTAGTCGGCCCTTGCTTTGGTCAATCTTGCAAGCTGCTGCTCGATCTGGCTGAGCCGAGCGCCGAAGTCCTTGGCCTTCCATGGCAACGTTGGCCGGACGAACCCAGGTACCTCGCCTTTACGTTCAATCGACCGGGGCGTGACCGTCACGTCGTACTTCTCTGCTTGCTTCTGAAGCTCCCCGGCGAAGGTGACGTCGTGGGTGAACACGATGACTTGACGGTCCTTCGCAAGTTCCGCCAGACGTGCCGCGACGTACTTCCGTCGGACGTGGTCGAGCGAGGTCACAGGGTCGTCGAGGATCAGTGCAGACCTGCTTGGGTCGAACGCTGCCTCTGTGAAGAACCCGGCCAGGCCCATCGCGGTCTGCTCTCCTTCACTAAGGACCTGTGCCGCTTGTACGCCGGCGGCTTTCGCCCCAAGCAGCCCGGGCTGCTGCTCGAGCTGACCCTTGTTGCCACCCAGATCTCGAATGGTGACGCGGCGCAGCCGCAGCCGCTCGGTCTCACGAACGAAGGAATCTTTGATGACCTCTCCGGCGTACTGCTTGGTGAGCTGCGTGCTCTTCGCGGTGATCGCCGTAGTCATCACTTGGCTCTGCGCAGCCTCAAGGAGCCTTCGCTCCTTCAGCCCCTCGACCTCTACCTGAAGGGCCGCGCGGGACTCGCACAGTCTGATGTGCGCGTCGATGTCGCGTGCCTGTGACCGTGCCCGGTCAAGGGACGCTGTGAATGCTTCTACGTCGACGGCTGCCGCGGCAGTTGTCATCGCGGCGGTCTGGGCCTCTAGGTCCTGGATCGCCAAAGAGACCATGATCGCGTCCGGTCGGTCGCCAGCGTCCTCAAGCCAAACGACTGCTGCATCACGAACTGTGCCGGCAATCTCTAGATGAGCCTGGACTTGTGCCGCCACTTCGGGAGCAGCTTCACGGAGGGTGGCCAGATGAGCAACTCCGATGCCAGCCCCCACCGACAGGTCGCGCCACCGCTGCAAGTGGACCCGCACAACGAGCTCTGCGGCTGACGCATCGCGCTCGGTGGTGTCGCGCATGTACTGGTCGAATCGGTTGAGGCGTATACGGGCGTCAGTGGAAAGCGCCTGCTGGCAGAGAGGGCAACGTGCCGAGTCGTGCGTAACCGGGAAGCTCTCGCGGTGGTAGGCGTCCGTGGTCGAGTAGTCGCGGGCGGCCTCCCAGAGCGCTCGCCAGGTCGCGCTGCCAACACCGGGAAGCTCATCGGTGAAGTCGGTCGTGGCGGCGACAACGGCGGCCTCACGCAGCTCCTGGGCACGCCGCAGCTCCTCGTTGGCACGCTCTAATGAGCCGTCCCCGAGCTCTTCACCAGCGGCGGCCAGTAAGGACGAGAGTGCTGCTGAAGCCTGCGCCAGGCCGGTTAGTCGGGCACGTTCCACGCTGGCGCTACTCGCCTCCAGCCGGGCGACCTCGCTGATTGCGTTGGCCAACTTCTGCGTCGCTTCAGGGTCGGGCGCGGTGGCCGAGTTGATCGCGGCCTCGGTTGTGTCAGCGGTCAGGGACGCAGCGAACTGGGCGGCCTGGGTGCCCGATGGGAGGTCGAGGTTCATAGCGCGCCGGTGATTGTCTCGAAGCCGGTCGGCCAGCGCGTTGCGAAGGCGGTCACAGACTTCGATGAGCCCGTCAAGGAGCACCAAGGCTGATGGCCGGTAAGTGATGACCGACTTACGGGCAACGTACGCGTCACCGCAGTGTTCGTCGTAGAAGTGCATCTGCCTCACGATTGGGTCGGCCGGTCCCGGGATCTTGTGTTCCCTTGAGTCGTTGTCCGCCTCGTAGTGCATGAGCGCAAAAGGGTCGCCGGGACGGTCTAGGAATACATCCGGAAGAATCTGAGCAGGGTGCCGGGCCCCAACTGCCTCCTTGATGAGGCGTGCGTAGCCCGACTTGCCGCTCCCGTTGTCGCCGTAAATTACGGTGAGGCCACCCGTCGCGAAGTCGAGTTCCTGATCCTCCGTCAGGGCGTTGACCCCCTTACAGCCGCGCAGCGCCGAAAGCGTCACGGTGACGTCGTCGGCTGACGCAAGGGCGAGGTTCAACGGCTTGGTGGGTGCCGTGCCCGACGGCTCCAGCAACGCATCGATGGCTACCGCAAGCTCTGCCTCCGTGATTGGAAGCCCCTCCGCGAGGGTCTGGAGGATCTCCTGCTGCCAGATTGGGCGCGACCGGGCCCAATGCGCGATGTCGTCGCCAATGGTCATGCTCGCCAGTATGGCGAACCGGCCCGACGAATCGCGGCGGCACAGCGGGCGGCGAGTGATCGGGACCGCGGCTCGAACGTCCTCTCATCGGCTACTTGTTTGATGGACCCAGGATCGGTGCCTGCGCAAGGCTCGGTCCAGGTGCCCGGCCCGTCGCTCTCACATCGGCTGCCCACGACTCGTCGTGTGGCTCTCTCATGGCCTGCGCGGGTCGGGCACTGCTGAGCAGGGAGAGGCTCAAGAGGGGTTTGCTCAGCTCGAAGTAGCGCTGCCCTCCCTGCTCGCCAACCAGTTGCTGGCTCGAGCAGGGAGGACACAACATGGCACGCGTGGTCATAGGCATGGATCCGCACAAGCGGTCGGTCACGATCGAGGTGATAGCGCCGGACGAGACGGTGCTCGGCGGCGGCCGTTACGCCACCGATGAGCCGGGCTTCACCGCCCTCCTTCGCGACGCGCAGCAGTGGCCGGAACGGGTCTGGGCGGTCGAGGGGTGCAGCGGGATCGGTCATCACGTCGCGACCCGCCTGCTGGTCCAAGGCGAGCAGGTGGTGGACGTCCCGCCGAAGCTGTCGGCCCGAGCGCGGGTGTTCTCCACCGGGCAGGGCCGCAAGACCGACGCCACCGACGCGCACTCCATCGCCCTGGTCGGGACCCGCATGGCCGGGCTGCGACCGGTAGTCGACAACCAGCAGCTCGCCGTGCTGCGGGTCCTGGCCGACCGGCGACGGACGCTCGGCGAGGACCACACCCGGATGGTCGCGCAGCTGCACCACCTGCTGCTCGAGCTCATACCTGGCGGTGCGAAGAAGGATCTGTCAGCAGCACAGGCCAAGGCGCTGCTGGCGAAGGTGCGGCCGCGGGACGCCGCTGGCAAGACCCGCCGCCGCGTCGCCGCGGAGCTCATCGCGGACCTCGAACGGGTCTACGCGCGCAAGAAGGCCGCCAACAAGGAGCTGCGGGAGCTCATCGAAGCCACCGGCACCTCGCTGCTGACCTTGAACGGGATCGGGCCGTCTGGCGCGGCCAGGCTCTTGATCGACGTCGGTGACATCATCCGCTTTCCTACCAAGGGCCACTTCGCTTCGTGGAACGGCACCGCCCCGCTCGACGCATCCTCCGGCGACCAGATCCGGCACCGGCTGTCGCGCGCGGGCAACCGGCAGATCAACCGGACGTTGCACATCATGGCGACCGTGCAGCTGCGCAACCCGAGCGAAGGCCGGGCCTACTACGACCGAAAGAAGGCGTCGGGCAAGACGTCGATGGAGGCAATGCGCTGCCTGAAACGACGGCTTTCCGACATCGTCTACCGGCACCTGGTCAACGACGCCGTCCGCGCGGTGACGGGCCCGGGAGGACAAGCGGGAACGGCTACGCAGTCCAGCGCGGCCGGCTCACATCCCCACACCGGCTCTTCGGACAAGTCACGTCCCGGACCCGCCGCGCCCGACCCTACGACCGTGCTCCCTGCCGCGTCTTGACACAGAGGGGAGCCATGAGCGGACGCCAGAGCTGACATTACCGCTCGGTTCTCGACAAGGAAGATCTCCGGAACAGCGGGCTGCGCACGTCGCCCAGGGGTCGCCTCTGGGACGATCGTCTTGTGTTCATTCGCCAGGCAGATCCCGCTGACAGTGCGGCGATAGTCGACCTACGGTCGATACTGGATCTTGACCGTCAGGAGTGGCTGCGCGGTCACGTAGCTGCCGGCGAGGTCCTCATAGCCTCTGATGAAGGCGACGCGATCCTCGGATACGTCGTGGTGGATCACTCGTTCTTCGAGCGCGGTTTCGTGCAGTTGCTCTTCGTGGCGGAGTCCGCAAGACGTTCCGGGGTTGGAGCACGCCTGCTTGCGGAGGCAGTCGAACGTGCCCGGCCGGCTCGGGTGTTCACGTCGACGAACTTGTCGAACAGCCCGATGCACGCCCTCCTGGCCAAGGCTGGCTGGACGTCAGCTGGCATGGTCGAGGGGCTAGACGAGGGCGATCCCGAGGTTTTCTACTTCATTGACCGAGCCGGGAACGTGCGCTGAGGCGACGAACGGTGCCGTGACTGGATACTCGCGACCGGTAGGTGTGTGCTGTAGCGGCAGGGATGTGCGCAGACATGGCCGCCCTGAGGGGCGCTGCACTACCCGATGGTCCGATCTTGGTCGGCTGTCGTATAGATGTGGCCCCGTGTCGCAGTAGCCGATCCCCTTGCGATCAGCGCTGGCCGGCGGCGGAGCCCCACCCTTCGTCGCCGCAGGAGCTTCGGCTTGCGGGACGGCCCGGGTCGGTGGCTACCGTCACCGCGTGAACGTGTCCCCGGAAGGCCCGGTCGGGACTCGACTGCTGGTCGGCGACGCCGACGCCGAGCTGAAGGCCGTGCTCACGGCTGGGC
>JAABUT010004110.1_pt1 | contig 11820 bp, 10 predicted proteins | sample 5559281 | NCBI WGS metagenome assembly JAABUT01 (sample SAMN10711880, study PRJNA513359) | rock metagenome | isolation source: Antarctica rocks | place: Antarctica: Victoria Land, Ricker Hills nord | collected 2016-01-04
GGATGTCCGAGGCGGGAAGGCGTGCGAACCTGTGTCCCGATCCTATCGGAAGCTTCCGCGTCGCGTTAAGTCCGACAGGCTGCTAGGCTGCCCGATAGTTCGGAGGCCTCGTCGGACAGGATGTCGCCGAACATGTTGGTCGTGACGATCACGTCGTACGGACTCGCATCGCGAATCAGCAGCGCCGCCATGGCGTCGACCAGCCGCTCCTCATAGGCGACATCCGGGTGGCGGCCCGCGACCTCCCGCGCGCAGTCCAGGAACAGCCCGTCCGACACGCGCAGCACGTTGGCCTTGTGCACGGCCGTCACCTTGCGGCGGCGCTGGGCGGCAAGCCTGAACGCGGTCTCGGCAATGCGCAGCGAACCCTGCCGCGTCACCTTGCGGAACGCCATGGCGAGGTCCGGCGTCGGCATGATCTCCCCGGTGCCCGCAAACATCGTCCGGTCGGCGTAGAAGCCCTCGGTGTTCTCCCGCACGACCACGAGATCGAAATGCGTGCCACAGCGGGGCGTGAGGCCGGGCCGGGTGCGGGCGGGGCGGATGTTGGCATAAAGGTCCAGGCGGCGGCGCAACTGGCCCGACGGGTTGAGGCCGCCCTGATCCGGCGGCGGGTATTCGTTATGTGAGACCGGGCCCAGGATCACCCCGTCCGCGTCCCGGGCCGCCTCGAACACCGCGTCGGTGAAGGTGGTGCCGTGCGCCCGCAGCGAGGCGAAGCCGATATCGGCATAGGCGAACTCCGGCGTGAAGCCGGCCAGCTTGGCGGCCTCGGCCACGACCTGGACCGTCGCCGCGCTGATCTCGGGACCGATGCCGTCGCCGGGCAGCACGAGGAGGCGCAAGGGGACGGGGGTGGTCGGCATCGCAGCTACTCCCGGGTCACGATCAGCTTCAGCGAGGCGGCGAGCAGGGTGGCCGCCAGCATGACCGCGGACATCACCAACAACCCGCTCTCGAACGAGCCCGTGACCTGCCGCAGCTCGCCCATCATGGCCGGGCCGACGAAGCCGCCGAGCGTGCCGATCATGTTGATGAACGCGAGGCCGCCGGCTGCGGCGACCCCGGTCAGGAACCGCGTCGGGATCGTCCAGAAAATCGCCCGGGCCGCGGTCACCCCCACCAGCGCCAGCGTCAGGCCGGCCAGCCCGGCCAGCCCGGCCACCAGCGAGCCCGAGACGACCGAGACCGCAAGCCCGGCCGCCGCCAGCAGGCAGGTCAGCATCAGGTTGCCGATCTTCTTCCCCGTGCGGTCCACGTGCCAGGCCCAGGCCAGCATGCCCAATGAGGCAAACAAGTAGGGCACGGCGGAGATGAACCCGATGGCGAGGTTCGACAGATGGTGCTCCTTGACCATCAGCGGCAGCCAGATGCCGATGCCGTAGGAGCCGAGGGTGAAGCCGAACTGCACGCCGGCCAGGACCAGCACCCGCTTGTCCGCCACCGCGCTCCACAGCGACGATGCCGGCCGCTCCCGTACCTCGCTAGCGAGCATGGCGTCCATGGCGTCCCGCTCGGGCTGGGTCAGCCAACTGGCATCCTGGGGCCGGTCCGCGAGGGTCTGCAGGACCAGCCCACCCAGCAGCACGCAGGGCAGGCTGACCACGAGGAACAGCCATTTCCAGCCGGCCAGGCCCAGTATCCCGTCCATCTCCAGCAGCAGTCCGCAGACCGGCCCACCCACCAGCGAGGAGACGGGGATGCCCAGGAGGAACCAGGCCAGCATGCGGGTGCGATACTGCGCGGGGAACCAAGCCGCGATGAAGAACGTGACGCCCGGGAAGAACCCGGCCTCCGCAACCCCCAGCAGCAACCGCACGGCATAGAAGCTGCTCGGCCCGGTCACGAATGCCGTGCCGGCGGAGACGATTCCCCAGGAAATCATGATCCGCGCGATCCAGCGCCGCGCGCCGAAGCGGTACAGCGCCAGGTTGCTCGGAATCTCGAACAGGCAGTAGCCCAGGAAGAAGATGCCGGCGCCCAGGCCGAACTGCGCGGCGGTCAGGCCGATGTCCTGGTTCATGGTCAGCGCCGCGAAGCCAAGGCAGGTGCGGTCGAGGTAGTTGAAGATGTAGGCGACGGTCGGGAGCGGAACCAGGCGCCAGGCTGTCTTGCGCAGGGCGCTCTGCTGCACCGGGTCCATGAGGCGCCCGCGTTCAGCCTGGCCGATGCTCACGTCTGGAAGCCGTATAGCCGGGCCGGATTGTCGCGGAGGATCTGCGCGGTCAGGTCCGCAGACGGCAGCATGGTGCAGAGGCCGTCCAGCACCGCGGCGTAGTCGAGGTCGCGGTAGGGCAGCGGGACGCCCGCTCCGGTCTGCAGCCCATGCGGGGGCGTGTGCGGCCAGTCGCTTCCCCAGACGCAGCGGTCGGCGCAGGCACCAAGGATGGCGGCGAGCCACGCCGGGTCGGGCCGTACGGCCAGCGCATCGTCGCTGACGCGGTAGGGCGCGGACAGCTTCATCCAGACATGCGGCAGGCCCAGCAATTCCAGCAACCGGCGCCCGGCCGCGCTGTCCGGCGCGGCGCCCTGCGGGAGGCCGTAGTGGTCGATCACCACCGGAACGGGGGAACGGCCGAGCAGGTCCGCCGCCTCCGCCAGCATGGCGGCCGGCGCGACCACCTCGACATGCCAGTCCCAGCGGCGCGCGACCTCCGTCATCGCGGTGAAGGCCCGGTGCAATGCCCGGTCCTGGGAGCCGCTCAGCGTGCTATAAAGGTTGATGCGCAGTCCCTGCACCCCACGCGCCGCGAGTTCGCGCAGGTGACTGGCGCTGGCCGTGGCGGGATCGACCACGGCAACGCCGCGCCCGCGTCCGGCCAGCGTGTCCAGCCCTTCCAGCAGCAGCATATTATCGGAGCCGTAGAAGCTGGGCTGCACGATGACGAAGCGGGTAACGCCGAGCGGCGCGGCGCGGCGCTCCAGGTCCGGCAGCAGCGCGACGCCGGGCGTATAGGTGCGATCGGCAACCAGGGGATAGCGGAGGGAGTCGCCTACGATGTGGACATGGCTATCGCATAGGCCTTCGCCCCGCGGCGCTGACGAGTCCATCATAGTGCCCTGGCCCGCCCGGCCGGCAGAACGGGCCAGCTACGCCGCTGCCGCCTGCTGGTAGGTCGGCCCCTCCCCTGCCACGGTGGTGCGGCGCATGTCACGCACCTGGGTGCCGTCGAAACGGCGGACGCGGTGCATGGTCTGCCGGTTGTCCCACATCACGAGGTCGAATGGCTGCCAGCGGTGCACGTAGACGAACTGCGGCTGCGTCGCGTGCTCGTTGAGGTCGCGCAGGAACGCGCGCGCCTCCGGCACCGGCCACCCCACGATCCCCCCGGCGTGCGACGACAGATACAGCGACCTGCGCCCGGTCTTCGGATGCGTGCGCACCAGGCGCTGCCGCACCGGCGCGAACGACGCCCGCTCCTCCGCGGTCAGCTCATCGAACCCCAAGGCGCCGCGCGAATGGATCAGCGAGTGCTCGCAGACGAGGTCCTCGACCTCGGCGCGGGTCCGGTCGTCCAGCGCGTCATAGGCCGCGCGCATGTCGGCGAACTCGGTATTGCCGCCCGCCGTCGACACGACGCGGCCCGACAGGATCGAGTACTTGGCCGGCGTCGCACGGAACGAGCTGTCCGAATGCCAGAGCTGGTTGCCGAGATTGAACATCCGGCGCCGGTCGTCGCGGGCTAGCGGCTTGCCGTGCTGGTCGAGGTTGGACACGTCGGCGATCCTGGCATCGAGCCGGCCCTGGCCCTTTTTGGTGACATTGCCGGCCGCCGTGTCCTCCAGTTCGCCGAAGTTCAGGGTGAACGCCATCTGCTGCTGATCGGTGATCTCCTGCGCCGGGAAGATCAGGACCGCATGCTCGTCCATTCCCGCCTCGATCGCAGCGACCTGCCCGGCATCGAGCGGCTGGGTCAGGTCCAACCCCCTGACCCGCGCCGCCAACGAGGGGCGGACTCGTTCGATGGAGATGGTCATGCGCTGCTCCGTTTCCCTGATTATCACGAAGGCTCGTGGTTTCCCGACACCACCAGATATAACCCCAGCCGGTTCTAGTGTCAGCCGGCTATTCGAAATTCCGGCCCCGGCGCCAGTCTAGCGCAACCGGGCCGCAGGGTGCAGAAAGCGACGCGATGAGCGCAGCAGAGCTTCCGGCCCAGGCACACACCACCGCAGGAGCGCTGCTGGTCGACACCTTGGTCGCTCATGGGATCGACCGGGTGTTCTGCGTCCCCGGCGAGAGCTACCTCGGCCTGTTGGACGCCCTGCACGGACGCGCCGACATTGATACGGTCGTGTGCCGCCACGAGGCCGGCGCCGGGTTCATGGCCCTGGCCGATGCGCGGCTGACCGGGCGGCCCGGCGTCGCCTGCGTGAGCCGCGGTCCCGGTGCCAGCAACGCCGCCATCGCCGTGCACACCGCGCAGCAGGACGGCGTGCCCCGCCTGCTGCTGATCGGCCAGGTTCCCGCCCGCGACCTGCGGCGCGACGCGTTCCAGGAGATCGACTACATCAGCATGTTCGGGACCATCGCCAAATGGACCGCCGAGGTTGCCGATCCCGCGCGCCTGGCGGAAACGTTGCTCCGTGCGATCCAGGTCGCCACCACCGGCCTGCCGGGCCCCGTGGTGATCGCATTGCCGGAAGACGTGCTGACCGCCACCGTCCAGGCCGCCCCCATGCGGCCGCAAGCGCCGGTGCGCGCTGCTCCCGACGCCACGGACGTTGCGCAATTGCGTGAATGGCTGGCCGCATCGGAACGCCCATTGGTGCTCGCCGGGAGCGGCCTGGAGAGCGCCGGCGGGCGCGCGGCGCTACGGGCCTTTGCCGAAGCCTGGAACCTGCCAGTACTGGTCAGCTTCCGCCGCCAGGACCTGTTCGACAACGCGCACCCGCTCTATGCCGGCGACATGGGGCTGCAGAACCCGGCCTCGCAGATGGCCGTGCTGCACGACGCCGACCTGCTGCTGGTCTTGGGCGCGCGCCTGTCGGACATCACCACCCAGGGCTACAGCTTCCCCGACCCGGCAAGGCGGTCGCTGCGGTTGGCGCACGTGCACGCCGATCCGTCGGTGATCGGCACGCACTTCGCGGCCGACCTCGCCATCGCCGCCGCACCCGCTGCCTTGCTGGCGGCACTCGGCGCCCCCGGCACGCCGCCGGCCGACCGGGCCGCATGGATCGGCCGCCTGGCTGCCGAGCGGCGGCGCATCGCCACCCCGCGCATCCCTGAGGTCACCGACGGCGTGCCATTCGAGGCCGTGGTCGAGGCCGTGGCCCGGCATCTGCCGGCCGACGCGATCCTGACCCTCGATGCCGGCAGCTTCGCGGCGCCCGCCTACCGCATCATCCCGTTCGCCCCGCCGCAGCGCCTGCTGGCTCCGATCGCCGGGGCGATGGGCTTCGGCGTCCCTGCCGCGGTTGCTGCCTCGCTGCGGGAACCGGGCCGCACCGTGGTGTGCATGGTCGGCGACGGCGGTTTCCTGATGACGGGCAACGAGCTCGCGGTCGCCATGGCGCGCCGCCTGCCGCTGAAGGTCATCGTGTCGGTCAACGGCATCTACGGCTCCATCCGCATCCAGCAGGAGCGCGACTTTCCCGGCCGCCCCTCCCGGCACCAGCTTCACCAACCCGGACTTTTCGCTGATCGGCCGCGCCTTCGGTTTTCCGGTGACGCGCATCCGCAGCCTGGACGACTTGGCGCTGTTGCCGAGCCTGTTGCGCAGCGCCGGCCCGGAGTTCATCGTGGTGGACACCAGCGTCGCCGCCGTGCTCCCCCGACCCACAGCTTGAAGACTGGCAAGCGCAATGCCCCCCTACGCGATCGACCGCACCAGCAACCACCGCCGGCAGGAGGTCGAGGCGTGGCTGTTCGGCCTGGATCAGGTTCCGGCCAAGCTGCGCGACGACATCGTGACCGCCTGGGTCAGCGCGTGGTCATCCAGCCCGTATGCGGCCCTCGCCGACATGCCATTCGGCCCGGGGGTGGACTATCCGCTGATGCACCACGTCAACGAGGTCACGCGCGCCGGGCTGGACCTGGCCCGGCGTGCCGCCATGGACTGGGACATGCAGCTCGATCCCGAGGTGCTGATGCCGATCCTGATCCTGCACGACGTGGACAAGCCGCTGATGTACGTGCGGGAGGGCAGCGAAATCCGCCACTCGGCCCTGTATCACGAGCTGCCGCATGGCGTGGCCGGCGCGATGATGCTGAAGGAGCTGGGCTTTGCCCACCGGATCGTCAGCACGGTGGCGCTGCACGCCGGCAACGCGCCGTATCACGGCTCGACCCTGGAGGCGTATGTGCTGCACTACGCCGACTATTTCTCGGCCGACCACGCGATGATCCAGACCGGCGGCAAGCCGTACTACCAGAAATAAGGAGAGGTCCATGTCCGGCGAATACAGCCTGGTAATCCGGGGCGGCACGGTGATCGACGGCACCGGGTCCGACCCGGTCCGCGCCGATGTGGGCCTCCGCGGCGACCGCATCGCCGCAGTCGGCCCTGGCCTGGCCCGCGGCGACACCGAGATCGCGGCCGACGGTCAGCTGGTGACGCCGGGCTTCGTGGACATCCACACCCACTACGACGGGCAGGCCATGTGGGACAGCCACCTGGCGCCCTCGAGCTGGCACGGCGTGACCACGGCGGTGATGGGCAATTGCGGCGTCGGCTTCGCGCCGGTCCGCGCGCAGGACCGCGAGCGGCTGATCGAGCTGATGGAGGGTGTCGAGGACATCCCAGGCCCGGCCCTGCACGAGGGCCTCGACTTCAACTGGGAGAGCTTTGCCGACTACATGGACGTGCTGGAGCGCCGCCCGCGCGACATCGACCTCTGCGCCCAACTGCCGCACGCAGCGCTCCGCGTGTATGTCATGGGAGAGCGCGCGACCCGGCTGGAGGACGCGACCACCGCCGACATCGCCGCCATGCGCAAGCTCGCGGCCGAGGCGATGCGCGCCGGGGCGTTCGGCTTCACCACGTCGCGCACCATCAGCCACCGCACCGTGGCGGGCGACCCCACGCCCACCCTGCGCGCCACGGAGGCGGAGCTGACCGGCATCGCCATGGGGCTGCATGACGCAGGGGCCGGCATGCTGGAGCTGGTGTCCGATTGGAACGAGCCCGACCCGGCGACCGAGTTCGCCATGGTCCGCCGCATCGTGCAGGCCTGTGGCTGCCCGCTGGTGTTCTCGCTGAACCAGCGCCACGACCGCACCGGCGCCTGGCGGGAGCTGCTGGCCATGAGCGACCAGGCGGCGGCCGAGGGGTTGCCGATCCGCCCGGTCTTCCCGCCGCGGCCTATCGGCATCCTCCTGGGCTTGCAGGGCAGCCAAAACCCGTTCTCCGGTTGCCCATCGTACCGGGCCGTCGAGCACCTGCCGCTCCCCGAACGCGTGCGCGCCATGCATGACCCGGCAACTCGGGCGCGCATCCTGGGTGAGGACCGCTTCGCCGCCAGCACCTTCCCCCTGCTGGCCCGCCTATCGTGGGAGCGCATGTTCCCGTTCGGCGACCCGCCGGACTACGAGCCGCCGCGGGACTCCTCGATTGCCGCCATCGCCGTCCAGCAGGGCCGGAGCGCCGCCGAGGTCGCATACGACCAGATGCTGCTGGACGAGGGACGCAGCTTCATCCTGGCCGCGCTGGTGAACTATGCCGACTACACCCTGGACCCCTGCGCCGAGATGCTGCGCCACCGCAACACCTTGGTCGGGCTGGGCGATGGCGGCGCGCATGTCGGCTTCATCTCGGACGGCAGCATCCCGACGCATTTGCTGACCTACTGGGGCCGCGACCGCAAGCACGACCGGTTCCCGTTGCCGGAGCTGATCCGCCGCCAGACCTCGGACACCGCGCACGCGGTCGGACTGCACGACCGCGGCGTGCTGGCGCCGGGGCTGAAGGCGGACCTGAACGTGATCGACTTCGACCGGCTGGCGCTCGACCGGCCCTACATGGTCCACGACCTTCCGGCGGGCGGGCGGCGGCTGATGCAGAAGGCGCGCGGCTACACGGCGACCGTAATGTCCGGCGTCGTCACCTACCGCGACGGGGCAGCAACCGGAGCGCTGCCGGGGGTGCTGGTGCGCGGAGCGCAAGCGGCGCCGGCATAGGGTCCTGCCCCGACCCACCGCGGCTCAGGCCATCCCGGCGAGGAAATCCCGCAAGATCGCCGCGCACTGGGCGGCGTGGGAGACCGGCATGCCGTGCCTGGCATGGCCGATGACGTGGAGGCGCCCGTCCGGCACCCCACGCTGGAATTCCGCCATCGCTTCGACCGGGATGAACGGCGAGGCATCCGGCTGGATCAGCAGCACCGGCGGGCGCACCTGGCCCAACCGGCCGCTCAGGTCCGCGCCGACCAGCGCCGCCACACCGCGCAGCAGCACGTCGGGGTCGGTGCCTGCCTGCTCCCGGTGATACCACTCGCGCAGCGGCTCCGGGATGGCGCCGTCGTAGAAACGGCATCCCATCATGTGGGTGGACCAGCCGGCCATCCCGGTCTCGTCGATGATGCGCTTCCAGTCGTGCACGGCCTGGATGGAGCCGCCCTTGTGCGCGCCGTTGCACACGGTCAGCGTGGCAACCCGGTCCGGCTGGCGCAGCGCCGCGTTCAGCACGATCGTGCCGCCGATGCTCTCGCCCACCAGATGCGCGCGCTCCACCCCGGCCGTGTCCATGACGGCGAACAGGTCGTCGGTCAGCACCTCCATGTCCAGGGCCGAGCCGGGCTGCACGCGAGAGCGCCCATGGCCGCGCATGTCGAAGCACAGGACGCGGTAGCGGCCGATCAGGAAGGGCAGCCACTCCGCCCAGATGCCCTGGTTCGCGCCCAGGCCGTGCTGAAACACGATGGTGCCGGCCGCCGGCGACCAAGGCGGCGTCAGATCGAGCATAGTCCAGTCGAGCGCACCGCCAGGCACGGAAATCGTGGGCATCCCAAAGCTCCCGGAACTGCGTGTGACGGCGGGTGCGACGCCTATTGCCATACGTTCGCCTGTCGGTAAGATCACGTCCAATAATCCAGAAACCTGAGGGGGAACGCAAGTGATCCAAGGCCGTCCCGGCTCCATCGCGCGCCGCAGCCTGATCCAGGGTGCAGGGGGCCTGGCGGGCATCCTGGCGCTGGGCCGCGCCCCGGCCTTCGCCCAAGCGCAGCCGAAGAAGCTGGTCTTCGCCCATATCAACCCGAAACCCGAATCTGCCGCAGTGGCGTTCGACTGGTTCGCCCAGGAGGTCACCAAGCAGTCCAAGGGCGAGATGGTGGTCGAGTTCTACGGCAGCACCTTGCTGGCGAAAGAAGTGGAAATAATGAACGCCGTGAAATCCGGCAACATCGCCATCGGCAACCCGGCCGGCGCCGTGGCGACGATATTCCCCGAGATGGGTGTCTTCCTGGTGCCCTATTTGGTCAGCAGCTACGACCAAGCCTACCGCATGTTCAACGGCGCCATCGGCGACCAGCTGGACCAAACCTTCCAGGAGAAATACGGGGTCAAGGCGCTGTGCTTCTTCGATTACGGCTTTCGCCATTTCTGGAACAACCGCCGCCCGATCAATGAGCCCCGCGACCTGCGTGGGCTGAAGCTGCGGGCCCAGCCGTCCAAGCTGTTCGCCGACACCGTCAACGGCCTGGGCGGCAACGCCGTGCCGATGCCCTGGGCGGAGGTGATCACCGCGGCACAGCAAGGGGTGATCGACGGCGCGGACCTGCCGGTGGTGAACATGGTGCCGCTGAAGGCCTACGAGGTCTCGAAGTTCTTCTCCATGACCTACCACAACTACAGCCCGACCGTGAACGTGATGAACCTCGCCACCTGGAACGGCCTGCGACCGGATCAGCAGACGCTGGTCAAGGACCTGTCCATGCAGGCGCAGAAGATGATCCGCGACGCGACGGAGTCGGTGGACAACATCGCCCAGGCGCGCGGCCTGCTGGAGCCGCTCGGCATGAAGGTGAACGAGGCCAACCTGCCCGCCTTCAAGAAGGTGGCGCAGGAGAAGGTCTGGCCGGCGTACCAGAAGCAGTATGCGGCCATGTGGGAGCAGATCACGGCGACCGCCGCCTGATGCCACCAGTACCGGCGCCGGGCTGGCGCGCAACGGTCCTGCTGATGCCGAAGATCGTGGTCGGCGCCCTGGTCCTGTTCGCAATCGCCGTCATGCTGGCCGGCGTTTTCCTGCGCTACGTCATGATCGAGATCACGGACTGGCTGGACGTGGACCCGGTCAGCTTCTTTTGGGTGGAGGAGGTCGGGGAGTTGGCGCTGACCTGGCTGACGCTGATCGGCGCAGCGGTGGGGGTGGCGGAGCGGAGCCACTTCACCTTGACCCTCATCGTCCACCGGCTCCCGCCGCGGGCGCAACGCGCGCTGCACGTCCTGAACCATGGGCTGATCGCGTTCTTCGGCGGGCTGGTCGCCTGGCAGGGCTGGAACCTGATCAAGCTGAACGGCGCCCTGACCTCTCCCGCGTTGGAGATCAGCCTCGGCTGGATGTACGCGGCCAGCGTGGTGGGCGGGACCATGATCGCGCTGTATGCGCTGGCGGCGGCTGCAGGGCCTGTGGGCCCCGGCCACCGGCCCCAAGACGTGCGGCAGTAGGCTGTGATCCCCACTGCGACCGGGCTGGTGTTCGTCGGCCTGCTTTTGCTATCCCTCCCCGTGGTGTTTGCGCTGGGCCTGGCGGCGGTCACCGGGCTGTCGCTCGGCGGGTTCCCGATGCAGATGGTCAGTTCCAGCCTAATCGGCGCCTCGCAGAACTGGGTGCTGCTGGCCATTCCGTCCTTTGTCTTTGCCGGCAGCCTGATGGAGCGCTGCGGCATGTCCACGGCGCTGGTGGAGCTGGCCCGCGCCATGGTCGGCTGGCTCCGCGGCGGGCTCGGCATGTCGGTGATCGTGGTCTCCTATTTCTTCTCCGACATCTGCGGATCGAAGATGGCGGAGGTTTCGGCGCTGGGCTCGGCGCTCATGCCGCCGTTGACCCGCGCCGGCTACCGGCCAGAGGACTCGGCCTCGCTGATTGCCGCCGGAACGGCGATGGGGATGCTGGTGCCGCCGGCGATCTTCATGATCGTGATCGCCTCCGTCACCAACCAGTCCGCGGTGGCGTTGTTCCTGGCCGGGTTCATTCCCGCGGCCGTTATCGGGCTGTGCCTGTGCGTGCTGGTGGTCATCCAGGCGCATCTGCTCGGCTGGCCGAAGGACAGCCGTCCCAGCCTGCGCAACCTGCTGCGGGCTCTGCGGGAGGCAGCGGTGCCGCTGGTGGTGCCGGTGGTGATCCTGGGCGGCTTCTACCTGGGCGCCTTCACCGCGACCGAGGCGGGCGCCATCGTCGCGCTGTATTCGCTGCTGGCGGCCATGCTGTACTACCGCAACGTCAGCTGGCGGCAGGTGCTGCTGATCGCCTACGAGAGCGGGGTGTTGACGGCGGCGGTGGTGTTCCTGCTCGCGGTCGCCACCATCTTTCAGTACCTGATGGGCATGATGGGCGTGCCGGCGCTGCTGGGGACGCTGCTCGGCCCGTTGCAGTCGTCGCACTGGCTGTTCCTGCTGGGCGTGGCGGCGATGACCATGCTGTTCGGGATGGTGTTGGAGGGACTGCCGGCGGCGGTGATCCTGATCCCGGTGGTGTTCCCGATCGCGATGAAGATCGGCATCAATCCCATCCACTTCGACATCGTGCAGACAGCGGCGGTGGGGATCGGCCTGTTCCTGCCGCCGATCGGCGTGGGCCTGCTGATGGCGCTGCAGTTCGCGAACGTGACCGTGTTTCAGCACGCCAAGTATTACTGGCCGTATTTGCTGGCCTT
>JAABUT010004111.1_pt1 | contig 11819 bp, 7 predicted proteins | sample 5559281 | NCBI WGS metagenome assembly JAABUT01 (sample SAMN10711880, study PRJNA513359) | rock metagenome | isolation source: Antarctica rocks | place: Antarctica: Victoria Land, Ricker Hills nord | collected 2016-01-04
CCCGGGGCTGGAAAGACTGGAGACTCAAGGGTGTTCTTGCTGCCTAGATCATGCTACGATCGCCGATTGCGAAGTCGTTTTGAATCCAATAAGCACAAGATAGTTGAACTAGTACACAGATACCCTTCGCTACGTAGGCCGCGCATTGAACAGCTCTTGTTAGGGTCTGTCAAGACTGCCGCATGTGTCTCGAAGAAGCATGTCGGTTTTCGGTTTTCGCACGTACAGTCGGCAGTGTTTTAAAAACAAAGTTTACCGTTAAGTATTATTTGCTCAATGGCTGCCACTCGGATGCGCTACAGATGTACTGTGTACTCTATCGGTTAGTCCATTTCGTTTCCTTAGCAGAAGTGATCATCGTTGGCCAACATCTGTGCCACACCGTTCTGTTGCATCCTCCTCCTATACACTACCTTACGTTGCAGTTGATCATGCACTCCTCGTATGCACGGGGTTTCCGCGCACACACGGTTTCCGCGCACTCTAACCCGAGAAGGTTAATTACAGATAGTATCGGGTTTAGCGTGCTGAAAAGGGTACTAAGATAATTAGCCATAGTTAGCGAGCGCGAAAACCCGAGGATACAGGTCGGCCGACCAACGCTAAAGTTCAGCCGACCAACGCTAACAATTTGCGCTAGGCTTCCGGCCACCTGCCTGAGCCATTACAAAAATTCCATGGTCGGCTGAACTCTTTCCTCTTACCATCAACCACTAATACATCATCGATAGCATACAACAATGTCATCGATAAAGAATTCTGAACTCTACAAGACTTATCTTCTATTCACAACGCGCTCAGAATGACATCTCAAATGATCAAAGAACACAGTAAGTCAAGCTCATCAATTCTAGATTGATTTCAAATTGATAAGTCTGAAAATTTAATTTACAAGTCAATCTCAAATGTCAAGTGTGATCAATCGTTGATTGATCTAGTATTATTCATCATTGCATTTTCTTCTTAAAAAAATATAGAGTTTATTGATCATTTATCAATAATTTATCGATCGACGATTAATCAGTCGTTTTGCCTCAGCGAGTTTTTCAGTTCTAAACGTTCATTCGCTGATCGATATTATATTGATCATTGATCAATAATGAACTGATAGTCTGATAGAATGACAAAATCATGATTATGTCTGAAGAAAAATTTTGTCGATATGTTAATGATAAGAACAACATGTGCAAAAATATCATAAGTGCATGATTAATCGCTTATTGATAATGAATTGATTGCTAATTAATTCATAGAAAGCGCATACTTCGACCGAAAATTTGCGCAAACATGTCAATGAACATGAGAAAGAAGTTGTGACTCAGATGTTGATGAAGAGTGTGAAACAATCTGATTACAATGTTTATGTTCATGAGTAATATCAAATTGATATTCAATTGATAATGAATTGATCATTGATTTATTCAAAGAATTTCAAACTTCTGATTTATCAACTCACTCTTGACACTTTAAGAAAGAATGACTCTGTTGCAGATGATTCAACTGATTCTTCTCTAGTTTTGAAAGAAATCAAATTGAAGAAGAAAGTCTTGCTTAAAATTTCTTGCAAGAAAGATAAATTGATAAATTATTAATCATTGATCAATAAATCATCAATAACTTATTAATTATAGATCAATAAGACTGCTACGTGCGTTGCGCTGAAGATGAACAAGAAAGCTAAGTGCATGAAATGCTATGCACAGAAAAGAAGTAGATAATTAGTTTACTATTGATATTTGATTAATTGCTAATCAATCATAGAATGTCTTGATATAAAGAATATCTGTTTGTATCTAAAAAAATTTGATTGTAGTACAAAAGATGTTAAGAAAGCTGAGAAGTTCAACAAGTTTTTTTCATTAATGTTTGATTGATCATTGATTAATATTGAATTAATAGATTCGTCTGAGAAGAATAATGACAACGAACTTAACACTGAAGATGACAATTTCAAGAACAATGATATGAAGAAGAAGATTGACGAAGAAGATGTAGAGACAGCGATCATGAATAATGAATGATTGATAGTTGATCATTCATATATCAATCATAGATTGATAAATCAGTGAAGACTTGCAAATGAGCTGAGCGAGAGATATCTGAGCATTAGTAGTATTGCTCATAGATTAAATCTATTTCTTTGAGAATTGAATAATACTCTATTAATCTGAGATTGATAAGCTATCAATTACAAGTAAATCAGATGATTCTCAAGCAAGTTTCTTGATATTAATAGTTAATTAATCAGTTATTAATCAGTTATTAATAGATTTACTTAACGTTTTAGTTTTCAAAATCTTTCAAAATGTTGAATAATTCTTTGTTTATTTTAAATTTGATTTTTGTATTATTTTTTTATATATTCTTATTTTCATTCATTGTCTTGAAAAACTATTTATTAATAGTTGAATAATACTTGATCAATTAATATCTAATCAATCATCGTTCTGTATATCTTTTCGCATTTCAATTATTTTCAACTTCGTTTTTTCATTCTCAAGTTTTATTCTTCATGCTTCAGCTTTCATCTGTTGAACTTGAACTTCTTGTTGACGAATGATCAAAGAATTTTGATTAGAAATTAGTTGATTGTTCTGAAATGTCTGTTGATGTAGAGAGATTCAAGAGCTAAATTTTAATCAATTATTATTTAAGTATCAATAGTTTATTAATAGCATATTAATATCTTCTTGATGTCTGTGAGAAGTTTCTCTGACTAGATTCTCTGCTTCAAAGTCTTTCATCTCTTAGACTTTCAAAAGATGAATATTAAGATAATATGTCAAAATTATCATTGTTGTCATCGTTGTTTTCATTAGTTCTCTTCTGATCTCGCTTTCGTTTTCACTTATGTTCTTGTTTTGTTTTTATATCAATTAATAATCATTCAATTATTAATATATTATTAATTACTTACTATCTTGTTTCTCTGAATTGAAAAATCTTTCAGATGCTGATGTTTATTTATACAAATGACAAACTTTCTTTTCTTGAAAAGCTTTATACTGTGCAATATCTCGATCATCAAGATTTTGTTCTCTGAAATTAATTAGTTATCAATATTTTATTAATTTGAAATTAATTAAATAAATCTTCTAATTGCTTGCAGAAGAGTTAATCATTTCTCAGAGCTATTGCTTTTATGATGAGTTTATTCAACTGCATTAATATGATTTCAAGCACTGATAAAAATAGTCGATGAAATTCTTGAGCAATGTATATTTACACTTAATGCAATGATATCTGTCTTTTTTTGTTCAACTCATATCTGTACAGTCAATGAACTGAACGTAGATGCTATGATCAATCAATAATTAATTGAATACTGATCATGAATTAAATATCTATCAATAATTCACAGATCTGAAAATAGTTTTCTTTGAATTGAGCATTTAAAAGACTTAACATTCATTCATGAACAGAATCAGAATATGTAATTCGTTCTGCAAATTATGTTACTTCACGTAGAAAATGAATTTTACAGTATATAACTGATCATGTTGTATATCATTGTCATGAACGAGATTGTTGATCAATACTCTGTAGATATAAATTGAATTCTAGATTGATTGTTGATTAATAAAGAATTATTAATTGATTAATAGTAAATAAATAATAAATATTTATCTTTTAGCTGACTTGAATTCATATTCATAATCATAGTCTCAAACTCTGTATTATGAAGATGATGTCATTTAACTTCAATATTCAATCTCTTCTGTAACAAAGAAAAAATTGTAGTAAAGATAAATTGATAGCATTCTGAAGTCTGATTATCTGTAAAGACTTAACAGAGTGTCATAACTAGTGATTATTCAATGATTAATTAGCAATCAATAATGAATTAATAAGTGATTAATTATCTTTGCTCATTGATTGATTGAAAACTGCAATAACAATTTCATTGATATTGTGATTTCAAACTCTTTTGAAAGATATATTGACTTCAAATGATTTCTGTTGAACTAAAATTCATGCTTGTTCTTTGTAAAAACAGATCACAACTTTATGTTGTAATGTTTCAGAATAATTCAGAAACTGAATATATCTTGACTATTATTAATCAACTATCAATCTGTAATTAATAAATAATTAATAGTATACTGATGAAAAAGCATCTTTATGATGCATTTGATATTTTCATTGTACTTCGTTGAATTCTTGTTCAGCGAGAAAATTCAATAATTTCTGTTTGTATATGAGTGCAGAAATTCGATTCATATTTGATAGAGATTCATGAATTTTGAAAATATGTTAAGTATGATACTTGTTACAGAAGTCTTTCAGCAGCAGATTATGTAGAAATTTTGCTATTATTAATGTTGCAATCGTGCACTTTAAGTTAGTTTAACATAGATCATGTCAGACTATCATAGACTAGTATAAAGCTGATGTTGACACGCTAGCGATCTAGCGTGTCTTCGTGAGTAAAACTCACAACGTGATGCATCTTCTTTCTTCTTCAGCTTTGAACTTCTAGTTAGAATACACTCATATGATTCGCTTTATGCAGATTCATAACATTAGTTCAAAGCTCATTAATCTTGCTATCAACATGTAAATGATATAAAAACAAGCTACATCACTTAAACTTAAATCAGAATTGAAATCAGAAAATTGAACTCAGAAAATTCATTAGAAATCAAGAAATTTCTAGAACAGAACAGAAGAACATGAATGCATTGCTCTAGATTAACTCTTTACTGAACTCATCATCAGAACAGAAAAACAGAAGAACATGAATGCATTGTTCTAGAACTGAAATCAGAAATTTCAGTTGAATCTCAATCAGCAATTTTCTACTCACACAATGACTAGAAGCACAGAATTAGAATCAGAATCAGTGAGCACGATTCACTATGAAACTCAAAATGCTGAAAGAGAATCACTTCTATCACAGAATTGAACAGCATCAGAAGAAGAAGACATGAATGCATCATTGAATATTGAAGAAAAAAACATGAACGCGTTGCTTTTCAATCATGAAATGATCAAGATCAGCATCAGCACTGAATTGAATGCTTGAATAAGCATTCATGAAGCAGACAATCTCGTTGCGTTTATCAAGTACATATGTTAACAGCATGACATCAAAATTGAGATTCACAATGACATGATTCAGATGTTGAATGACATCAACAAGATCAACATTGAATTGAAAGTTATCAACATTAAGTTGAAAGTTACACAAACAACGTTGAACGTTGTTTGAATGCATTTATAGAAAGAAATGAAGAAAAAGAATGTGATTATACATCATCTAGAAGTGATATCAAGTCGACTAAGCACTTTGATTTCGAAAGATCGATTCTTGAAGTTGATCAAGCTATCTGACTCATCTTTGTTTGAAGATTCAAAACAGAATGTGAATAATTGATTGTTTTAAATGTAAAACAAGCTGAAGATGAACAAGAATCATTTTTCTATTAAAGAAATGAAGATTGCATATGTGAAAAGTTGAGTCAGTGAAACGATGATCAAACACATAGCATTCAGAATGAGAAACATAATCACGAATTCATTTCTTGAAGCAGAAGAGATACTGTCGATCATAAATAAGATGTATGATGATTTCAATCAACATCACATGACTCAACGATAGTTCTTGAAGCTGTATCAAAACAAGATCTTCTTTCATGAATTTTAAATGAAATTTCAGAGACTTAGTGCAAAACTAGAGTACAATAACGAAACTCTACTAAATGATCTTCAGCATAAGATTAGCTCAGATCTTCAGTGAATCATGATCAATGAATGAACTATGAATTTGAATGAATTCGTCAACATCTGCATGCAAGTCAACGTTTGATTGACGAAATTGAATGCTCAATCAGCTCTCAAGACATCAACGACTCAAGTCACTCGCTTTATCGCTAGCATCTTGATGATGATCACTACTGCGATCTCAGCTTCAATCTCTGCATGAAAGAAACTCAGAATATCGAACGTTGATTTTGCTAGAGAGAAGTTGTTTAAAAAAGAACTTTACTTCAAATGCAAGAAGTCAGAATATAAAGCATGTGATTGTCTTGAATCAGCTCAGATGCATGAAATTGCAGCGAATTCAAAAAACGACTTGTCTTCATCAAAGTAGTGATTGAGAATGATATACTCATATTCTGCTTCATCAGCATGTCTGATGATTCATTTGATTTCAAGTCGTTCATTGTTGATGTCATCTTGAGTAATCTAGAAAAGATATTCAGATTTCTCGTTCTGATAAATATTGAAGTCATTGACATGACTTTCATTGATGAATCTTTGATGTCAGAGCTATGTAAACGCTTTGATATTCAGTTAATATCGCTGTCAAAATCAAAGTTGATTCAATTGTATGATGAAATCTCTGATCAAAAGTCAATTACACATGCTCTGTATACATTGATCATGATACAAGAACACAAGAATGAAATGATGTTTCTATTAATAACTTGTCTAAATCAACACAAGATAATCATTGAAAATTTCTGATTGAAAAAAAATCAAATGTTGATAAATTCTGCAAATGATTGATTAATATCATCATTGAAGATTTGAACATTGAAATCTGTCATTTTAAAAGCAAGCAGTCAATCAGCATTTCACAGATTTAAATCAAACAAAATCTGCAAAATGAAATGAAAGAACTTAAACTTAATTGTTACATTAATGATCATCTTGAAGAGATTCATGAATCAGAAATCAGTGAATAGATTCATTGAATCTGCTCGATTCATTGAATCTGCTCTCATAGCAAAGCAAAGCACTCAAGTTGATCTCGATTAACTTCGCTCATTTCAGTCAACTGAGACAAAGAAACTCATCAATATTATCATGATTGAAGTTGCTGCATATCAAACTCTAGTCAAGAATAAGAAGATCAAGATCTTCTTCTTGATTATTAGTGAAATCAACAAAGCGCTTAGCTCAGTTGAAGATTTCGCGAAACTGAATAAAATGATCTTTGTCATGTCATTAAATGAACTGAAGAAGAAGCTTTTGATAGTTTATCACGACTTTCTGAATGTTTTTAATAGAAAAAAGACAATGCAGTTGTTCTTGCATTGATCATACAATCATAAGATTGAATTAAAAGAAGAAAGTCAACTTTCTAAAAGTCAATTATATTTCATGTCGAGCTACAAGTTGCAAAAGATCAAAGAGTATTTAAAAGAGAATTTGAAGAAGAAGTTTATCATACTCAGCAAAGCTTCTTTTGCTTCGTTAATACTGTTTGTTGAAAAGAAAGATGACAGTCTTTGCTTTTGCATGAACTATTGAAAATTGAATGCTCTGATCAAAAGAGATCGTTATTCAATACTCTTGATAAACGAAGTACTAGCTCGAATTCAAGATAGTAAGTATCTGACTCAACTCAACATTATCATCACGTTCAATAAACTGCACATGAGTTCAGAAAGCGAAGATTTAACTACTTTTGTTACTTTCTTTGATGTTTATAAGTATAGAGTAGTGCTCTTTGAATTGATCAATAAATCTGCTTTCTTTCAGCATTATATCAATGATGTGTTGTTCAACTGTCTGCATAAATTCTGTCAGACATACTTGAATGATATTCTCATCTACAGTAAAACATTGAAAGAACATAGAATTCATGTGAAAGAAGTGCTAGAAAAGCTTCGTGAAGTCAATTTACAGATAAACATTGACAAGTGTGAATTCAAGATTCAGAAAATCTCATTTCTTGAATTACTGATATTTATCAATGATCTGCGAATGAATTCTTGAAAAGTAGATGTGATTCAAGACTGAAAAGTGTCTCAATCGTTGACTCATGTGCAGATCTTCATTGATTTCTGCAATTTCTATCGATGATTCATAAAGAACTTTTCAAAGATCACTCAACTCATGATAAAGCTGACTTGAAAAGATCATCTTTTTGAATGAACAAAAATCTGTCAGATAATCTTTGAAGAACTGAAGCAATAAGTGATGACAGTCTTTATTCTGAAGCATTTCAACTCAATCAAAGAAGTTATTCTGAAAACTGACTTCTCAAACTATGTCAACGACGAAGTATTGTCTCAATATGATGATGAAGACATTCTACATTCAATGATCTTTTATAGCAAGAACATGATTCTTGCAGAATGTAACTAGAAGATTTATGACAAGAAACTGCTGATCATCATTCACTGCTTGAAGCATTGACATTTTGAATTGAAATGTACGAATATTTCAATCAAGATCTTCATCGATCATCTGAATTTAAAGTACTTCATGATCATCAAAGAACTGATCAGATGACAAGTTAAATGAGCTGAGAAGTTATCTGAATATAACTTCAAGATCATATATCAGTCGGAAAAACAGAATCTGAAAGTCAATGCGCTGATCAGAATGTCAAACGTCAAGTCAGTTGAAGCAAATGATAATCATAAGTTATATCAGCATCAGATGCTACTGTCAAAAGACAGATTTGAACTTCAATCAATAAAAAATGATTAGAAAGTTGATCAAAATCTGACTCAAATCTTGCTCAGATTTGACTCAGAATCTGACTCAGATTCAAAACTTGAATTAAAAGCTAATTAAAATTCAATCAAAGAGATGATTTCTATTCAGAATCAGATTATAGTTGAAAATTGAACGAATCAACTGTGCTTTAATATTCAAATAGTCATGAAACAGAACAGAAAGACTTGTCAAGATATTGATCTAGACAATTGCAAAATACTTGATGAAGTACTCTGAAAAGATGATAAACTATGAGTTTCTCAGTCAATGATCATTTTATTAATAAGAAAAGCACATGATCTTTCAATCAGTAATCATTCTGACATGAATCAAACGTTGAACTTGCTGAGATGATCATATTGCTGATTGAAGATGAGAATGATGATCAAGCATTACATTTGAAACTGTTACGTTTATCATAGATCAAAAGCATCGAGAGATTGAATCAATGAACTGCTGAAGTCATTGCTCATACTTGAGCAGTAATGACAGAACATATCATTAAACTTCATTATTGATCTATCAGAAAGTGATGAAAACAACGCGATTCTAACAGTCATAGATTGATTGTTTAAGAAGCGACACTATATATCGTGTTGATCAGATGATGAAGAAATCTTCGCAGAATAAACAGTCAAGCTACTGTTGATATGAGTCTTCAGAACTCATGAACTATCAAGATCAATAGTGTTCAATCATGATTTGCAATTCATATCAATTGTCTGAAAGTCTCTATGTTTGAGACTAGACATCAAGGTGAAACTATTCATCAATTATTATTCTCAGATCAATGATCAGACAGAAAGAGCGAATCAGAATGTAGAACAAAGCTACTGCTCATATATGCAAGATGATTGATTCATCTGATTATTCATGATCAAATTCGTCGATAACAATGCTATTTCATCATCAATTGAACAGTCAACGTTCTTTCTGAATAAGAGTTTTCACTCTCATATGAGCTTTGATTTAAACTCAATTGAATATGAGATCACTTGAGCTAGAATCGAAGCAGACAAAGTCGAGAATATATTCAAACACATGAAATGATCACTAGCATTGATCAAGCAAGTCTTGACAAGAATCAGAGTCACAATGAAGAAACAGATTAACAAGCATCAAAAGAAAATGATTTATCAGATAAATGACATGATGTTTCTGAATTCTAGAAACATAATGATTTCACGATCATCAAAGAAGCTAAACGATAAAATGCTAGAACTCTTCAAGATTCTGATCAAGATCAAACATGCTTATCAACTAAAACTATCATTAACTATAAAGATACATTTGAAGTTTGCATCAAATTTGCTGCAACTAGATTCAAAGAACTTTCTGAATGAACAATGAAATGAATCGTTTGATTCTATAGTGATCGATGACGAAGATGAATGAAAGATGAAGAACATACTAAACTTCAGATACTATGAACGAGATAAACGACTATAATATCGTGTCAATTGAAAAGAATACAACGTTGATTTACATTGATACAACGTCAATGAAAGTGAATTCAAAGAATGTCAGAAGATTGTAAATGACTTTCATGAATGATATTTGAACAAGTCAAGATAGAAATCAACTTAAGAAAGATTGATTGAACTACAGCAATGAGAACATTGTTAGATGAAGAGAAGAGATAATGTTGTGATCGTGCACTTCAAGTTAGTTTAACATAGATCATGTCAGATTATCATAGACTAGTATAAAGCTGATGTTGACACGCTAGTGATTTAGCGTGTCTTCGTGAATAAAACTTACGACGTGATGCATCTTCTTTCTTCTTCAGCTTTGAACTTCTAGTTAGAATACACTCATATGATTCGCTTTATGCAGACTCATAACAATTAAATTATTGATCAATGATTAATTTAACATTAATGATAGATTGATAAATAACTTATTGACTGTCAATTCTGAATCACGAATTTTGACTATCATTTCTAGCAGATTTTTGTATAGTTCTAGAGATAATCGATTTAATGAAGCTGATGAATGAGTATGAATTTCATAAGAGCTGAAGATAAAGAACTCACAATCTGTAGTATCTTTGAAAATAAGAAAGTTGAACTTTACTTCACATGATACTGCTATCAATTCATTAGATTCAATAAGATGATTGATATTTATTTCAAGTAAGTTATTGATATAATATTAATAATTGATCAATCAACAAATAATAGAAAATTAATTATTACAATGTTTTTTTCAAGTATTCATCTGTTCAACAATATAACAGATATTGATAGAAGATTTTGATAATCACGAACTATTGAATCGATTTTTAAGAAAATCAATGTTAAAATCTTGTCTATTCATAATAGATTGATAAAAATGTCTCTTGTAGTTGTTTTGAATTGCGTTGAAACAGCTGATAAAGTAATAAGTATTACAAATGTGTCAGAATTGATTAAAGCTAGTCAATGATCTAGTTAAGATCTGATCTAGATTTGACTCAGACTTGACTCAGATATGACTCAACATCTTTTTTCTTTTCTAACATCTTCTAATCAGCTTCTATTATCTTTTAAACAAACATATTTCTTTGTATTGCAAACATCTTTTGAATCAACATCTTTCTTATGTTTCAACACGTCTTCTTTGAGACTAGCGTCAATCTGAGTAACTACTATATAGAGCGTGTTCTTCTTGTCTTTTGTATCTTCTTTCTTCTGTATTCTTAAAGTCTTAGTTATAACTATCTTTATAGATCAAACATTCTAGTTACGCACGCACTCTGATTAGTTTCTAGACATAATTTCAACATTACTTTAAGAATTTGTTAATCACATGATACTGATTTCTATACTCATTCAAATTCATTCAACTGATAACGAAACAAGTATAAAGAAATTTATGTATCTGATGATTAATAACATCGAAAGACAGAATAACATCAAGAAATCAATAGAATCAATGAGAACATATGATCATGTGATTGCTAGAGAATTTATCGCTCAGTCAGTAGCATCAGTTCAAATCGATTAATAGAATCAATGATAAAGAATCTTCATTGATTGCTTGAAAATTATCAAAAAATTCTTTCAAATCAGCAACACTCTTTTCTGAAGACTAAACACTTTAACAAATGATCTCACTATCTACTATTGAGCATCATTATTCGCTTGATCATTAAAATCTTCATCATGATTCAATTATCTGTGAATACTCAATTCAATTTCTTCAAGAGTAATCAAAGCTTCGATTCAATCATCTATCTTAAGTTATCTTCTCATCTATTGAAATTTCTTAGAACTGACTTCATATGAAAACATCATCAATTCATGTCTCACTCTCAGACATTTAATGAATCTCTGAAAGTCTTTACTCTTTGAAATATCAAAAATGTAAAGCAGTTACAA
>JAABUT010004113.1_pt1 | contig 11817 bp, 10 predicted proteins | sample 5559281 | NCBI WGS metagenome assembly JAABUT01 (sample SAMN10711880, study PRJNA513359) | rock metagenome | isolation source: Antarctica rocks | place: Antarctica: Victoria Land, Ricker Hills nord | collected 2016-01-04
CTGCGCTGTCACGAGGAGCGCCGGGCTGTCCCCGGCCTGCCGCGCCGCTGCGCGGACGTCGTTGGTGTCCATCAGCGCATCCTTGCGCAGTCAGGCAGCCCGTGGAGGCGGAACGATGCCGTTCCCATCCCCCGTGCGCGGCCGGTGTTTGCGGGCGGCATGGAGTCGTGGGGCAGGATGGGCGCGTGCCCACCGAGCCTGCGCCCGTCGAGGTCGTCGAACCGCCCATCCCCGACCGGGTGCGGCGGCCGGCCGACGCGCTTCGCCTCGTCGTCGTGCTCGCGGTGCTGGTCGGGGCGATCACGCTGGCGGACGTCGCGGTCGGCACGACGGGCGCCTTGGAGAAGGACCTCACGGTCGCCACCGACGGCCTGCCTCGGCTGCTCCTGCAGCTGCTCGGCTGGCTCGGCGGCATCGGCATCGTCGTGCTGCCCCTCGCCGTCGGCGCCGACCTGGTCGTGCGCGCGCGCCCGTGGCAGCTGGCGCAGTCGCTGCTCGCTGCCGGGGTCGGAGCCCTCGTCGTCCTCGGCCTACAGACGCTGATCCTCGACGGCCACCTCGGGGCGGTGCTCGGTGTGCTGACGAGGCCGCTGGCCGCTGGGCGCACCGCACCGCTGGATCCGGTCATCGTCTCCCTGGTGGCGCTGCTCACCGTCGCGGACATCCTCGGCCGCAAGTGGATCTCGCCCCTGGCCATCGTCGTTCTCGGCTCCGCTGCGGTCACGACCTTCCTGTCGGGCGCGAGCACCGGCCTGGCCATCACCTGCTCGCTCCTGCTCGGGTGGCTCGTGGGCCTCGCCTTCCGCTACGGGTTCGGCGCTGCCTCGACCCGTCCCCCCGGCACCGAGGTTGCCCGGGCTCTGGTAGCCAGCGGGGTCCCGCTGACCCGGCTGGAGCTCATCGACCCCGACGACGCCGGCGACCGTCGCTACCACGGGACCACCGACACCCACCCCGTCGACGTGCAGGTCATGGACCGCGACACCTTCGGGCTGGCGTCGGGTCGGCGGCTCCTGCGGCTGCTGCGGCTGCGGAGCGCGTCGACGCGGACGCCGGCGCTCACCCTCCGAGCAGAGCTCGAGCACCGCACCCTGATGGGGCTGGTCCTCGCCCAGGCCAAGATCCCGGCCCCCCGGCCGGTCGCCGTCTGCGAGGTGGGCCCGTTCTCGGCCGTCATGGCCTACGTCAACCCGACGGGCAGCTCGGTGGCCGACATCGGGACGGACCTCACCGAGGAGCAGCTCGCCAGCATCTGGTCGATGTCCGCCACCCTGCAGCGGCGGCGGGTGGCCCACCGTGGGCTCGCGTCGGACGTCGTCATGATCGTGCCGGACGGACGGGCCGGACTACGGCGCGTGGGGGGCGGCGACGTCGCCGCCGACGACCTCTCCCTGCGGATCGACACCGCGCAGCTGCTCACCTCCGTGGCACTGGCCGTGGGACCACAGCGGGCCGTGGCAAGTGCCGTGCGAGAGCTCGGGGCGGACGAGGTGGCGCGCGCGGTGCCGCTCCTGCAGCCGATCGCCCTGACCCGATCGACCCGGACGGCGCTCAAGGAGCACCCGCAGCTGCTCAGTGTCCTGCGTGAGCGCATCCTCGAGCTGCGGCCGACCGCGGAGCAGGCCCGGCCGGTCGAGCCGGTCGAGCTGCGGCGGGTGACCCTGCGCGGTCTGGTCACGGTCGTCGGAGGTGGCGTCGCGGCATACCTCCTGCTGACCCAGCTCGCCCAGGTGAACTTCTCCCAGGTCGTCGGCAGTGCGAAGTGGGGCTGGGTGATCGCGACCGTGGGGTGCTCGGCCCTGACGTTCGCCGGCGCCTCCATCGCCCTCGGCGGGTCGGTCAGCGCGCCCCTCCGGTTCGTCCGGACCTACATGACGCAGCTCGCTGTCGCCTTCAGCGGCCTCGTCGCGCCGGCCGCCATCGGCAACATCGCCCTGAACACGCGCTATCTGCAGAAGACGGGCCTGCAGCCGGCCGTGGCGGGGGCGAGCGTGGGGGTGGCCCAGCTGGCCCAGTTCTGTTCGTACTTCGTGCTGCTCGTCATCTCGGGTGTGCTCGCGGGGACCGGACCACGAGCCTCCTTCACGCCTCCACCGGTCCTGGTGGCCGCGATCCCGATCGTCATCGTCATCGTCCTCGGGGTGCTCGCCGTGCCGCAGGTGCGCAGGCTCATCACGGTCCGGGTCCTGCCCCAGGTCAAGACCGTCGTGCCGCAGGTGCTCAGCGTGCTGCAGCACCCTGCCAAGCTCGCCCAGCTGCTCGGCGGCGCACTCCTGCTCGACATGTCCTTCGTGGCCGCCATGGTCAGTGCCACCAGGGCGTTCAGTGCCGAGGCGCCCATCGCGGCGATCGCCGTCGTCTACTTCGCCGGAGCGATCATCGGGTCCGCCGTGCCGACGCCCGGGGGGCTCGGCGGGATCGAGGCGGCCATGTCGGCGGGTCTCATCGCCATCGGCCTCGACGGGGGCACGGCCGTCTCCTCGGTGCTGCTCTACCGGCTGGCGACCTACTGGCTGCCCATCCCGTTCGGGTGGTTCTCCCTCAACCGGCTACAGAAGGCACAGGCGATCTGAGCCACGGCGGGGGCTGCGACAGCCTGCCGGCGACGTGGCTGTCAACCCTGGGCCGGGCCGGGCCGGGCCGTCGACGTCGACGGTTGCGGTGCCCGAGCCGCAGCGCACGACGACCGCCCGGGAGGGGGCGTCGCCGTGGTCCGACTCCCGGTGCACCATCCCGGGTGTCGGGTCGGCTGGGTCGAGCCCGTCGGGGGACTCGGGTGCCCGGGCGGGCGGCGTCGTGGTCACGGTCGGCTGCGGGCGTCGTCATGTCCCCATCAAAGGGAGCGGATGGGCCCGTGGCCAGTCCGCACCGGGCGCCTCCTCGCGCCTGCGCACGTCCGGCGCTGTCCTTCCCGGAGGGCTCAGAGGGTGCGGGTCACCTTGGACAAGCCGCGCGGGTGGTCCGGGTCGTGGCCGCGGGAGACGGCCATGACGCGGGCCAGCTGTTGGAGGGGAAGGATCTGGATGATCGGCGCGACCCGTTCGTCCATGCCCGGTGGGAGCGGGATGTGCAGCGTCGCACCGGTGGCGGAGGTGGGGCCGAGGACGCACAGGTCGGCGCCGCGCTCGACGAGCCGGTCGACGACCGGCCGCAGGGCATCGCCGCCGCGGCCCTCGGGCAGGATGACGACGACGGGCCGGTCCTCGTCGACCATCGCGAGCGGCCCGTGGAGCAGGTCGGCGCCGGAGAAGGCGTGCGCGGCGAGGTAGCACGTCTCCATGAGCTTGAGCGCGCCCTCTCGTGCCGTCGGGTAGGCGTAGCCCCGGGAGGTCGTCACGAGCTTGTCCACGAACCGGTAGCGCGAGGCGACCTCGGCGACCTGCGACAGGTCGAGCGCCCTGCTCGCCAGCTGCGGCACCTCGCGGGCGGCGTCGGGGCCGACCCCGCGCCAGGCCTCCACGAGCAGGAAGAGGGTGAGCAGTGACGCCGTGTAGGTCTTCGTAGCGGCCACCGAGCGCTCCGCCCCTGCGCGCAGGTCGAGGGCCAGGTCGCACGCCTGGTTGAGCGGGGAGCCGGGGACGTTGGTCACGGCCAGCGTGAGCGCTCCGCCCGCCCGCGCCCGGGTGGTCGACTCGGCCAGGTCGGGGGAGCCGCCGGACTGGCTCACGGCGATCCACAGGACCCCCTCGAGCCGGGGGGACTCGTTGTATGCCGTGTAGGTCGACGTCGAGACGAGGCCGGCCGGGAGGTGCAGCGTGGTCTCGATCAGGTACTTCGCGTAGAGCGCAGCGTGGTCGCTCGTGCCGCGCGCGACAAGGAGGACGAAGCGCGGATCGGCACGGCGGATCGCGGCGGCCACCGCCACGACGTCGCGGACCGACTCGTCGAGGATCCGCTGGAGCACGGCCGGCTGCTCGGCGATCTCGGCGGCCATGAGCGCACCAGGTTCAGACAGCTCGGCGGTGGGATGAGTTGCGGTCACGCGGGTGTCCTTGTCTGGCAGCGAGTCTCGGGGCGTTCTCGGTGGCCCCTTGGCATCTTCGTCCCAGGTGAGCGGGCCGAGGGGCGCCGCTCGGCGGCCGAGTCAGGATCCTTCCACAGTCGGCGATCCTGAGTGGCGACCGCTGGTGGCGGCGTCCGGCGCGACAGCCCGGCTCACCGAGGAGGGAACCGCGTCAGGAGGACGGGCTCGGCGTCGCCCCACCGGGTGCGGCCCCCGTGCTCGGGACCGGCTGGGTCTTGCCAGCCGGAGTCTGGCCCGGCGCCAGGAGCAGCTGGTAGTCCTGCCTGACGAGGGGCGCGCTCGACAGGTCGCCGGCCGGTGGAGAAGGGACACTGACGGGACTGCCGTCGTCGAGGACGAAGAGGACCTGGTCGACGCCCTCGACGGAGGTGGCGGTCATGACGACCTGTCCGATGGCGACGGGCAGCTTGACGGGGCTGGGGTCCTGGCTCGCCGTCCTGAGCTGGATGACCGCGGTTCCGTTCTTGACCGCTCGCAGGCTGAAGCTGGCTCCGGGTCCGAGGTCGGTCAGCAGCCCACGGGCCCGTTCTCGCTCGGAGGGCCCGACGGCCAGCCGGTTGAGCAGTGACTGCGCGAGGGGCACCAGCGTGGCTCGGCCGAGCTGGACCGGGAGGGCGACGAGGTGCTGCCCCGAGTCGACGAGGTAGATCGTGCCGGTGGCGCCGGTGGTGCCGGTGGTGCCGGAGGTCTCCGGAACCGTCGCGGCGCCCGGCGTCGACGTGGTCGTCGGCGAGACGAGCAGGCCGTACGGGACGTCCTGGTCCGGGACGCGTTGTGCGGGGCCGCCGTCCGGCATACCGCAGCCCGCGGCGAGCACCATCACCGCGGCCGCGAGGACCGCCTCTCGGCGCCACCTCCGTCTCCCCGGGAGCGTCACCACGGTGCCTCCTTCTTCGCTGCCTCGTACTCCGCTCGGTGCGACCCCACGCCGGCGGGCAGCTCCACCCTGAACCGGGCGCCACCCCCCGGAGCGTCCTCGCACCAGACCCGGCCACCGTGGCCCTGGACCGTCTCGGCGACGATGCTGAGTCCCAGTCCGCTGCCGGGCAGGGAGCCGCGCGAGCCGCCCCGTACGAAGCGCTCGAAGATCCGCTCACGCTCGGCGTCGGGCACTCCGGGGCCGTGGTCGTCGACGTCGATCCGGACGTGGTCGCGCACCCGACGGACCCGCACCGCGGCCACCCCGCGGCCGTGGCGGTCGGCATTGTCGAGCAGGTTGACCACGCTGCGGCTGAGCTGCTGCTTGTCGACGTCGATGCCGAGGTCGGCGCCGTCGATGTCGAGCAGGTCCGGGGAGCGGTGGCTCTGCGTCAGCGTCACCCGGACCAGCTCGCCCGCGTCGACGCGGGTGAGGACCTGGCCGCGGACGCCGGCGTCGAGCCGGCCCAGCTCGAGCAGGTCCTCCAGCGTGCGCTGGAAGCGGTCGAGCTCGGTCGAGACGAGGTCGACCGCGCGTCGCGTCCGCTCGGGCAGGTCGTCGCGCCGGCGCTGGATGATCTGCATGCTGGCGACGAGGGTTGTCAGCGGGGAGCGCAGCTCGTGACCGAGGTCCGCGGCGAACCGGGCGTCGCGCTGGATCCGTTCCTCGAGCGCCTCCACCATGCTGTTGAAGGACCCGACGATGGTCGCGAGGTCCGGGTCGTCCGTCGGTGGCAGCCGCGTGTGGAGCCCCCCGGCCCCGATCCGGGCGGCCGCAGTGGCGACGTCGTCGAGCGGAGTCATGAGCCGGCGGGAGGCCAGCCGTCCGAGCGCGGCCCCTGCGCTCGTGCTGAGGACGGCGAAGGCGCCGAGGACGATGGAGAGCGTCGAAAGGGTCGAGGTCAGCTCCCCCGTCACGGCCACCTCGTAGAACTGCGCATCGACGGCGGCCAGCGGGACGCCGATGACGATCGCCGGCGCGCCCTTGGTCCGGGTCCAGACGTAGGACACCCTGCCCTGCTCGACACCGGTCATCACCGGCCGGGGAATGGTCTGTGGCCCCTGGGTCAGGGAGGTGCTGTACCACCGGCCGCCGAGTCGGACGACGAGCTCCGAGTCGGACGGGGCGTTGACCGAGCCGAGCACCTCGGGAACGTTCACTCCCTGGGTGAGGAGGCCGTCGGCGACGTAGGAGGCATCGGCGAACGCCTGACGCAGAGCCGTCTGCTGACGCTGCTCGATGAGGTAGTGCCGAGCGGCCAGGTAGGTGCCGATCGCGAGCAGCGCCGAGACGAGAAGGGCTCCGAGGGCGAAGAACGCTGTGACGGTGCCCCGCAGGCCCAACCGCTCCCACGGCCCTCTCACGTGATGTCCAGCCGATAGCCCTGGCCCCGCACGGTGACGACGAGACTCGGTGTGGCCGCGCTCGACTCGACCTTGGTGCGCAGCCGCCGGACGTGGACGTCGACGATGCGTTCGTCCCCGAAGAAGCCGCGGTCCCAGACCCGCTCGAGGAGGCCGCGCCGGCTGAGGACGCGGCCCGGTGGTGACGCGAGCTCGCAGAGGAGGCGGTACTCGGTGACCGTGAGGTGGACCTCGTTCCGGCCACGCCGGACGACGCCGGCGTTGAAGTCCAGGACGAGCGGACCCTGTCGGGGGTCGAGCACCAAGGTCCCGGGGTCGGCGTGGGACGGGGTCACCGGGACCGCCGCCCGCCGGCGCATCGCCCTCAGCCGCGCGCCGACCTCCTTGACCCGGAAGGGTTTGGTGACGTAGTCGTCGGCCCCAGCCTCGAGGGCGGTGATGATGTCGCTGGTGTCGGTCCGAGCGCTGAGGACGATGATCGGCGCCTGGCTGAACGGGCGGACCTCGCGGATGAACGCCAAGCCGTCCATCCCGCCCAGCATGAGGTCCACGAGCATGAGGTCAGGCGGCGTGCGGCCGACGAGGACGAGGGCGGACTCGGCCGACGGGGCCTCGAGGACGTCGTAGCCCTCGTCCTCCATGGCCAGGCACAGCGCTGTCCTGATGCCGTCATCGTCCTCGAGGACCAAGAGCTTCAGTGCCACCCGGCCATCCTGCCCCAGTCCCGGGCGCTCGGCGGCTTGCGGTGCCGGCTCGTGCGGCGGGGAGCTGGCGCTCGTCATCCAACCGCAAACAAACGGCAGTCCCGTCTCAACATCGACCCGGCAGGGTGAGGAGACCAACAGCAGCGATCCGCCCCGAGAGGCGGATCGGGCCGTGGAGAGGAGCAGCTGATGACGGCACCGACCGTGCTGGGCATACAGGAGCGCACTGTGCGCGTCGCCCTCGAGGACCGCCACCTGGTGCGGGGCCTCAGCGACCTGCGCTGGCGGCTCCCGAGGCTCCTCGCGGGCGGCACCGACACGCTCGTCATCGACCTGTCGGGTCTTGCTCGGCTCTCCTCCGGGAGCATCGCCACACTGCTCTGGGTCAAGCGCACCTGCGCCGCACGGCGGGTCCGGGTCGTCCTCGGTAGTCCGAGTCCTCGGGCCCTGGAGCAGCTCACCCGCACCGGACTGACCAACGTCCTCGAGATCGAGAGCCGACTGCCATGACGACGATTCTCGCCCCTCACCTCCAGCGCCCGGAACCACGGCAGGTCAGCGCCGCGGGGTTCAGCGTCGTCCTCCACGAGGGGACGGGGCGCGCAGCCCGGGCCGTCCCCGGCCACGAGCGCCTCGGCGTGATCGTCGCCGACGCCGGCGTCGCGTCGCCGATGGCCACGGACCTCCCGGGGGCGTTTCCCTCGTCATCGACGTCCGTGTGGTGCCATGCCGAGGGGTCGATCCGGGTGCGGGCCACCTGGGCGCCCCCGACCCTCCTCATCAGCGGGGGCCGGACCGTGATGGTGCCCGAGACGCCCGGCAGCACGGGTATCGCACGGCTGTCCCGCGGGGACCGGCTCCTCGTCCTGTCGTCGGCCGCCTTCGAGGCCGCCCCGGGCGCGATGGTCCGGCTGCTCCACGAGGGCCCGGAACGGCTGCTCTCGGCCGACCCGGCGGATCTCCTGGACGAGCTCTTCCGCGAGGCACCCGGAGGCGGCGGCGCGGTCGTCACCCGGATGGAGGACTGACCCATGAGGACCTTCGCCAGCAGGGCCTTCCTCGACGAGATCCGGGCTCAGCTGGCGGTGGCGCAGCACGATCTGCGGCGAGCCAGGGGCGAGCACGACGACGTCGGCGTGAGCGTGGCCGCGGGTCGGCTCTGGGACCTCGAGGAGCTGGCCGGGCGCAACGACGTGCTGCCGCTGCAGCGGCGCTGGGTGAGCGCTTCCTAGCACCTGGACCGGGACGAACAACGGGAGCGAACCTGCTCCCGCTCCGACGGCGAGCGTGATCGGTCCATTCAGTCCCGTCATTCGTCCCCGGGTCCCGCCGTGCACGCGCCCGTATGCCGGGTTGCTCACTCCGCGGCCGTCACGCCGGGCCCTCATGCCCGTATGCCGGGTTGCTCAGTCCGCGGCCGCGGCGCCCTCCTCCTCGGTGGCCCGGCGGACGACGATGCGCGTCCAGGCGCCGACGTAGATCCGGTCGTCGCCGTCGAGCTCCGTGCGTGGGCCCACGGCGATCGGGTCCTCGGGAAGCGGCCCGGAGGCGGGCCCGACGAAGGTGCCGTTCGACGAGCCGAGGTCCTCGACGAACCACCGCCTGCCGTCCGTGGAGAGCTGCGCGTGCCGACGGCTCACGCCGGTGTCCGAGGTGCAGTCGACGTCCGGGGTGATGTTGCGGCTCGCGGACACCCGGCCGATGAGGGCGCTCCTGTGCAGCAGCGAAACGACGCTCGGCAGCCCGGGGGACGGCATGGGCTCCTCGGCCTCCTGGCCGGCATACCAGTCGGGGTCAACCCACACCTCGGCCACCCACTCGAGCGGGATGACCGGCGCGACGTTTCCCCCGGCCCCGACGGGAGCCCCGGGCGCCTCGGTCGACTGCGCCGCTCCGTCGTCGGGGGTCTTCCCCTCCTCGGGCGAAGGATCGGCCTGTGGTGACCCGGCCCCCGCCGGGTCGAGCGACAAGGAGCCCTCAGCAGGCCCGCTGCCTGTTTGCCCCGACGGCCCCTCCTGCACGGCGCCGCGCGGGAGGGCGCCCGTGGTGAAGTCGTAGCCGCAGGCTTCACAGAACAGCGCGTCGAGGGCGTTCACCGTCTGGCAGTTGGGGCACGTCTGCTCCGAGCTCGGCGCAGTGCCCGCTGACTCCTCGGGAAGTCCTCCCGACGCCGGCGCCTGCTCGTCCGGGTCGATCTTCGCCCCACACGTGTCGCAGAAGTCGTCGGCCTGCGAGACGTGACCGTTGGGACAGGTCGCGGTCACTTCTTGACCCGGGTGGTCTTGGTCGAGGCCGTGTCGAGGGCCATCTCGTCGAGCTTCTCGACACCCTTCTTCAGCCGAACGGTGCCGGCCCCCGCGTCGTCGATGTCGACGACCTTGCGCAGGCGGGACGTCATCTCCTGGTCGCCGGCCGCGGTCGCGAGCTGCACGGCCCGGCCCAGCTTGGACGTCGCGTCGTCGTCGCGACCGGCCGCCTTGGCGGCCAGGCCGTCCTGGATGACCTGGGCCAGCTCGGCCCGGCCGGTGTAGCGGGCGACCTGGTCGTCGATCCGGGTCGTCAGCGAGTCGTCGTTGGACCACGTCGCCTTGACGAGGGCCTGCGTCTGCACCTCCTGGCCGAGCACGACCTGGACACGACCGGCCAGCTGCTCCTGCCCGACCGACTTCGCGGGCAGCCGGACCGCGACGTGGTAGTCACGGCTCTCGTCGGCCCACGCGCCGGTGGGGTAGCCCGCGGTGAGCGGGTTGACCTGGGTGCGGCGGGCGGTGAGGTCCTCGAGTGTGGGGGCCACCTGCTTGACGAACAACGTCTGGGCGCCCTGCGGGGTCCAGACGCGCACGTCGATGTTGGCGACGCCCCGGGCCATGGACCTGCGGATGAGGCTCTGGAACTCGGCCGCCATCTGCTGGGGTGCGGGGATGAGGTCGACCGTGCCGAGCAGCGCCGAGGCGATCCTGCGGACCTCGTCGACCTGCCACCGGTCGCCGAGACCGCGGCAGTCGCACTGGAAGTCTCCCGTCGCGTCCTGGATCGCCCGGGTCAGCTGCTCGGGGGTCTCGTGCTCGTTGGCGCCGTCCGTGAGGAGGATTGCGTGCCGCTGCGTCGCCTGGGGCACGGTCCGGAACACCTCGTTCGCCTTCGTCAGCCAGGTGCCCATGGCCGTGCCGCCGTCAGCGCGGAACTGGCCGATCGAGGCGATCGCGGCCTGCCGCGACGAGGGGTCCATGCGGACCATCTGCTGAGCGCTGCCGGCATACGGGAAGACGAGGGTGCCGACATGGTTGCCGGCGATGACGGCGAACCAGGTGCCGTCGGTGATCTCGTTGACCGCCGCGGTCGCCGCGTTGCGGCCCTGGGCGATGCCGGTGTCCCCCATCGACCCGGACGTGTCGACGATGATGATCTCCGCCGCGTCGGTGCTGCTGCCCTGTCCGGCCTGCCCGGCGCCCCGGCAGGTGACCCGCACGATGGCGTGGACATCGGTCCCGCCGTCCGGCAGGAACTCGTTCTGGAAGACCTCGGCCGTGAACTGCGCCATCAGGGGGTGTCCTTTCCGTCATCGGTGCCCTCGGGGAGCTCGGTGCCCTCCGTGCGGTGGACGGGGTCCACAGGCGCCGGGAGGCTGGCCGTCGGTGCTGGCGCGCCGGGCTCCTGCCGGTAGGACGAACCGGGGGCCGTCGGCGGTTCCCCGGTGTGGGAGGGCGTACCCGCTGCGGACCCGGCCACTCCTGGTGCCGCCAACTCCGTGGTCGGCGGCTCGACGGAGGGCTCGGCGGGCGCCGACGGCGGTGCCGGGTCGACCTGGCCGACCCGGGCGAGAGCCACGGTGATGTTGTCCATGCCGCCTCGCTCGTTGGCGAAGTCGGTGAGCGCCTGGGCGACAGTCAGGGGGTGGTGCCCCGCAGCACCGAGCCGTGCCACGGTGTCGTGCACGAGGACCCGCAGGTCGCTCGCCTCGGAGCAGTAGTTCCAGAGACCGTCGCTGACGACGGCCAGCCACCCGTCCTCGTCGAGGTCGAGGACGCTCGTGTGCGGCGTGATGTCGTCGGGGGAGTCGATCCCGAGCCAGCGGGTGATCGCATGTGCCCCGGCGCTCGTCTCGGCCTCCTCGCGAGGCACGCCGGCGCGGATCTGCTCATCCGCGAAGGAGTCGTCCCGGCTCAGCTGCCGTGCCTCGCTCAGGGGATCGTCCGGCAGCCAGTAGGCGCGGCTGTCCCCGACGTTGCCGACGACGGCGATGCCGTCGTCGATGAGTGCGGCGACGAAGGTGCACGACGGAGGGCTCTCCACCTGGCGGTCCTTCGTCGTCTCGACGACCGCCGCCCGGGCCGCCTGCACGGCGTCCTCGAGGCGCTGCTCGATGGCGGAGACGACGGCCGTGCGGGTGCCCATCCCGCGAGGGATGGCGTCGTCGAGGACCTCTCGGGCCGCCCGGCTCGCGGCCAGGCTGGCGATGTGGGAGTCCGTGGAGTTCGAGACGCCGTCGCACACCACGAGCACGGCGAAGGAGAGCTGCCGCTGCTCGGCGAGCAGGGCCATGGCGTCCTCGTTGCGGCCGTGCCGGATGCCGATGTCGCAGACGCCGGCCACCCAGGGCTGCGGCTCCTCGGTGAAGTGGTCCCGGGGGTCGCGCTGCTTCGAGCCGCAGTTGTCGCAGTAGCCGTCCACATAGCTGCCCCGGCCGCACTCGGTGCAGGTCGGCGTCGCGGCCGGCGCTCCGGTCACCAGGGGCGCTCCGGTCACCGTCGACGCTCCGGTCACCGTCGACGCTCCGGTCACCGTGGGCGCTCCGGCATCACGGGG
>JAABUT010004114.1_pt1 | contig 11817 bp, 8 predicted proteins | sample 5559281 | NCBI WGS metagenome assembly JAABUT01 (sample SAMN10711880, study PRJNA513359) | rock metagenome | isolation source: Antarctica rocks | place: Antarctica: Victoria Land, Ricker Hills nord | collected 2016-01-04
CAGGCCGACGCCCAGCACCAGGCGCTCGAGGCACAGGCCCGCGACCAGGACAGCAACACCGGGGCGATGCGGGTCGTGGCCGCCGGCGCCGGTGGTGCCGTGGCGGGAGGCAGCGCGGCCGCACTCATCGAGCTCGCCCAGCGGCTGCACGACGAGCACGTCGGCACGGGCGAGGCGAAGCGGGAGGAGCTCATCTCCGACGGGCGGCGTCAGTACGACGAGCTCGTCGGCACGGCCCAGTCGCGGCACGACGAGCTGCTCAGCACGGCACAGAGCCAGCACGACGAGCTCGTCGGCACTGCCCAGGAGCGGCACGACAGCCTCATCGCCGAGGCGACGAGCCGGCACGAGGAGCTCATCACGGAGGGCCGCGAGCGGTCCACCGGCATGGTGGCGGAGGCCCAGCAGCGCAAGGCCGCAGTGCTCGCCGAGCTCGAGCACGAGAAGGGAATGCTGGAGAAGAAGATCGAGGAGCTGCGTGGTTTCGAGCGCACCTACCGCTCGCAGCTGAAGTCCTACCTCCAGAGCCAGCTGGAGGAGCTGGACCACACCGGCGTCGACGCGGCGTCGGAGCGTGAGGCCACGGCCCCCGAGGACACCGGTCAGGACAACGGCTAGACCTGCGCAGAGCTGCGATCCCGAGGATGCGGCAGCGGCCGGGGCTTCGACACACGTCCTGCCACGGTATGCCGTCCGGCCGGGATCCGCGCACCTCCCCCGCGAGGATCCGACGACCGTCCCGGCGGCCGCGGGCGAATGACGGGACCAGCTCCACGGCTCACGCTCCGCGACCGAGCGGAGGGGGGCTTCGCTCCCGTCGTTCCTTCCCGGCGGGCGGCGGGCGGCATCGGCGATGACCTGCCATGGCGCCCGCCGCATGAGCTTGCCCAGGCGGGCACTCCTCCCGGCGCGTGCAGCGGGGTCACTGCGTCGTCCAAGGGCCCGCTGAGCCGGCACCCCACCGGTCCGCCCGTCATCCGCCGGCACCTCCCGTATGCCGGGGGCGCGCCGCTCGTGTGCTCCAGCACCGTGCGAGCGTGCGGGACGCCACAGGGCCGAGCGCATCCCCGGCGCAGGGCCGGGCGGCGGCTGGCCCCGCGCGAGGTGAACGGCTGAGGAAACCCTGGCCTTCGGGTGCGTCGGGTTTGGTCGGCGCCGTCTGCGGGCCTTATCCTCAGGCCCACTTGTCAACGACGACACCCCAACCCGAGAGGGGCCGACGCGCATGGCTGCGAAGAGGATGACCGCCACCACCAGGGCGGCGGCGAAGGCGTCCGCCGCTGCCACCACGGCCACGACGGCGAACAAGGTCGCTCCAACGCCGAAGGCGGGGCCCGCGAAGAAGGCCGCGCCCGCGAAGAAGGTCGCTCCAACGCCGAAGGCGGGGCCCGCGAAGAAGGCCGCGCCCGCGAAGAAGGTCGCTCCAACGCCGAAGGCCGGGCCCGCGAAGAAGGCCGCGCCCGCCAAGAAGGCTGCGCCAACGCCGAAGGCAGGCTCCGCGAAGAAGGCCGCGCCCGCCAAGAAGGCTGCGCCCGCAAAGAAGGTCGCTCCAACGCCGAAGGCGGGCCCCGCGAAGAAGGCCGCCCCCGCCAACAAGGCTGCGCCCGCGAAGAAGGCTGCGCCCACGACGTCGGCACCCGCCACGACGTCGACCGCGCCTCGGGCACGAGCCGCCGCGAAGGGCACGACCGCGTCGACCAAGCAGGTCGTCGCCGGCAAGCCGGCCACCGTCAAGCAGGCGGCACCCGCCAGGACCATCCTGAAGAAGCCCGTCGCCAAGAAGAGTGGGCCGGTCCCGAAGCCGGCGCCCTTGGCGAAGCGCGTCGGTAAGGCGACCGCGGCCACGGCTGCGACGAGCACCATGACGGGGACGGCCGCGCCCCTGAAGCCAGCGGGCAGCGGGTCCGACTCGGGCCCCGCGCGGCCGCGGGTGGCCCAGTCGGAGAAGCCCTGGACCGCCACGGAGCTGAGGGAGATCCGGACCGAGCTCGAGTCCGAGCGTTCGCGCGCCCTCGCCGACCTGCGGATCGCCGAGACCGACCTCCAGGGCCTGCTGACGAATGCCGGTGAGGGCGCCGGCGACGACCAGGCCGACGCCGGCGCAAGCATCTTCGGCCGCGAGTACGAGATGGTGCTCGCGTACAACTCCCGCGAGAGGCTCGAGCAGATCGAGCACGCGTTGGAGCGGCTCACCGACGGCGGCTACGGTGTGTGCGAGTCCTGCGGCAACGCGATCGGCAAGATCCGCCTCCAGGCGGCCCCCCGGGCAACGTTGTGCCTGGCGTGCAAGACGAAGCAGGAGAGCCGCTGATCTCGAAGCCAACCGCCCACCACGAGCCGTCGGCACCCGCGCCGTCGTCGCGAAGGCGTCGTCTCTTCGCGCTGCTTGCCGCCGTGGCGATCCTGTCGTACGCCGCTGACCAGGTCTCCAAGGCCTGGGCCGTCTCCCACCTCACCGACGAGCCGCCCCGGCGCCTGGTCGGGTCGTTCCTCCAGCTGGACCTCATCCGCAACTCCGGCGCCGCGTTCTCGCTGGGCACCGGGAGCACGTGGCTGCTGACCGTCATCGCGGTCCTCGTCCTCGTCGTCGTCGTCCGGACCAGCCGCAGGATCGGAAGCACCGGCTGGGCGTGGGCCCTGGGCCTGCTCCTCGGTGGGGCACTCGGCAACCTCACCGACCGGATGGTGCGCGAGCCGGGGCTCGGCCGGGGTCGCGTCGTCGACTTCCTCAACTACAACAACTGGTTCATCGGCAACATCGCCGACATCGCGATCGTCGGTGCGGCGGTCTCCATTGCCTTGCTGGCCTTCCTCGGCATCGCGGTCGACGGCGCCCGCGACCGCAAACCACCCGGCCGACACGGGCCCGAGGCCGGGTCGGAGAAGAGTGCTGGGTCGGAGAAGAGTGCTGCCGCGGTCGCACCCTCCAAGGACGCTGATGCCTGACGCCAGAACGCTGCTCGTGCCCGAAGGGCTCGAGGGAGAACGCGTCGACGCGGCGATCGCCCGGCTGTTCGGTCTTTCGCGCACCAAGGCCGCAGACCTTGCCTCGGGAGGTGACGTCAGCATCAACCACAAGCTCGCGGGCAAGTCCGACCGGGTCAGCGCCGGTGACCTCCTGGAGGTCTCGATCACGAGCGCCGAGGACAGCCCGGTCCTGGCGGTCGTCGCCGAGCCGGTACCGGGCATGCGGGTCATCCACGACGACGACGACATCGTCGTCGTCGACAAGCCCGTCGGGGTCGCAGCGCACCCGAGCGTCGGGTGGACCGGGCCCAACGTCGTCTCCGGCCTGGCTGCCGCGGGCTACCGCATCTCCACCTCCGGCGCCAGTGAGCGACAGGGCATCGTCAGCCGCCTCGACGTCGGCACCTCGGGCCTCATGGTCGTTGCCAAGAGCGAGCGCGCCTACAGCGTGCTCAAGCAGGCCTTCCGCTCCCGGACCGTCGACAAGACCTACCACACCCTCCTCCAGGGCCTGCCCGACCCGGTCGTCGGCACGATCGACGCGCCGATCGGGCGGCATCCGGGCCACGACTACAAGTTCGCGGTGATGGACAGCGGCAAGGCCGCGGTGACCCACTACGAGGTCATCGAGGCCTTCCGTTCCGCCTCCCTAGTCGAGGTGCACCTCGAGACCGGGCGAACCCACCAGATCCGGGTCCACTTCGCGGCCCTGCACCACCCCTGCTGCGGCGACCTGACCTACGGCGCGGACCCCAGGCTGACCGCCCGGCTCGGCCTCGACCGGCAGTGGCTGCACGCCGTCGGCCTGGACTTCGAGCACCCCGGCACGGGCAGCTACGTCAGCTACACCAGCCCGTATCCCGCCGACCTCCAGACGGCACTCGACCGCGTCGCCGGCTGACGGCCCCGGCCACCCGGCATACCGGCTCCTCTCTTTGGGGTTGACGCCGCGTCGGGCAGGTTGACGCCCTCTGGACACAGCGTCAACCTGCTCGACGCGGCGTCAACCCCCCGGCAACGGCGGACGGTATGCCGGCGGGTCGGTCGGGCGGTGCTCGACGCGGCCATGACACTGCCGGCGACACGCCCGGGGGAGTCGGCGGGCGGGCTTAGACTCGCCCGTGATGTCAGCCCAGCCCGCACCGGACCAGAGCTTCGTGCACCTGCACGTGCACACCGAGTACTCCATGCTCGACGGTGCGGCGCGGGTCGACGAGCTGCTCAGGTCGGCGGCCGGGATGGGTATGCCGGCCATCGCGACCACCGACCACGGCTACCTCTTCGGCGCCTACGAGTTCTGGTCCAAGGCACGCAAGCACGGCATCAAGCCGATCATCGGGGTCGAGGCCTACCTGACCCCCGGTACCGCGCGCGGTGACAAGTGCCGCGTCAAGTGGGGCGGCGACGGCGCGACCTCCCGCGACGACGTGGCCGGCGGCGGGGCGTACACCCACATGACGCTGCTGGCCCGCTCCACGGCCGGCATGCACAACCTGTTCCGGATGAGCTCCCTGGCGTCGCTGGAGGGCCACTACTTCAAGCCGCGCATCGACCGTGACCTGCTCGGGCGGTATGGCGACGGGATCATCGCGACGACGGGCTGTGTCGGGGGCGAGGTGCAGACGCGGCTGCGGCTGGGGCAGTACGCGCAGGCCCGGGCGGCGGCGGCCGAGCTCCAGGACATCTTCGGCAAGGAGAACTACTACGCCGAGGTCATGGACCACGGCATCGCGATCGAGCGGCAGACCCAGAAGGAGCTGCTCCGCCTTGCCCGCGACCTGCAGCTCCCCCTGCTGGCGACCAACGACCTGCACTACACCAAGGCGGAGGACGCCAAGGCGCACTCGGCCCTGCTCTGCGTGCAGTCGGGCTCGACCCTCCGGGACCCCAACCGGCTCAAGTTCGACGCCGATGAGTTCTACCTCAAGACTCCCCAGCAGATGCGGCACGTGTGGCGCGAGCTGCCCGAGGCGTGCGACAACACCCTGCTCGTCGCCGAGCGGTGCGACGTCACGTTCGTCGAGGGCGAGGGGCGCTACATGCCCCGGTTCCCCTGCCCCGAGGGCGAGAACGAGGAGTCCTGGTTCGTCAAGGAGGTCGAGGGCGGCCTCAGGGTGCGCTATCCCGGCGGCGTTCCCGACTACGCGACGAAGCAGGCCCACTACGAGACCGAGGTCATCCTCGGCAAGGGGTATGCCGGCTACTTCCTCGTCGTCGCCGACTTCATCAACTGGGCCAAGGACCACGGCATCCGCGTCGGACCGGGTCGCGGCTCGGGCGCCGGGTCGATGTGCGCCTACGCGATGCGGATCACCGACCTCGACCCCGTCGAGCACGGTCTCGTCTTCGAGAGGTTCCTCAACCCCGAGCGCCCCTCGATGCCCGACTTCGACGTCGACTTCGACGAGCGCCGTCGCGGTGAGGTGATCCGCTACGTCACCGAGAAGTACGGCGAGGAGCGGGTCGCCCAGATCGTCACCTACGGGACCATCAAGGCCAAACAGGCAGTCAAGGACGCGGCCCGGGTCATGGGCCACCCCTTCGCCATGGGGGAGAAGCTCACCAAAGCCATGCCTCCGCCGGTCATGGGCAAGGACATGCCCCTGTCCGGCGTCTTCGACACCGCCCACCCGCGCTACTCGGAGGCCGCCGACTTCCGCGGCATCCACGACGAGGACCCGCAGGCGAAGGAGGTCGTGACGACCGCCCTCGGCCTCGAGGGGCTGAAGCGTCAGTGGGGCGTCCACGCCGCCGGCGTCATCATGAGCAGCGAGCCGCTCATCGACCTCGTGCCGATCATGCGACGCGAGCAGGACGGCCAGATCATCACCCAGTTCGACTACCCGAGCTGCGAGACGCTCGGGCTGGTCAAGATGGACTTCCTCGGGCTGCGCAACCTCACCATCCTCGACGACGCGATCGAGAACGTCTGCGCCAACCGGGGCGAGGAGGTCGACCTCGAGGCGCTGTCCAAGGACATGACCGACGAGCTGGCCTATGACGTCCTCCGGAAGGGCGACACCCTCGGCGTCTTCCAGCTCGACGGCGGCGGCACCCGAACCCTGCTGCGCCAGATGCAGCCGAACCGGTTCGAGGACATCTCCGCGACGATCGCCCTCTACCGACCCGGGCCGATGGGTATCAACAGCCACACCAACTACGCGATGCGCAAGACCGGGCGTCAGCCGGTCACCCCGATCCACCCCGAGCTGGCGGAGCCGCTGGCCGAGGTCCTCGACGCGACCTACGGGCTGATCGTCTACCAGGAGCACGTCATCCAGATCGCCCAGAAGGTCGCGGGCTACACAATGGGCCACGCCGACCTGCTGCGCAAGGCGATGGGGAAGAAGCAGAAGGAGGTCCTCGACGCCGAGTTTCTCGGCTTCGAGGCCGGCATGCAGGCCAACGGCTACAGCGCCGGGGCGATCAAGACGCTGTGGGACGCCCTCATGCCGTTCGCGGACTACGGGTTCAACAAGGCCCACGCCAAGGCGTACGCGCTGATCTCCTACTGGACGGCATACCTCAAGGGCAACTACCCCGCGGAGTACATGGCCGCCCTGCTCACCTCGGTGCGCGACGACAAGGACAAGTCGGCGCTCTACCTGGGCGAGTGCCGGCGGATGGGCATCAAGGTCCTGCCGCCCGACGTCAACGAGTCGGTGGCCAACTTCGCCGCGGTCGGCACCGACATCCGCTTCGGGCTGGCCGCGATCCGCAACGTCGGCGCCAACGTCGTCGAGGCGATCGCGCGCACCCGCGAGGAGAAGGGTGCCTTCACCTCCTTCAAGGACTTCCTCGGCAAGGTTCCTGCGGTGGTCTGCAACAAGCGCACGATCGAGTCGCTCATCAAGGGTGGGGCGTTCGACTCGCTGGGTGAGAGCCGGCGCGGCCAGCTGGAGGTCCACGACCGCTACGTCGACGTCCTCGTCGACGTCAAGCGCCAGGAGGAGCGGGGCCAGGAGAGCCTGTTCTCGGCTTTCGGCTCGTTCGGCGACGCCGACGAGAGTATGCCGTCCGGCGCGGACGCGTTCGACGGCCTGCCTCCGGTGCCACGGGCCGAGTGGGACAAGCAGACCCTGCTCGCCTTCGAGCGGGAGATGCTCGGCCTCTATGTCTCGGACCACCCGCTCTTCGGCATCGAGCACGTCCTCGCCAAGCACGCCGACACCTCGATCGCCTCGCTCATGGGCGAGGAGCCCAAGCCGGACGGCACTCCCGTCACCGTGGCCGGCCTGATCACCGGCCTGCAGATCAAGCGGACCAAGAAGGGCGACCTCTGGGCCATCGCCACGGTCGAGGACCTCGACGGCGCCATCGAGTGCCTGTTCTTCCCGAACGCCTACCTCACCGTCTCGACGATGCTGGGCCACGACGTCGTGTGTGTCGTCAAGGGCCGGGTCAGCAGCCGCGACGACAGCATCTCGATCTTCGCCCAGGAGCTGACCCTCCCGGACATCAAGGAGGGCCCGCGCGGGCCGGTCGTCGTGACCCTTCCGGTCCTGCGAGCCACCGACGCCGTCGCCGAGCGCATCCGGCGGGTCCTCGGGGAGCACCCCGGCGTGACCGAGGTGCACCTCAAGCTGACCCAGCCGGGCCGCTCGATGCTCATGCGGCTCGACGACTCGCTGCGGGTCACGGCCTCGCCGGCGCTGTTCGGGGACCTCAAGGCCCTCCTCGGGCCGGCCTGCCTCAGCTGAGGGCGCCCGTCGGCGGTGGTCCCGACGATGAGGATGTGGCATCGGCCGTCGCGGACACCGTCCGGCACCACCTGGCCAGGCAGGCCCAGGACCTCCCGAGCGGGGCCGCCTGCAGGTCGAGGAGGTCCCCGGGGCCGAACCGAACGCCGAGACCCACGTCACCCTCCCTCGAGCGCGAGCGGCGACCACTGGCTCTACCGCCTCGTGCCCACGCCCGGGCGCACCGACCAGCTGCGGTGCCACCTCTGCGGCCTCGGGATACTCCTCGTCGGCGACCCGCTCCAGCCGCAGGTCCGGGAGGAGGCCGAGGACGACTTCACCGACCCGCTCCAGCTGCTCGCCTCCTCGGTCCGCTTTTCCGACCCGGTCGACGCAGAGCGAAGTTTCAGCTCGCGGCAGCGCCTGTCGGGCCGGCCGGCAGGACCGGACGGCGCCTGACTAGAGTGCTCTGGTGCCCGACGCCGCTGCGAGCCCTCCACGGGCGCCCCGCCGCCCGAGCAGCCGGACCCTGCACGGAGACACCGTCGCCGACGACTTCGCCTGGATGGCCGACCGGGACGACCCTGAGCTGAGGGCCTATCTCGAGGCCGAGAACGCGTACGCCGCAGCGAGGACGAGCCACCTGGCCCCTCTCGTCGAGGAGGTCTTCGGCGAGATCCGCACCCGCACCAAGGAGACCGACCTCAGCGTCCCGGTGCGGCACGGCGGCTGGTGGTACTACTCGCGCACGATCGAGGGGGAGCAGTATGCCGTGGACGCCCGGGTCCGCGTGGCGGAGCACCCCGGCCGCCCGGTGCTGGACGGCGACGGCGCACCGGCGGGTGAGCAGGTCCTGCTCGACGAGAACGCCGAGGCCGCCGGTCATGACTTCTTCGCCCTCGGCGCGAGCGACGTCTCGCCCGACGGCCACCTCCTGGCCTACTCCGTGGACGTCACCGGCGACGAGCGCTTCCACCTGAAGGTCCGCGACATCGACTCGGGGCAGAGCCTCGACGACGCGGTGACCGGGATCGGTTCCGGTGTGGCGTGGTCCCTGCACGGCACCCACGTGTTCTACCCGCGTCTCGACGAGGCGTGGCGCCCGCACGAGATCTGGCGGCACGAGGTCGGACGCCCGGCCGAGGAGGACGTCCTCGTGCTGCACGAACCGGACGAGCGGTTCTCGGTCGGCGTCGGCACCTCCCGTGACGACCGCTGGGTGGTCATCGGCATCGCGTCGAAGACGACGAGCGAGTACCATCTGCTCGCTGCGGCAGCCCCCACGGGGAGCGCGTGGGTGGTCGCGCCGCGCCGGGACGGGCTGGAGTACGAGCTCGAGCCGCTCGGCGACGAGCTGCTCGTCGTCCACAACGGCCGACGGCGCAACTTCGAGGTCGCGCGTGCGGTGCTCGGCCCGGGCGGTGCAGGGGAGTGGGTGCCCCTCGACGTCACGAGTGAGGACGAGTTCGTCACGGGGGTGGAGGCGTTCGAGGAGTTCGCCGTCGTGTCGCTCCGGTCGGGCGGTCAGACGGCGTTGCGCGTCGTGCCCCGAGATCCGTTGTCCGAGAAGGGCTTCGGCCCCGCCCACGACATCAACTTCGACGAGCCCGTGCGGTCGGTGTCGACAGGGGACAATCCGGAGCCGGCCACGCGCACCCTCCAGGTGTCGTTCAGCTCGCTGGTCACGCCGCCGACGGTCTACGACTACGACCTGACCACCCGGGAGCTGATCCTGCTCAAGCGCAAGGAGGTGCTCGGCGGATATGCGCCGCAGGACTACATCCAGCATCTCGAGTGGGCGCCCGCTGCGGACGGCACCTTGGTCCCGGTGTCGGTCGTCCACCGTGCCTCGACAGCCCTCGACGGCACCGCCCCGGGCCTCCTCTACGGCTACGGCGCCTACGGCCTGAGCACGGACCCGTGGTTCTCGGTGGCCCGGCTCTCGCTGCTCGACCGGGGCTTCGTCTTCGCGATCGCCCACGTGCGCGGCGGCTCAGAGATGGGACGGCAGTGGTACGACGACGGCAGAATGGAACTCAAGGAGCACACCTTCACGGACTTCATCGCCTGCGCCGAGCATCTCGTGCAGCAGGAGGTTGTGGCGGCGGACCGCCTTGCGGCAGAAGGCGGCTCGGCCGGCGGTCTGCTCATCGGTGCCGTTGCGAACCTCGCGCCCGACCGGTTCCGGGTCCTGCACGCGCAGGTGCCCTTCGTCGACGCGCTGACGACCATGCTCGACCCGGAGCTCCCGCTGACGGTGGGCGAGTGGGAGGAGTGGGGCAACCCCCTCGACGACCCCACGGCATACACGCGGATGAAGGGCTACGCCCCCTACGACAACGTCGCCGCCCGCGACTACCCCGCGCTGCTCGTCACGACGAGCGTGCACGACACCCGCGTCTACGTCACCGAGCCGGCGAAGTGGGTGGCCCGGCTGCGCGAGCTGGCCAATATCGACCCCGACACAGCACCGATCCTCTTCCGGACCGAGCTGACGGCCGGCCACGGCGGCCAGTCCGGGCGCTACGACGCCTGGCGCCAGATCGCCTGGGAGTGGGCCGTGCTCCTCGACCTGACGTCGCCGCTCTCGGAGCCCTGAGCCGTTCCCGCGCCGGGGCGCCCGGAGCAGCGGCCCCATAATGACGCCATGCACGTTCCTGCCGAGTCGCTGGTCAGCATCGACGGGACGTCCTCCTACGTCCGCCTCGCGGTCGTCGTCGTGCTCCTGACCCTGCTCGCGGCCCTCGTCCAGAAGGTCGGTGGGCTCCAGTTCGCCCGGGCTGACCTGACCGCCGCCACCAGGGCGGTCCTCCAGCTCGCCATCGTCGGTGCGGTGATCGCCGTCGTCCTCCGTTCGTGGTGGCTGACCAGCCTGTTCGTCACACTGATGCTCGTCGTCGCCTCGGTGACCTCCGGACGCCGGCTCGTGCCGAATGGCCGGTGGTGGGTGGCCGGCGTGTGCGTGGCGTCCGGCGCGGTGCCGGTCGGTGCGGTCCTGCTCGGCAGCGGCCTCATTCCCTTGCGGGAGGTCGCGGTCGTGCCCATCCTCGGGATCCTCATCGGTGGAGCCATGACGGCGACGACGCTCGCCGGTCGCCGGACCCTCGATGCGCTGCGTCAGCGGCACGGCGAGTTCGAGGCCGGGCTGTCCGTCGGGCTGCTGACGCGGGACGCGCGGCTGCTCGTGGCCCGCGAGGACGCTGGGCTGGCCCTGGTGCCGGGACTCGACCAGACCCGGACGGTCGGCCTCGTCACCCTCCCCGGCGCGTTCGTCGGGATGCTCCTCGGCGGGGCCACCCCGCTGCAGGCCGCCGCGGTGCAGCTGGTCGTGCTCGTGGGCCTGCTCGTCGTCCAGGCGGTCTCGACCCTCGTCACGCTGGAGCTGATCGCTCGCGACGTGCTCGCCTGACGGCTCAACCTGCTCGGCCGCCGGACCGGACGGGGGAGACCTGCCTGCGGCCCAGGGCGGCCGCGGCGAGGCGCCGTCCTGTCCGCCCCGATCTCGCCGCGGCAGAGCGACTCGGTGCTGCTCGACTGCGCCCTTGGGGGGATGGTCGCCACGGCGGTACGATCGCTGTCAGACGTTTTCCGCACCGGAATGGAGCCTCCATGAAGATCGCTGTCGTCGGCAAGGGCGGATCGGGTAAGACGACCACCGCCGCAGTGTTGGCGCGCACCTTCGCCCGACACGGACGGGCAACGCTGGCCCTGGACTGCGACACCAACCCCAACCTGGGCATATCACTGGGATTAGGTGAGGAGGCCACTGAGCGGCTGGTTGCCCTCCGTGACGCGGTGGGCACTGGTGAGGAGGAGCACGCTGCCAGCCCGGAAGAGCTGGTGCGGCGCTACGGCAGCGCGGCCCCCGACGGGGTTCGTCTCACGGTGGTCTCCGCGATCCAGAACCCGGAGCCGGGTTGCCCTTGATGTGGGATCTCACCTGAGCAGTTGCTCGGGCAGATTGCCAGTCCAGATCTCGTCGTCGTCGCGGACTTCGAGGCAGGCCTGGGAACCCTCATGCGGCTTGAGGGACTCCCGGTCGACGTCGTCGTCGTCGTCGTCGAGCCGACAGCGAAGTCACTCGAGGTGGGCCGCCGCGCCGCCGACCTGGTCCGCGAGGGCAGCCTGGGCAGGCTCATGGTCACCGCCAACCGTGTCCGTGACGAGGACG
>JAABUT010004116.1_pt1 | contig 11812 bp, 15 predicted proteins | sample 5559281 | NCBI WGS metagenome assembly JAABUT01 (sample SAMN10711880, study PRJNA513359) | rock metagenome | isolation source: Antarctica rocks | place: Antarctica: Victoria Land, Ricker Hills nord | collected 2016-01-04
AACGCCCGCGCTACCGAGAAAAGATGAGGAGTCGCCGATGCCCGCAGACGATATAACGCCGGAAGAAGTGATCGCCAATTTCAGCGGCGCGTTCCGGCGCATGGACCTCGACACAATGATGGCGCACATCGCGGAGGACGCGACCGCCTTCTGGCCTGTCGCGGCGTGCCCGACGCGCCTCGACAAACCGGGCATCCGCGCGCAGTTCGCCGCGACCATCGCTGCCGTCCGCGCATCAGGCGGCACCGAGGTCGTCCGCACGCAGTCCGATATGCAGGTGCAGCACCTCGGTGATGTCGCTGTTATCACGTTTCACTTTCAGGACACGCCGTTCGGTCGGCGCACCTTCGTCCTCCAGTGGCGCTGGAACCGCTGGCTGATCGTTCACATCCACGGCTCGAATGCGTAATAGATCAGTTTGTTGTCGCTCGCTTCTCGGCGTAGTCGACGAAGGCGAGCGTCGCTTCGACGGAGCCTGGTCGTGGCAGCGCGTCCGGGTCCCATCCGAGCGGGCGGTCATCGAGACTCTGCTGGATCAAGGACTGCCAGGTGGGATCAAGGTTGTTGATCGCCCAGAGCATCGCGGCCTTCTTCGATCCCACCCGGCCCGCGTCGAGGGTGTGGAGGATGCGACAGACGGTCGCCACCGCATACCGCTGGGCCCAGGCGGTGTCGAAGGCGAGCCAGGTGAACAGGTCGGGCAGGAAGGTCGCTACGTCCTGGCGCATCCTGGCGCGGAACACCTCGGGGCTGATCGCGTCGACCAGCTCCCGGGGATCAGGACCGGCCAGCGTGATGCCGTGCTCGCGCAGCGACCACCGCACTACCTCGGTGTTGCAGTGGGTTGACCACTGCATCTCCCGCCAGCCATGATCAATGTACAGCCACCTCCTCCCAAGACCGTCGAGCGTCCGCAGGTCGCCCTTCGGGGGGTAGGAGCCCTCAAGATGACGGGCCCAGTGGGCCGGCCGGGTGGGAATTTCGTCATGGAGATGCCGGAGGCTTGCTTCGTGCGCCGACGTCAGCAGTCCGTGGGTGACGACGAGGAAATCGCAGTCGCTGTGCAGGTCAGTATCGCCGACAGCGAATGAGCCCTGCAAGTAGGCGCCGAGGAAGTTATCACCGAGAATGTCCGTGACGCGGTGGACGAAATCTTTGAGGAGCGTGTTGAGTTCGTCGAACTGGGTCGGCCCGACCGGTGAGATGGAATGATCAGGTGGAGGCATGGCAGTCCTTTACATCCTGCGGGAGTCATCCGCGAATCCGTCACCGATGCGACCAGCATGGGCTTACCCCATTTTTTCATACACAACCTGCCCCTCGCGAATCGCGGTCGTAACGAATGCCTGCGGGACGGCACTCCATTCCGCTACTTCCGCCGGAGTATAGACGAGAACATCGGCTTCGACCGGCACATCCGCGAGCGCGGCATAGAGCGGCGCGGCACGGCGGTAGCGCGGCTCATCAGATTCGGCGATGACAAGGAGATCGTAATCGCTGTTGGGACTCGCCTCTCCCCGCGCGACTGCCGAACAAGATGACACGCTGGGGGCGTGCAATCCCCTCGATGCGCGCTACCATACCCTGAAGGATTCGCTCAGTCTCTGTCATCCGCTTCTCCACAATTTCTTTCCCACGTCAGTGCTCTCCCAGATCACGCCACATCCCGAGACTGGATCGTGTTGCTGTCCAGTGATTCTGTCACTCTCATTGTTCAGCGATTCTGTCCTGTCGCTGTTGGTAGCCCCGTTTCCATGGATGATGCGTCCCCGGTTTCGCCGTGCTGATCCGTGCGACCGCCCGCTCCCGGCGCAGAGGTGGGCGCGGCGCGACCGCCACGGGTGCATCCGTCGTCACGAGACATTCCCCGTAATCATCGACCGCCACGTGGCAGGACGTTTCGCCTCGGGCGATGTACGCGCTATCAGCGCTTTTCCGGCCAGTGACCGTCGGTTACCGATTCGGCCCCATACTGCTCCGCCCATCGCCATGTGAGGACGCGATTCAGTCCCGCGACAATCCACGAGGACCAGATTGCCTCGAAGCGACCGAAGCGAACCAGCCCGACGAGGGTGATTTGTCTCGTGTGCGAATAGAGGACATTCGTGTCGAGCATCGCGCGTAGAGGAGCGGACGCGCCGCGCTTGCTGGCGTTGGTCCGCAGCCATTGGCAGATCGCGAACGGACACCACGATATCAAGGATGTCACGCTGGGCGAGGATCGCAGTTTGATCCATAAAGGCAATGGGCCGAGCATCATGGCGATCCTACGTGATACCGTGGTGAGCGTGCTGCATCGCGCAGGGTGGCGCACGATTGCCGAACGGCTCCGCTTCTACAGCGGCAACCCGCATGCCGCCCTCGCCTTGCTCGGTATTCCCATCAGGGAGAACGCATGATCCCTGCGTAACCGCATGGCAATTATGCCAATTGCGCGGCGCGGCGTGTATGATTGCGCCCGGTGCAAGAAGAAACAGATGACGAATGGAGGACAGCATGGCGTATCGTCTCGAACACGTTGGCGTTGTGACCCCACCGGCGGCGCGCGACGCGACGTTGCAGTTCTACGAGTCCGTCTTCGGCTGGCGCATCCTGCGCGAGATGACGGGCGTCGCCTTCATCGGGGACGGCAGCGGCGGGCGGATCGAACTGCTCTTCATGGATCGCGAGCCGATGGCCCCGCCGAACCACCTCGCCATCTCTGTTTCACTCGGGGAGTTCGACGCGGTGATGGAGAAGATCAAGGCAACGGGCGTCCCGTCGGAGCCGCCCGTCGACACGCCCGCCGGTGATCGGCTCTTCTGGTTCAGCGACCCTGCCGGGAACCGTGCCCAGATCGTCGGGCGCAGCAACCCGATGCCGGAGTAATACGAGGGACGAACCGCCAGGACACTGAGAGGGAAGGGGATTCAACATAGAGCGCACGGAGCACACAGAGCGCACGGAGCACACAGAGCGCACGGAGGAGATGAAAATATATTTGGATTCACTCTGTGCTCTCTGTGTGCTCTGCGTCCTCTGTGTTCGCATTTCCCCTGGTGTCCTGGTGATTCATTTCTGGGAAGGATCTCATCGTGCGCGAGGAATCGCTGGCGTTTCTGAAACGGTTGCTTGATACGCCGGGGCCGTCCGGGTTCGAGGCCCCGGCGGCGCGCGTCTGGCGCGAGTACGCCAACGTGCATGCGGATGAGGTGCGGACGGACATCAACGGCAACAGCATCGCGCGGCTCGCCGGGGGAGCGAAAGGGCCGCGCGTGCTGATTGCCGGGCACATCGACCAGATTGGCCTCCTCATCACGCACATCAACGGCGACGGCACGCTCGCGTTCCGCGCCATCGGTGGTTGGGACGATCAGATTCTTACCGGGCAGCGTATCCAGATTGTCACGAAAGACGGCCCGGTCTACGGCGTGATCGGGCGCGGCCCGTCGCACTCCCTCAAGGGGGAAGAGCGCCACCAGGCGGCGAGCATCGACGGCCTCTTCATCGACATCGGCGCGGACGACGCCGCGACGACCACGCTCCGCGTGCGCCCCGGCGATCCTGCGGTGGTGGAGCAGCCGGTGCTGATGCTCACGGATGACCGCATCGCCGCGCGCGGCCTCGACAACCGGGCGGGCGCGTGGGTCGCGGTGGAGACGTTGCGGCTGCTCGCGGAGGGCGACGCGCCCTCCGCCGATGTCTACGCCGTCGCGACCGTTGGCGAGGAAATCGGCGGTTTTCGGGGCGCGCGCACCGTGACGACCGCGCTCCAACCAGTCATCGCCTTCGCGCTCGACGTGACCTTCGCGACGGATCGACCCGGCACCGACGCGGGTGAGTCCGGCGCGCACCCCCTCGGCTCCGGCCCCGCGATTACACGCGGCGGCCCGACCAACCCGCCGCTCGCGGAACTGCTGATCGCCACCGCCATCCACGAGGGCATCCCGTACACCATCGAGGCGTTGCCCCGCTCCACCGGCACCGACGCGGACGGCATCTCCGTCGCGGGGACGGGCACGGCGGTCGCGGTCGTCTCGTTCCCGAACCGGTACATGCACTCCCCGAACGAAGTCTGCTCGCTGGCCGATCTCGTCGCGAGCGCGCAACTCCTCGCCGCTACCATCCGCGCCATCGGCCCCGACACCGACTTCACCCCGAAATAAGGGGGAGACGAACCGCGAAGGCGCGAAGGCGCGAAGGACGCGAAGAGGGGAAGAGAAGCGTAGATATTTCTTCTCTCCTCCTCTTTTCTTCGCGCCCTTCGCGCCTTCGCGGTTCAAACGTCTCTCTACTGCTCCGGTGTCCGGAGGACCGCGCCGTGGGTGGCGGAATCGACGAGCGCGGCGTAGCGGGCAAAGACGCCACGGGTGTAATGCGGCGCGGGCGCGTGCCACTGCGCGCGGCGTGCGGCGAGCACATCGTCCGGCACGAGGAGATCGAGCGTCCCAGCGTCCGCGTCGATGCGGATGCGGTCGCCGTCCTCCACGAGGGCAATCGGGCCACCGGTGAAGGCTTCCGGCGCGACGTGCCCAATCATCAGGCCGCGCGTGCCGCCGGAGAACCGCCCATCCGTGACGAGCGCGACCTCCGACCCCAGCCCCTGGCCAACAATGGCGGCGGTGACGCTGAGCATCTCGCGCATCCCCGGCCCGCCCTTCGGCCCCTCATAGCGGATGATGACGACATCGCCCGGCTTGACGTGCCCGTCGAGCACCGCCTGCATCGACTCCTCTTCGCTCTCGAAGATGCGCGCGGGCCCCTCGAACTGGTGCAGTTCCGTCCCCGCCAACTTCAGCACCGCACCGTCCGGCGCCAGCGTACCGCTGAGGATGACGAGGCCGCCGTGCGGCTTGAAGGGCGCGTCCACCGTCGAGACGACCTCCTGGCCCTCCGTCGCTTTCGCATCCGCCACCGCGTCGGCGAGCGTCGTGCCCATCATTGTTTGCGTCGAGCCGTCCACAAGCCCGGCATCGAGCAGCCGTTTGATGACAAGGGGGCCGCCGCCCGCCTTGTAGAGGTCCCAGGCGACGTACTTGCCGCCCGGCTTGAGGGTCGCGATCACCGGCGTTCGCACGCTGACCGTCTGGTAATCTTCGAGCACGAGCGGGATGCCGATCTCGTCGCCCATCGCGGTGAAATGCAGCACGGCGTTCGTCGAGCCGCCCGTCGCGGCGACGATGGCGATAGCGTTCAGGAAGGACTGGCGCGTCAGAATATCCTGCGGCGTGCGCCCCGCTTTGAGGATATCCATCACCAGCGCGCCCGCCTGCTTCGTCGCTTCCTTCTTCTCGTTCATGATCGCGGGGATGCTGTTGTAGCCCATCGGTGAGAGGCCGAGCGTTTCAAGCGCCAAGGACATCGTGTTCGCGGTGAATTGGCCGCCGCAGGCGCCGGGGCCGGGGATGGCGTGGCACTCGATGTCGTACAGTTCCTGATCGTCGATCTTGCCCGCCGCGTGCGCACCGACTGCCTCGAGGACATCGACAATCGTCAGGTCCTTGCCGTTCCAGTGCCCGGGCGCGACGGAGCCACCGTAGAGCACGAGGCCGGGCAACCCGGTCCGCAACAACCCAATCGCGCCGCCGGAGATCGTCTTATCGCAGGCGACGAGCACGATCATCGCATCGAACTGATACCCCTGCGACGCCAGTTCGATGGAGTCCGCAATCACCTCGCGGCTGACGAGCGACGCCTTCATCGCCTGCGTCCCCATACTGATACCGTCATTGACGGCGACGACGCCGAACTCCATCGGCACACCGCCCGCTTCCCGGACGCCCTCCTTGACCCACTCCGCCAGCTCGCGCAAGTGGTAGTTGCAGGGCATCGCCTCGGTCCACGTATTGGCGATACCGATGAACGGCTTCTTGAAATCCTCGTCCGTCAGCCCGACCGCGCGCCACATCGCCCGCGCCGCCGCCTGCTTATCGCCACCCTTGATTAAGTCGCTGCGCATACCTGTCTCCCCCTTCTGCCATATCATCCGACGATCAGGCGAACACCTTGAAATGATGCTCCTCCAGCAACCGCGTCACGATCTCGCGCTCTGGAACGTCATCGAGATTCAGCCCACTACTCACATTCCAGAACTCCACGCCGAGTGGTTCCCCCTTCTCGTCATAGTCAATGACACGTGAGAGGTCAATCCGCGCCTTCATGCTGGCAACCTTGTCAAAGTCGCGCAAATAGATAGAGACCGCATCGGCTTCCGCATCGTATTCAAGCCTCGGCATCTGCGTCCCCTCTCCGCTCAACGTTTGTGCAGTGTATCATCGAGCAGTACGACGCCTGGGACTATCGGTGGGTTGTTGTCAGTGGGCATAGCAATCAATCGGATATCCATCCCACAGCCAGTCAATCAGCCGCTGCAACGCGGGCGGCGGGGGTTGGATCGCTCCACGCCCGCGCCAGTAACGCCGCAGCCACCGGCCACGGTTCCAACCATGCCCGGACGCTGCGTCATGCCATCGGCCACGAGACCTGAAAGTTCATGATCGGCTTTTCGGCATGAAGATTTGCATGTATCGCTCCTAACGATGTTCTGTCATCACCCCATAATTCATCAATCCAGCTAATGATAGAGGCAACCAATGTTTGCCGGTGAAGGCACGAGAAAGGGATAGTGTCGTTCCCTTTATTCCCTTTGTGTTCTCCATAGCCCTCGTCGTTCAGGTACCTACTTCGGACGGATCGCGACGCCGACGCGATCCATCAGGTCGCCCATGCCGCCGCGCGAGAGTTTCGCCGCGCGCGCCGCCTCCGCGACGCTCGTCGCCGCACCGGAGACGTAGAGTGCGATGGCGACTGCCTCCCGCCGCGCCGCGTCCGAAAGGCCGTTCCACTTCTCCGCCAGATCACGCGGCACCGGGTACCCGATCTCCACCATCTCGTCGCTCATTGCTGCTTGCTCCCCACGATACGTGCGGTGACGATCACCCGGCTAATGTAGCCGTCACCGTCGCATCGCTCAATAGTTCAGTGCAAAGTCGAAGCCATCCGGCTTGTCCACCACGGGGAGCGATCAGTCTCATGCATTGCGCGCGGGCGCCCGCTGGGCAGCATGTGTCGATTCGGTTTCAAACCCGTTTTTACCCGTTCGCTGGCTGCGGCGTGAACTGGACAGGCATGTGCTTGATGCCGCCGATGAAGCCGGAGCGCAGGCGATCGACGGGGCCGGCGGGTGCGATATCGGGCAGGCGCGCGAGCAGCGTCTCGAACATCACCCGCAATTCCAGTCGCGCGAAGGATGCCCCGAGGCAGAAGTGTTGGCCGATGCCGAAGGCGATGTGCTCGTTGGGTGTCCGCCCGACATCGAAGGTGTTTGCGTTCGGGAAGACCTCCTCGTCGCGGTTCGCCGAGGGATACCAGAGCAGGACCCGCTCCCCCGCGCGGAGGGGCTGGCCACCCAGCACCGTGTCGCGCGTCACGTAGCGCATCATGTGCGCGACGGGCGACGTCCAACGCAGGATTTCCTCCACCGCCGTCGGCAGCAGCGCGGGGTCATTCTGCAGGCGGGCGCGCTGCTCCGGGTGATCGAACAAGGCGAGTAGGCCGCCGGAGATGGCGTTGCGCGTCGTCTCATTGCCCGCGAGGATGAGCAGTTGGCAGAAGAAGAGCAGTTCCTCCTCGGAGAGCGATTCGCCGTCCACCTCGGAGCCGACGAGCACGCTGACGAGATCATCGCGCCGTTCCCGCCGCCGCTCCTCGGCCTGCCGCTTGAAGTAGGCGAACATCTCGATGCGCGAGCGCGCCGCCGTCTCCGGCCCGCTCCCCGGCACCGTCTGGTATTCCGGGTCCTCGGAGCCAAGCCCCTGGTTCGTCAGCTCGAACATCATCGGCCAGTCCGACTGTGGGATGCCCATCATCGAGCAGATCACCGCGAGGGGGAGCAGCGCCGCGACATCGGTCACGAAGTCGCACGAACCGCGCGGCGCGACATCGTCGATGATCTTCGTGGTGATTTCCCGCACGCTCGGTTCGAGCAGGGCGGTCGCGCGCGGTGTGAAACCCTTGTTGACGAGGCGACGGAGCCGCACATGGCGCGGCGGGTCCGTGATGATCATCATCTTCCCCGCCCCGATCGTCGTCGCCGGGTCGGCGGGGTTGGCCGCCATCGAGATGCCCTGCTGCGAGCTGTAGGTCGTCGTGTCGCGGGAGACGGCGATCAGGTCCGCGTACTTCGTGACGGACCAGAAGGGGATGAAGCGGTCATTGCCCGGATTCCAGTGGATCGGCTCCTCGGCGCGCAACCGCCGCCAGATCTCGTGCTGCCGCCCCTGCACGAAAACATCGAGGTTCGCGAGATCGTTCTCCTCGATCCGCAGGGAAGAAGCCTGAGCCATCGTAGAACCCTCCTTTGTACTACAGCGTCCGACAGTGAGCAATGCACGAGGCCGCGTTGTCGGCCATTTATTCCTCGATCAGGGTGATTGCCTGGCGTGGGCAGAACCGCGCCGCTTCCTCCACCTTCGGCCGCAAGTCCTCGCCGGGGCGCTCGATCAGCACGTAACTCTGATCATCGTCCTGCAAGCGAAACACCTCTGGCGCGGCCAGCACGCAGCGCGCATTGCCCTCGCACAAATCATGATTAACGATCACCCTCATCCCGCTTCACCCCCAAGGCAGGAAGGAATTGCCCCATTCGCCCGCCAGGCATTTGATTCCCGACGCCTTCCGCGCCCAACGGGTGAGCGCGCAAGGCGATTTCGTTCGCGAAAGTCCGTGCTTGTATTGTACACGGCAATGTCAACGGACAGAGTAGCGATCTACCGAAGCGGTAGGCGTATGGGGAACGGTGGAGTAGCGGGATGAGACAGGGAAATGCGCGTTCGATAGAATCTTCTTTGTCGAGAAGGAGATGCTATGAACGCGCACGACGTATTCTGTGCCAATCCCGACTGTCCGGCAAGGGGGCGCTGTGGCGAAGGGAATATCGGCATCCATGGCCGCACCCCGCCCCGCTACCGCTGCGCCGTCTGCCGCAAGACGTTCGGCGCCCGCGCGGGCACGCCGTTCTATCGCCGTTCGACCGACGAGACACTGATCGCCCTGATCGTGACGCTGATTGCGCATGGCTGCCCGATCACCGCAATCGTCGCCGCCTACGGCGTCCAGCGGCAGACAGTGTCCGACTGGCTGGACGCGGCGGGCAGCCAGGGAGAAGCGGTCCATCGACATTTGGTGTGCCAGCCGCGCGATCTGGGCGCGGTGCAGGCGGACGAAATCCGCGTGCGCCAGCAGGGGCGGGCGGGTGCCCTCTGGGCAGCATGGCTGGCGTTGGCGATGGTGGTCACGACGCGGCTCTGGCTCGGTGGGGTGGTCAGCCCGCGACGGGATGGCGCGCTGATCGCCCGGTTGTGCGCGCTGGTCAAGGCGTGTGCGCTGCCCGCGCCGCTTGTGGTCTGCGTTGATGGCTTCGCCGCCTACGTCAAGCAAATGCGGCGGATGGCGCGTTCGCCGCTGCCACGCTGCGGCAAGCGGGGGCGGTGTCGGCTCGTGGAATGGCCGGGAGTGGTGATCGGGCAGGTGGTCAAGCAGCGGGCAGACGGTCGGGTGGTCGGGGTGACGCGACGATTGGCACACGGCACGGCGGTGTGGGCGGCACGCTTGCTCGGTGGCGGCACGATCCAGACGGCGTACATCGAACGGCTCAACGGCACCTTCCGGGCGCGACTGGCACCATTGGCACGGCGGACGCGGGCAGGCGGGCGGACGGTGGCGCGGTTGGAGCGCAGGATGTGGCTGGTGGGAGCGGTCTACAACATCTGCACGCCGCATGGCAGTCTGGCACGCGGGCAGACGCCGACGATGGCGGCGGCGATCACCGATCATTGTTGGAGCGTCAACGAGTTGCTGCACTACCGGGTGGCTCCTGCCGCGTGGCAACCGCCGAAGAAGTGGGGGAGGCGGACGAAAGCGGAGGAGGCGCTCATCGCGCGGTGGGCGACATGACCACCGTTCCCCATACACCTACCACCGAAGCGCGCTGAACGCGAAATGGCATACTCAAGAAGGAACGTTGCTCGCAATCATGCTGGAATGATAATCACCCATGCGAGAAACAGCGAAGGAGGCGAAGAATGTCACGAACGTTCAGCGAGATTGCCGCAGTAATTGAAGCAAATCCCGATCGCCGTGCGCGCGTTGATGCCTACGAGCGTGAGATGCGGGAGCAGATGCTGCTTCTACAGAAACTCCGCGAGCATCGGAAGGTGACGCAGCATGAGTTGGCGGCAGCGCTTGGCGTCGCGCAATCAAATGTTTCCCGTATCGAGCATGAGGATGATCCCCAAGTCTCGACAGTACGAAAATTCGTCGAAGCGCTCGGTGGGGAACTTGTATTGTAGGCAAAGATCGGCGACGAGATGATTGACCTGCTGGCACTCGCAACCGAGTAGCGGCGCGAGAAAGATTTTCTCGCGCATTACCATAGAGAAAGCCTCTACTCTTTCCCTCATCGCATGGTTATACGCTATACTGCCTAATGATGGATGAGAGGAATGCCGCGCCAGATCATGAGATGAGAGAAACCGCACCGACCGAGCGACGGTTGCGCATCCTCGCGGTCGAGCCGACGTACGGCGGTTCGCACCGGGCGTTTATCGAGAACCTGGCAAACTACAGCCAGCACGAGATCGTGCCGCTGACGCTGCCCGCACGGTTCTGGAAGTGGCGAATGCGCGGCGCGCACTACGAACTCGGGCGGATGCTGAACGAGGTTCCCGGCCCGTTCGATCTCGTGCTGGCGAGCGAGATGCTCAATCTTCCCGCCTTCCTCGGCGTCGCGCGGCACCGGCTCCGTAACGCGCGGGTGATCGTCTACTTCCACTCGAACCAGCTCAGTTTCCCGCTGCCGCCATGGGAGAAGCGGGACGTGACATTGCCGCTGACGAACCTCGACAGCATGTTGGCCGCCGACGAGGTCTGGTTCAATACCACTGAGCACCGCACGGAATTCCTCGACGCCCTGCCGCGCCTGCTGCGCGTTTTCCCCGAATATCGTGCCCTGCATGTCGTCGATATCGTGGCGGCGCGCAGCCGGGTGCTCGCGCCGGGGATCGATCTTCACGCGCTCGACATGGAGCGAGAACCCGCGCTCGCGACGCCGCTCGCGCCGGGGCCGCCCGTCATCCTCTGGAACAGCCGGTGGGACTACGACAAGCGCCCGGACATCTTCTTCGCCGCGCTGCGCGATCTCGTGGAGCGGCGCATCCCCTTTCGCCTCGCGCTCGCCGGGACGAACCCGCACGGTCGCTCGCCGGAGTTCGAGCAGGCGCGTGAGGAGTTCACCACGCAACTCGTGCACTACGGGCAGCGCCCCTCGCGCGCGGAATACGCGCGCCTCCTGTGGCGCTGCCAAATCGTCGTCTCCACCGCCGAGCACGAGTACTTCCCGACCGGCGCGCTGGAGGCGATGTACTGCGATGGCCTCCCCGTGCTGCCGAACACGCTTGCATACCCCTCGTTCGCGCCCGCCGCGAACCTCTACCGCCCCGGAGAAGTCGGCTCTCTCGCGGAGCGGATCGCCGCCCTCCTGCGCGCGCCCATCCTCCCCGACCCCGCGCCCTTCCGCGCCACCGCCGCCCAGTACGACATCGCCCGCGCCATCGGCCCGTTCGACGCAGGCTTTGCGCGGGTGGCGGGGTGAGGTAGTTCGGATAGCAGCATGGGCAGTGGGGGGTAAGGTGTATACTTCCCTTGCACGCAACGGCGCGTGTCGGACATGGACGAGTGATAAAGGGCGGCGCACCGGATGAAGATTATGCTTGCGGACGAAATGGGCTTCTGCTTCGGCGTGCGCCGTGCCATCGAGATGGTGGATCAACTCGCG
>JAABUT010004118.1_pt1 | contig 11808 bp, 10 predicted proteins | sample 5559281 | NCBI WGS metagenome assembly JAABUT01 (sample SAMN10711880, study PRJNA513359) | rock metagenome | isolation source: Antarctica rocks | place: Antarctica: Victoria Land, Ricker Hills nord | collected 2016-01-04
TAGCGTCGACTGAGAAACACATATATGTAGCCAGCTTCTTTTCTGTAGCTATCTTTCTTTCTTAGCATTTATCTTCTAGTTAAATGACACTCATATTGACTCGCTCTATGCTGACTTCTAACAGATGAATAGAAAGATTGATAGAAAGATCAGTAGAAAGATTGATTGAAAGATCAGTAGAAAGCTCACTAGATAACTTGATTAAAAGATCAGTAGAAAGATTGATTGAAAGATCAGTAGAAAGCTCAGTGAAAAACTTAGTAGAAAGTATTGTTTGAAGCACTGTTTAATGTGTATTATGCGCTTAATCAATGCGTCTTTTGAAGCATGTTTTGAAGTGAGTAAACTGACTAGTAGATGAACGAGTAAATAGCTGAGTTGATAGTTGAACATGTTGATATTTTGATTGTTATTGTTCTAGAAAGTAGAAACTATGAAGAAAAAAAGAAGATGAAAACTTCAAACTTTCTAGCATCAGCTTTATAAAGCTTGAAGCGAAGATTATTGAGTAGATAGCTGAGCATGTAGAATGATGAGTAAATAGAAAGTCATGTAGAAAGCATTGTTTAAAGCATTATTTGATGTGTTTTATGCACTTAATCAACGCGTTTGATAGAAAGTAAAGTGAAGAGTAAATAAATGAGTAAAGTAAAAAGTAGTTAAGCGAGTAAATAAATGAGTAGAATGAAGAGTAAATGAGCGAGTAAATAAACGAGTAAAGTGAAGAGTAAATGAGCGAGTAAATAAATGAGTAAAATAAAGAGTAAATGAGCGAGTAAATAAACAAGTAGAATGAAAAGTAAATGAGCAAGTAAATAAATGAGTAGAATGAAGAGTAAATGAGCGAGTAAATAAACAAGTAGAATGAAGAGTAAATGAGTGAGTAGATAAATGAGTAAAGTGAAGAGTAAATGAGTGAGTAAATAAATGAGTAGAATGAAGAGTAAATAAGCAAGTAAATAAATGAGTAGAATGAAGAGTAAATGAGCGAGTAAATAGATGAGTAAAGTGAAAAGTAAATGAGCAAGTAAATAAGTGAGTAGAATGAAGAGTAAATGAGCGCGTAAATAAATAAGTAGAGTGAAGAGTAAATGAGCGAGTAAATAAATAAGTAGAATGAAGAGTAAATGAGCGAGTAAAGAAATAAGTAAAGTAAAGAATAGTGTTAAATCAGCTAAATCAGCTTGTAGCTGATTTATGTAGCATGTAAGCTAATCAATGATGCAAACTTAGCTGACAGCTAGCTTGTAACAAACATCTCATTTAGTAGCTAGCATATGCATCTTAAGTGCATTAGTATTGAATAAATTCTGCTCACTAGCTCACAAGTTATCTAAGCTCTTTGTTGAAACATCAATGTATAAGCAATCTGCATGCAGATGAGAAAGTCAAATAAAATGCAGAACTACAAGAGAAATTACTTATGAAAATTATTCAATTCAGTATCTCATCATCATGATGATAAGAACTGAGACAGAACACTTTTGCATTTGATCTGTTAAGAATAATTAGCAGAAAGAACTTAAATCATAAACATTCTTTAAATTTATGTGCTAACTACATATAAATCTTGTTAAGACTGCATGTCTGTTACTATGACATAAGTAACTCACAAGACTCATTAAGTTTGACATGAGTAAACTTGAAAGTCTCATTAATATTATTTAACAGACGTTCAGACACAGACATTCTATATGTAAGTGATATGCTGATGAGAAGACTTCATTAAGAGAAGAGAAACATAAGCGAGTTAGTAAAGAATGATTGAACTACGCTGTCTGATTAAAAGTGTAGCATATGAACATTTTTGCAAAACATGATTGATCTGCATGAGAAAGATCTCTACAGATAACATGAAACAGATGAATTGCACATCTTACAAGCAAAGTGAGCATTTTCAAAGCATGATATACAATGATGATAACTGTCAATCTTGAGAATCTCATCTCTTCACTGAGATCTGACTCTTGAATATCTTGATGATAAAATTAATTTCTAGTCAAAGACATTATCTGTATAGCTTGAAAGAACAGTAACATATGTTGATGTGATTAAAGAAGAAATCAACTGCAATACACATGTGTATCATTGACAAAACGTCTGCAACTCATGCTTAAGAAGTAAACTGTTGAAATCTGAGCAGTGAGAGATTTTGCTTGTCTTGAACTGTAAATCTGCTGCAAGAAATTATTTCTTGCTAAAAGAAAAATTAGCATAGAAATTATGTTTTATGTATGTTGCATGCAACGTATGCAACATATTTTCAATAAAGTGATGATGCATAAGCAGAGATAGTGCAAACGCGAAATTCATATCATGATGTAATAAAGTTGATCAAAAATTAATTCTGAGTCAATTTTTTGAACAACGTCAAAGAGAAAGAAGTGTTTTAAACATACAAGTTCATTAAATCACGTTTAATTAAAAAGCTACTTTTAATATAAAACTTGCAAAAAGAATTAAAGATTGAATTCAATGAAAAGTGCAAGACATTTCTAAAAGCAATGTACTCATCATTTTTGAAAATTCAAATCAATGAAGAATTACTATTGAACGAAAGTATACAGTGATTAAGAGTTATCAAAGAGAAAATCAAGTACGCTATTAACTTTTCAGCACTCAGAAAAGCACTTAAATCAGATGAGATGTCATTCATAATCATACAGCAAGCGTACAAAACTATATTAAAAATCTTTAATTTAGTGTACTTAGATTTGATCAAAATAACTATCATTTGAAGATATGATGTGAAGGCATGAAAATTATTCTAAAAAAATCAGACAAGTCAAATTATTCAATTTCAAAGACATACAGAATTATTACGTTGCTAAACTGTTTAAACAAAGTAGCAGAAAAAATAATAGCAGTGCAACTGTTGTACACAGCTGAAATTAATGATAAGTTGCTGAATTTTGATCAAATGAAAGACAGAAAACAAAGATCAGCTATAAACGCAGTACTAAATTTAGTACATGATGTGCAAATGACAAAAAGTCGAGAAAACACGCTTATCTATTTACTTCTAAATATCAAAGAAGTCTTTGATCATGTTGCATTGAAACAGCTGATCAAAATATTGATTAAATTGAAAATATCAATCAATTTAATCAATTGAGTAAAATGTTTCTTACAAAATCGAATTATTGACTTAGCATTTAATGATGAACGTCAGAAATCAAAGAAAATAAGCACAGAAATATCACAAGACTCATTTATCTCGCTCATTTTATTTCTAATTTATATTCAATACTTGTTTTCAAAGATTCGCGCAAAGTTTGAAAATTTACAGTCACTCAGCTATATTAATGATGTGACGCTATACATTGAGGGAAGAAATATTGACAAGAATGTGAAAATGCTAAAAAAACGCAGCAAAAATGACTTTCACATGAGCTGAGAACAATGCAGTGCAATTCAATGACTTGAAATCTGAATTAATACACTTTGAAAGTCACAAGATGACACTCAATCAAATGATTATTCTACTCAATAACATGATCATAAAATCAAAGACAGATGTACAATGACTAGAAGTTTGACTGAATCAAAAGCTCAACTTCAAAGTTCATGTGCAAACGAAAATCGCAACAGTCACAAAAACACTACACTCATTGTTTAAATTAATGAATAGCGAGTAAGAACTAAATGTTAAATCAGAAAAGCAGTTATATCTGACATGTGTCACGTCTATTAGCAATTATGACGTTGAAATATGATGAAATAATCAAAAAAGTTACTTAGTCAAATTTCGCAAACTGCAAAACGCTGCATTACGAAAAATTCTGAGTGCATTTTGAACATTATTAATAGATGCTATGCAAATAGAAGTTGAAATTTCGTTGATGAAGATGCAATTAAATCAAAAGTGCAAGAACTATGCAATTCAAATAGTTAAGTTATTGAAAAAACATTCTATCAGAAAAAGAACGTTTATTTCATACTCATCTTAATACTTTATTGAATTGACTCTAGATCTGAACGCATTGAAATATCTGAACTGAAACGAGACAAAGATGAATTTACCTTGAAAAGTCAAGAAGTGCAAAGACAGACTTACGCAGATATATCAAATATTGAACAAAGTGCAAAAAACATTGAATTCAATAAAAGAAATTGAAATTTCTCACTTCAAGAAATCATGAGGTCAAGAAATCAAGCATTTAGCAAAAATTCAAACCGAATTTGCAAGAAGCAAAATCAGCGAAATGATCAATACATACTACAGAAAATTAGAAAGAATTATCAAAAAGACGAAAAACATAGTGATGTATATTGACACATCGCAAATTTGAAAAAAGATAGCAAAGATTAAAACAGAAACTGAAACAACAGTGATATTCACGCATGAACTCATCAAATTCAGCAAAGTAACAAGCATTTCTGACAAAATAATCACAACGAAAGCGAAACTGCAAGTTATTAGCGATGCAATTGCAATATGCAGCGAAAAAGCACTCAAAAATAGCGAAATTTGAGTGTACATGAACAATCAAATGACTTTGCAAAGATTAAATGCAAAGAGCAACGTCAATGCAAAGTTATTCAATGATATATGACAAAACTTGATCAATTTACGTCAGAATCAGTGTTAAATTCGCATACAGTGAATATTGAGTCACAAGAGCATTATTGAGAACGAAAAAGCAGATTAATTGATCAAAAGCGTTGCTCAAGAATTATCAGTTATCAACAACATGAAAGCAATCATCATAAGCTTCGTCAAAAAGCAAATTTGCAAAGAGACGAAATTACAATGATTAAATGTTTGAAAAAGCAGCATTAAGAAGGAAAATCAGTATCAAAAGCACATATTAAATGTAAATTTAAGTTATAAATCACTAAAAGAGCTGAGAAAAATCAATAGACTAACGTTTTCAATCTTTATTCAGCTGAAAATGAGACATGACTATTTCAAGAGTTATTTGCATTGATTATCAGAGAATAATTCAAACAAATGCTATGAAATATGCAATGCGAGACAAATGTCAAAGCATTTACTGCTAAACTGCAGACATTATAAAGCAGAGCAGATAAAGCTTAAGAAAAAAGCTCAGCTCAAAAACACAGACACTATATTGACATTGTTCATCATCAAGATTGAAAGAATCGCAACACTAAAGTATTTGAAAAATACTTGAATTACGACGAGAAAATGACTATTAGAAACGAAAGAGTAGAACGCGAAGAGTGCAAAGAAACAAAGAAAAACGAAAGTACAATGATGAGAGTTTGAGCGAGAGCGCTTGTATATGCAAACTATTGATGTGATTAATCAATGAAAAGATATAAAGCAGCGACTTTGATCAGATTACATGTAACTTAGCATACATACAGCGTCTGAACAGTGTCATAGTCATAGACTGCATGCACTTAATGAAGAAATAAAAAAATAAAATAAAAACAAGTATAAAGTTTACTGAATAGTAACTTACATGCAGAAGCAGACGTTGCTGAAACGCAGAGATCAGATAGATACATCAGATTATATGCTAACGTTTCTATAAATTTATTATAATAGACTCAATATGAGAGAATATATATCAAATCAAGAAAAAAAATACGTTGAAGATTTATTGAAGAAGAGATGAAGAACTATAATGCAATTGACATATAAATAGAATCAAATGAATATTTAAATTACATGCTGAATCAACGTTACTATAATGTGTATAATGTTAGAATGTAAACAGAATTCTTGATCACATATCTATAGTAGCAGTCTGTTGTATGTCAGCATTAGAAGAAATTATCAATTTATTCTGTAATGACAAGCAAAGACTGCGCAAGTCAAATATTATACTTCATGATAAGCAGTACAGTGCAATACTGTTAAAGTACGAATAGAATACATGCTAGTCTAATGATATCATAATCTTCACTAGAATCAAAAGAGAGCACAGAAAGTTCTTCAATGATCAATTATACAATTGCAAGAACTTTGTTATCAAGCAAAGATGTAAGTTGAATGTTTAAAGAAAATTTACAAAATTTGAAAATGCAACACATAAAAATGCAACAAATAGAATACGTGCTAGTTTAATGATTTGACGAATAAAATATCTGCTAGTCTAACAATACTATAATCTTCACTACGTAAACATTAAATGATTGCGTCGTGATATTTAAATTTGATCAATAAATCTCTTAATCATCATTGTCTTGATTATTCTTCAATCAGATCATGCTTAGCATTCTTCTCACTGCATTGTCTTTCTAGTCTTATCACATTTGTCAAATGCAGATCAATACATCTCTGACTGTTTCTTAATCAAAATTATTTTCTCGCTTTGTTTTGATGACTGTTTCTGATCAAACTATCTCTAGATTTATCAATCGTCTGACAGAGTACATTCTTGAATCAGCAATGAATTAAACAAATCTTAAACTTGATTCACAACTTTCATCATCAAATTTCGATTTTTATAAACAGAAACAGAGAAATTGAACAAAAGTGATTATGATGAAGAAAATGCAACTGACAGACAAAGAATATGAGCAGCTGAGCATCACAATAAAGCAGATGATGAGAGTTGCAGATCTTCTGAGGAAAAATCTCAGCACTCAAGAGATTCAACTTCAGCTGCAAACAATATTGCAGAACATCAAGACAGATCATATAAACTTTAATATATCACAATACTAATTTAAGCAAGCAATATTGAGCATGACATGTTAAGTCAACTTCAATGTCAAGCGTCTTAATGCAAGAAAAGTATCAACAATACACTCATCAATTCTTGCATCATGAGAAATCTCAATCGACATAGAAATTAATATATCAGAAGTGACTCATTCAAATTTCTTTGAAAGAAATACACTCTTTGCAACGAAATTGCAGAGCACAAGTAGCTCTTTCTGTTCAATCAGTGACATCATGAAAGAAAACAAGAATATAAACATAATTGAAGTCATGAATCTGAACTTTGATAAATGAAAGATGATTTTAAAGAAGAACATTGTTTATGATGATCTTTACAACGTTATTGTATACAACAGTGACAAGAACTCAATTGAGATAATCATCAAACAATCATGAAGAGAGACACTCGTAGAAATACATGCACAAGATCAAAGTTATTTTTGTTTCAACATTAAGAAATCAGACTCAGATGAGACAATAAAGATAGTGATTCAGATACAAGACTCTATTGATATTTACTCATGCAAATTTCATCATTGTCTCATTAATGAATTCAGTAAACACAATCTCGTCATTTGCAAATTTGAATGAACAAGAAGATTTAAATCATACGAAAGTCATCATTGAAATCAGAAATGATATGATATTACTCATACAGCAGAAGAGATCACGACGAAATTGAAAATGTAAATGCAGCAATTCTGTGCTATCAGATGACAAGATCTATCAACAAGTGCAAAGCAAACGTCATAAGTTCAATAAGAGCTGTTGTTCAACTACTTAACTACAGTAGAAATTCTAGAATCAGATTGATATTCTAAGAGAATAGATAAGCGCGATTACAAAAAAGTCGAGAGTCAGAGTCAGAGCAATCTCATTGAGCGAATGCATAACGTCATCAATCATGAGAAGCAATTAATTAAGAAGCGAAAGACAGAGAATAACAACTTTGTTAACAATAATGAGCATTAAGCATGCTTCGTCATACAGAAGACTTGCAAAATCTGTAGAGAAGAAAGATCTTAAGAAGTATTTGAAAGAGAAACGAAAAGAAGAACAGAAGAACTTTATATTTATCAACGCTGTAATAAATTTGACGAGTGACAGATGTTCTTTAGAAAGTTGCAGAGCTTCATGTACTAAGAATATATCTAGATAATGATGATGACATTGTGCTTGTTAGTGACAGCGCAGATATAGAAGTCTGTTATGAATGATTAAATCATGTCAAGATGCAGATTCATCTTGTTCTCAATTTGAGACTAAAGTTGACGAGATAACTACAGAGTTGAAAAACTCAGCGTCAACTCTTCTTGAAAGAAATGACTGATCTGCGATGAAGATCAAGCTACATCGTTTTTCTGAAAAGAACAACATTATTCATGTGCTTGATTCAATCAAAAAGAACTTTGAAAATGTTGATGTATGAATTTTTCTGAAACTGACTCGCATTATGAACTCAAAAAACTCGAAATTTCGCATATTGCATCAGATGCTTCATTCTACTTCTCTATTATACTACATTTATCATGAAGATAACAGAAATCAAAACATCAATCATCTGTCACAGTTTAATATTATTATTATGATTTACTTCATGAACTGCTGTTTGTAATGATTGATTATGATCATTGATGTCATGAAGAAGAAAAATGAAAAGAGTATGACATGATCTGCAAGATTTAAAAGAAGAGACAAATAGTTTATGTTACTTTAACATCAAATCTCTATGATGTTCTGATGATCAAATGCTTCATTTAATGACAGAAAGTTAAACTAACTTAGACTAATCTACATTATCAACAACTGTGTCAGATCTGTTGAAATTGCAAAATGTTGATGAGCAGATTTGCAAGATATGATAAATAAATTAACTTCAACTAATTCAGACTATTGCAGTCTGCATGATATGTTAGACTAACATAATCTAGCACAATTCATCGCGAAATCACGAAATTGACTTAACTAACTTAGTAATTTCAATTATAATCAATGATCGTTGACTTTGATCACAACAAAGCATAAATTCGCGATCTGCTATTGTTTATTCATTGAATTCTGCAAGCTTTCTTATGAACATTCTTTTTACATCACAGTAATGAGTAAATCTGAAGAGACAAACTCAGAATGCTTCATAAATCATCGAGAGACAGATAGAACGAGAAGCACACTAAAGATATTTTCACTCACAGTTCTCAACAAATACAAAGATGATAATTTCAACGATTGTCGATCTAGAAATTGATAGTACAGAGAGCATACACATTTATGCTCAAAGCATTCAAAGAAGAAGCTGAACTCATTTTGCCTGCTCAAAAGTGTATTTGCACATCTGAAACAATTAAAGAAGATGATAATCTCATTCTATCAGCTTGAAAGTAAAATCAAACGTCGTTCTCAAAAGATTTGTTGAATTTTTCAAGTAGATTGAAACTTTTAATAAGTTGTTTCAAGACTCTGTTAATCTGACTTGTTTTTCAAGAGATCTGATCATAAAACATACATAAAACAACGCAAGAATGCTTGATGCATCAAGATCTCAAAAGAGTGAACGTTTTGATCACATGTCGAATCATAACTCTATTTGATATGAGAGAAAACATCATGCAATGACAAGTATATGCAAATCTAGCGTTAGCGATGAATTCAAAGACATGAATGAGAATCTTTGTCTTGAAGCAGACGAAGATAATCACGATCATTACACAAAGAGAAATATCAGAAAAGAGAACGCAAGCAACATCGAAGTGATTAAACTAGTATAAAGTAATCTTTCTCAAGTTAACTCGCGAAATTATCTATCATCAGATAGTCATCAAATAATTATGATTATATGTATATTCATACTCAGAGTTGCGATGTTCTCAGAATTCTACGTTATACTAGATTTGAGAAAGAATGATGTTGTCAAAGTTGACTCTTCATGATCTGAGACTTGAAAGATCATGCTCAGTGATCTTATTAGAAAAATTTGACGAGCTCAATGTCATGTACTGAAAGAGATAGAATGAATCAAGCGTGAGTTTGTCTCTCATTTGAAAGATTTTAAGAAACGCAAGATATTGTTGTATTAAATAAAGTTATATTTCTGATCATGCACTAATGTCATCTGAGAAGCAGATGTATGATTGTATTGAAGATACACATCATCAGATAACTTTCAAGATTAAAGAACTTATCAACAGTCATTATAAATGTCAAAGCATTGAACATGCAAAACTACTTAGCAGATCTTTTGAATGAAGACAACTTTATCGCTTCAGATATCATTAAAGTACGTAGCATTCATAATACGAAACATAGCTAATTAATCATCAGTCAGAGAAACAACGTTTTTGCGTCGAAATCATATATGCATCAATTGAACATTGTTATTTTGCTACAGAGAGTAGTTTAGATCATCGTTATTTAACAAATACATACTTCAACTCATTGCAAATAGAGACAGTGATCTTTATTGTTATTGCAATATAACACTTGATTCAAGAATATAAGACAGAAGAGAAATTAAATCTACTAAAATTTGAAGAATCTTCTGTTACATGTACGTTTTGCTTTTGCTAGAATAAGAAAAGAATGTTTCTTGCATATCATTAATTTATCTTCTTTAGACGTCTATGAAAGATTTCTCAACACGCTTAAAGTTAAGCACTTGAGTAAGAAAAGATAAATCTGAATTCTAACTTATTTTTGAAAGCAAGCTGAACAACAAGTGAGTTTCAAGAAATTAATAAATCAGAGCATGATGAAGTTGCATGTTGATTCATACCATCATAAATTAGATGACTTGATGAAACTTATGAGCGATGACGAGACTTCAAGTGTGTCAATGTCATCATCATTGAAAGCAATCTTTGATTTCACGTTGTTATTTCAGTCTTTTACGTCAAGTTCATTGATTGATCTGTCTTCTACGTCAAGTTCATTAATTGATCTGACTTCAAGAGCTTCAAGTTGCATGAAAAAGATAAGAAGTTTCACTTTCATGATGTTAATCATGATACAACATTAAGTAACACATAGAAATCAAGAGTCATTAACAAAGAGAACATTGATCATTTGATGAAATCAGCTAAAACTGACTACAAGCTCATCAAGCTAGCATCAGTCAAAAATATCTGTTTAGTCAAGCTTCTAGCTCACAAGCTCTAATAATCACTCATTAATAACTATTAGCTAGCTACAAGCGCTTGTATCTTTTGATGACAGTCATTTGCTCAAAAGACATCAATTGCTCAAAAGATATAATGCGTAATACATGTTTGCTTTTCGTACGTTTCTACATTCAAGATTCATATGTAATCAAATAAATCATTTAATGAATTGATTATTTAAGTAGCTATTTAATCATCTATTTAAACATGAAGAATGCTTGGTAGAAAATCATGTAGAAAGTCATGAAGAGTGCTTGATAGAAAAACATGAGAAGCGCTTGATAAAGTGCTTGATAGAAAAATATGAAGAGTGCTTGATAGAAAAACATGAAGAGCGCTTGATAAAGTGCTTGGTAGAAAAACATGAAGAGCGCTTGGTAGAAAAACATGAAGAGCGCTTGATAGAAAAACATGAAGAACGCTTAATAGAAAAACATGAAGAGTGCTTGATAGAAAGTCATGTAGAAAGTCATGTAAAGAATCATGTAGAAAGCATTGTTTGACTCATGTTATGCGCTTGATCAACGCGTATTTTGAAGCATGTAGAATGTTTGATAGAGTGTTTGATAGAAAGCTCAGTCAATAGCTCAATAAATAACTCAGTAGAAATATTAATAGAAAGATTGATAGAAAGATTGATAGTGTTATGATTCTAGCTACGCATCTTCATTAATAGCTATGTTGATGACTATGTTGATGACTATGTTAATGACTATTCTGAGAGCTATCATCAATCGCTTATCGCTAGAACATAGACTTGTTTTGAAGTCAACTTTATTCAGAATTAGCTTATGTTCTTCTGAGTCATATAGATAGTCAATTCTTCTCTTCTAGATACTTTTTTTCTTAGCATTTATATACTTGTTACATTACATTCATATGACTCACTCTATGCTGATCTCTAACATTATATAAATGCTTCTTCATTACAGACGAAGTGAAATAATCTGCATCGATTTCTTCAAGTGCTTCTGCTAGTAGTTCTTCAATTCTTTATTGACTTTGATTTAGTGA
>JAABUT010004119.1_pt1 | contig 11807 bp, 8 predicted proteins | sample 5559281 | NCBI WGS metagenome assembly JAABUT01 (sample SAMN10711880, study PRJNA513359) | rock metagenome | isolation source: Antarctica rocks | place: Antarctica: Victoria Land, Ricker Hills nord | collected 2016-01-04
TTTTGCCAGCGTCAGCGCCGACAGCGCAGTGGCGATCCCGTGCACCGCGAGCATTCGCAGCGGGGCTGTCGGCAGCAGCCCGGACGACGCAGTGAGCCCGGACGACGCAGTGGGCCCTGACGACGCAGTGGGCCCTGACGCCATGAGGTGGGGGGACAGGCTGAACAACAGGTGGAACGCGAGTTGACAGGCGATCAGCAGGCCCGCGATACCGACGGAGCGGCGGCGCCTCGTCAACCCGGTGCAGATCAGTGCGACGCCGCCGGCACCGACCACCAGCACGGCAGCGTCGGGCGGCCCGCCACCTCCGATGACGTGACCGAGCCCGGCCAGCGCCGCCGCAACGACGGCGAACGCCGACGAGCGCAGCACTCGCCACCGCAGGGACGTCGGACCGAACACGGACGTCAGGCTACCGGCGCCCACCGCAGGTGGATCGTCAGCCCGGAGTTCCGACCAGATAGGTCATCAGGTCGGCCTCGATCTGATTCAGCTCCCTGTTCACCGCGGACAACGTCATCCGACGGCGGCCGGGCGGCATTGAACCGGCGGTGTTCACGGCCGTGTTCAGGTCGCCCAGTCGTGCCTTGGCCACCTCGGAGAATCGCACCACCTGCAGGTCCGAGGTTCGGCGTCGGCGCACCTCTTCGACGGCGGAGCGAAGGGCGGCGATCCGGGCGCCGACCGGGCCGGTCGGTCCGCGATAGGCGGCGACCTGATCCGCCGTCACTCCCAGTTTGATAGCCCGGCGTTCGTCGAGAAAACCGCGCGCGGTGGTGGCGGCCTTGAGGGCGATCGGTGCCACCACCGGCCCGACGACCTTGGCGACAGCCAGGGCCTTGGTGGCAGTCTTCGGGCTGAGCAGGACCCCGAGGACCCCGGCCGGCTCGTTCTTCCGCGCCTTGATGGCCTTCTGCTCGGCCTTCGCCGCGTTCTGCTCGGCCTTGGCCGCATTCTTCTCCGCTTGCACCGCGCGCTTCTCGACCTTCACGGCCTTCTTCTCGGCTCGCCCTGCGACTTTCTCGGCGCTCTTCGCCCTGGCGGCAGCGCCTGCGGCCGCCTTGTCGGCGGACTTCCTCGCCTTGACGGCGACGCGAGCGGCCGCCTTGTCGGCGGACTTCTTCGCCTTGGTGGCGGCGCGAGCGGCCGCCCTGCCGCCGGAGCTCTTCCTACCGAACATTCCGCTCTCCCGTCGTCGCACCTACCACCGTCCGTCGGCGCGTTGGCCACCGTTCGTCCGCGCGTTCGTACTGTCCCGTTGCACCATTGAGAGCGCGCCGGCGCAGTACCTGTCCACAGCGTAGAGCGGTGTGGTGCGCGAATCCCAGCCCGCCTCCTACGCTGGTGTGGATGACACTCGCCGGTTCCAGCGCAGCCGGGTCCCCAGACCTGCGACCCGGTGCGGCCGCGGCCGCGGGCGCACCGCTTCGCCTCGGCCCGGCCGCCGCGGGTCGCTGTCGGCGACGAGTACATCTGGACGCCGATCCGAACGCTCCACGACTGCTTCGCTCGCCGACCGACGACGGCCTTCGGCTCCGGCTCTCGGACGGCGAGGCCCACCGCGTCGAGGTACTCGACACGCTGCGCGCCGTTCTCGGCGAACAGGTGGATCCCTGGGATCCATCGGGGCCGGAGCGCCCTCCGGTGGTGTTCGGCCCCGCGCTGCGCAGTGACACCCGGTTCGGCAGCCCCGATCTGCTCATCTGGGTGGGTGACGGCTACCGTCCCGTGATCATTCGGGCGCACCGAACGACCGATCCCGGTAGTGGCGCCCTCACCGCGCCGCTGGACGATCCGTTGGCGATTGCGCCGAATCCGCTCCGAAAAGGCCGGCCCCACGCCGCCGACACGCTGGCCCTGGCCCATTTCCACCGGTTGCTCGGCGATCTGGGCCTGGCCGGTTCCCAGGCGTTCGGAGCAGTTGTCGGCCGAGGCGGTTCCACCAGCGCATCGGTCGACCGCCCGGGCGCGTCACAAGCCGAAGGGGCCGCAGCCGCACCCGGAGTCGCCGACCGGATGGCCGGTGATGCCGGAATCCTGTTGTGGCATCAACTCGAAGTACCGGGTGCTTCGGTGCTGGCCGACTACGACCTGAGGTTTCACGATCGACTGCTGGTCGCCACCGCCGCCGCGTCCGGAGGTCCTCCGTTGGCCCTGCCGTCCCGGATCGGTGAATGCCGCCGGTGTGCGTGGTGGCCGGTTTGTTCGGCGCAGCTGTTGGCTGCCAGGGACGTCTCGCTGATCGCAGCCGGCGGTGACGTCGACGTGCTGCATGCGGTCGGCGTCCGGACAGTGGACGAGTTGGCCGGAATGAGCGGCCAGGTTGCGGCGGCGTTGCCCTTGACCGGAATGGATCCCGGCGCGGCGAGGGTCCGCGCCAGGGCCTGGTTGGCCGGCCTGGCTCTGGTGCGCAGAACCGACGAGGTGCTGGTTCGGCGCGCCGATCTGGAACTCGATGTGGACATGGAATCGTTCCTCGAGGACGGGGCCTATCTGTGGGGTACCTACCTGACCGGACCGGCCGTGGAATCGCTGCGGCTGCAGGCCGGCTACCGCGCCTTCGTCAGCTGGAAACCACTGCCTGACGCGGACGAAGGTCGAGCATTTGCTCAGTTCTGGAGTTACCTGTCCGAGCTGCGTGCAATTGCGGCGGCTCATGGACTCACTTTCGCGGCGTACTGCTATTCCAGATCGGCCGAGGAGCGGTGGCTGCGTTCGACTCCCCTTCGCTATCCCGATGTTCCGGGAATGCCGACGCCGGCCCAGATCACGGAGTTCTGCGCGTCGGAGGAATGGGTCGACATCTATCAGGAAATCCGCGATCAATTCATCGTGCCCGGTTCGATGAGACTCAAGGTGCTGGCACCGATCGCCGGTTTTTCCTGGCGAGATCCAGAACCAGGTGGTGAGAATTCGATGGCCTGGTACCGACTTGCGGTGGATGCCCCCGGGATTCTTCGTCCCGACGGACAACCGGTGAACCGCGAAATGGCGGACCGGATTCTGCGGTACAACGAGGACGACGTGCTCGCCACACTCGCGTTGCGCCGCTGGATGACTGAGCGTTCCGGCGAAATACCGACCGTGGCGGAGATCGACCGGGATTGACGTCGTTTCGCTGCGGATAGCGGTGAACAAATGGTCGGCGTCGTTTTCAGAGCCGAAGCGGTTGTCATTGTCGCAGTAGGGCCGAGTATCAGCACGGCCAGGGGCTGACTCCTGGGGTCAGACGACAACCTGACGAGGAGAATGCCATGAAGGCCTACGCGGGCGAAATCAAGTATTCACACCTGCAAGATATGCGGGCGGCTCGAGGACCCTGAGTCGTTCCCACCGCAGGACCAGCCGGCCGAGCTGGTCGGCGTCTGCCTCAAACACATCCAGGCTCGCGCCGAGGTCTCGCAGTCGACGGCGTCGCAGTTCATGGCGGTGCTGCAACGGGCACATCTGGGCACCTGCACCCGCATCGGGCAGTGGTCGCACTATCGTCGCAACAACGAAGCAATTGCGGCGCTCGGGGCAGCGATCGGGGTCGGTCTCTCATCGTCGGCGGATGCTGGTGGTCGCGTTGCTCTGCGTTTCCTCCCGCCTCGCTCCTCCCGCCTCGCTCCTCCCGCCTCGGTTCGGGGATCGAAAAACGGCGCTGGTCAGCGCGGCGGCATCCGCAGCGCGCCGTCGAGGCGGATGGTCTCGCCGTTCAGATAGTCCTGAGCGGCGATGGACAGCACCAGAGCGGCGTACTCCTCCGGCCTGCCGAACCTGGTGGGAAAGGGCACGTTGGCGGCCAGGGCGGTACGGAATTCCTCCGTCACCGCAGCCATCATCGGTGTGTCGAGAATGCCAGGCGCGATCGTCATGACGCGAATTCCCAACTGCGCCAGATCGCGCGCGGCAGGCAGCGTCATCGCGGCCACTCCGCCCTTGGACGCCGCGTACGCGATCTGCCCGATCTGCCCGTCGAAGGCGGCCACCGACGAGGTGTTGACGATCAAGCCACGCAGCCCCTGGTCGTCCAGCGGTTCGGTGGCGGCGATGGCCTCGGCAGCCATCCGCAGCACGTTGAACGTGCCGACCAGGTTGATGGAGATGACCCGGGCGAACTGATCGAGATCATGGACACCTTTTCGCGACAGGATCCGCCCAGGCGTGACAACCCCCGCGCAGTTGACCGCAAGGCGCAACGGAGGCCCGGTAGCGACGGCAGCGGAGACGGCGTTCGCCACATCCGATGATTCCCGGACGTCGCCCGCGACGGTGGTGACACCCGTCGGCGGGGTGCCGCCGCGCTCCCAGCCTGCGGCCAGGTCCAGCCCGATAACGGCCACCCCGGCCGCTGCCAGAGCTGCCGCCGTCGCTGCCCCCAGGCCCGACGCAGCGCCCGTGACGATCGCCGAACTACCGCCGAGCTGCATGAACGTTCCCCGATCTGTCGCCCGAACTGCTCACTGTCGGGCAGCTTGCGAGGGCGCAGAGTCCGAGGGTGCTGAGTCCGAGCGTGCTGAGTATTCCCGAGCAACTATGGCCGAGCTGAGTGTGGCGGTGCAGAGTGTTGCGGTGCAGATTATGCCAGCGGGGTCATCGTGGCCTGCACGTAGGAATGCAGCGCGGTCCTGGCTGCGCCGGGGGACAGTCGGGATTCGGGCAGATAGGACTGCACCACCAGTCCGTCCAGCAGCGCGATGAACCGCACCGCCTCGGTGGCCGGGTCGGGAACCAGCAACGTGCCGTCCAGCTGGCCGCGGGTCAGGATGGACGCGGTGAGCTGGTGCAGGTCTCGATACACCTGCGACTGCCAGCTGGAGTACTGCGGATAGTGGGCCGCGAGCGCCCAGAAATCGAGCCACAGCTTCCAGTGCTCGTACGTGCGGCTGTCGGAGGCGACGAGCCCGTCGATGAGCGTCGTGAGCCCGTCCCGTCCGGTGGCGGCGGTCGCCGCCCGCATCCAGATCGGCGCGGAGTACCTCTCCGTCTCACTCTCCAGAACGCCGGCGAGCACCTCTTCGATGCCGGAGAAGTGATAGGTGACGGTACCGACGGCCACGCCGCCGGCGGCGGCGATGTCGCGCACCGTGGTGGCGTGCAGACCACGCTCCGCGATGACTCCGCGCGCGGCATCCAGGAGCATCCGGCGGCGCACCTCCGGCGGCCGGCGTCGTCTCGGTGCTCCGGGATCAAGATCATCGTTGGTGGCCATCGTTGGTCGTTTCGCGACCACTGAGGGCCACGAACGATGATCTTGGAGCGGTGTCACCGGCTCAGCCTCCATTGGTTCGCATTCGGACAGTCAATCCGTTCAGCCATTTCGGCAGCCGGCCGAACGAGCTGGTGCCGACGAAGCCTGTCGCTGATAGCCTGGATCGGAACTAATCGTACAGTCGCCCGATTAGCCATCCGGCCCGGCCGTAGAAGGAGTGATCTCCGCCCGTGTTCCTGCTTCGAAAGCCGATCCTGGCGCTGTCGGCCAGCGACCGTGTCCGGAATCTGACCACCGCGACGCCGATGACCCGCTCTGTGGTGGATCGCTTCGTCGCTGGGGAGAGTACGGCGACTGCGGTTGCGGCAGTTGCGGCACTGCGGGCTGATGGGCTGCAGGTGAGCATGGACCATCTGGGCGAGAACACCACCGATACGGCTACGGCCGATGGAGCCGTGGCCGCGTATCTGGAGCTCATCGGTGCCCTCGGCGAGGCCGGGCTGGCGGCGGGCGCGGAGCTGTCGGTCAAGCTCTCGGCCGTGGGGCAGTCGCTGACCGGCACCGATGGTTCCCGGTACGCGCTCGCCGGCGCCCGGAAGATCGCGGAAGCCGCCTATGCCGTCGGAGCCAGGATGACGCTGGACATGGAGGACCACACCACCATCGATTCCACCCTCGACACCCTGGACACGATCCGGCAGGACCATCCCGACGTCGGTGTCGCGATCCAGGCGATGTTGCTGCGGACACCGAAGGATCTCGCCGGCCTCACCGGCCCGGGCTCACGCGTGCGACTGGTCAAGGGCGCTTACGACGAGCCGGCTGCGGTGGCGTTCTCCGACCCGCGTCAGGTCGACCTCGCGTACGTGCGTGCACTCAAGGTCCTGATGGCCGGGAAGGGTTATCCGATGGTCGGATCCCATGATCCGCGGATGATCGCCATCGCCGGCAAGCTCGCCGCCGACAACGGCCGAGGCCCGCAGAGCTACGAACACCAAATGCTGTACGGCATCCGTCTCGACGAGCAGCGGCGGCTGCGGGCCGCCGGCAAGACGGTGCGGGTCTACGTGCCGTACGGCTCGGACTGGTACGGCTACTTCACCCGCAGGCTCGCCGAGCGCCCGGCGAACCTGCTGTTCTTCCTTCGCTCGCTGCTCGGCCGCGGCTGAGCACTCACGCTTCGCTGCCCACCTGGAAACTACCGAATAGATCTGCCCGAAATAGGAGTTCCTCGATGGACGCGATCACGCACCCGCCACTGCCGGTCAACGAGACCGTGCTCGACTACGCCCCCGGCAGTCCTGAGCGCGAGCGGTTGACCGTCGCACTGAAGGCGTTCACCTCGCCGCTGGAGCTGGACGCCGTGATCGGTGGGGTAACCCGCCGGCCGGCCGGAAAGTCATTCGACGTCGTCGCGCCGTTCGAGCACTCGAGGGTGCTCGCGACCTCCGCCGAGTCCACCCATCAGGACGCCACCGACGCCGTTGCCGCGGCCGCCGCGGCGGCTCCGGATTGGCAGCGATTGTCCTTCGACGACCGCGCCGCCGTGATCCTGCGTGCGGCCGACCTGCTCTCCGGTCCGTGGCGCGCGCGCATCAACGCCGCCACCATGCTCGGCCAGGCGAAGACGGCCTACCAGGCGGAGATCGACTCGGCCTGCGAACTGGCCGACTTCTGGCGCTTCAACGTCCATTTCGCCCGGCAGATCCTCGCCGAGCAGCCGATGGCCAACAGCAAGGGCATCTGGAACCGCACCGATCACCGCCCGCTCGAGGGGTTCGTCTACGCCATCACGCCGTTCAACTTCACCGCCATCGCCGGTAATCTGCCGACCGCGCCGGCGCTGATGGGCAACGTCGTCATCTGGAAACCGTCCACCACCCAGCAACTGGCGGCCTCCCTGACGATGGAGTTGCTGACCGAGGCAGGCCTGCCGCCGGGGGTCATCAACATGCTGCCCGGTTATGGTCCGGAGATCTCGGAGGTGCTGCTCGCCGACCGCAGCCTGGCCGGCATTCACTTCACCGGGTCCACCCGAGTTTTTCAAGATCTGTGGAAAGCGGTGGGCAACAACATATCTGGCTATGCCGGCTATCCGAGGATCGTCGGCGAGACCGGCGGCAAAGACTTCATCGTCGCCCACTCGTCCGCGGACGTCGACGTGCTGCGCACCGCCATGGTCCGCGGCGCCTTCGAGTACTCGGGCCAGAAGTGTTCCGCCGCTTCGCGCTCGTACATCCCGCGATCGCTGTGGCCGAAGCTGAAGGACCAACTCATCGCCGAGACCGAGGCGCTCGCTCTCGGCAGTGTGGAGGACTACTCGAACTTCAGCTCTGCGGTGATCGACGACCGCTCGTTCGGTCGGCTCAAAGCCGCGCTGGATCGCGCCAAGGCCACGGATTCGATCGAGATCCTGGCCGGCGGCACCTACGACGACTCGGTCGGTTACTTCGTCCGGCCGACGCTGCTGCTGGGCACCGATCCTGCTGACGAGATCTTCTGCAATGAGTACTTCGGCCCGATTCTCTCGGTGCACGTCTACCAGGACGACCAGTTCGACGCAGTGCTCCGGCAGGTCGACACCGCTTCGCCGTATGCCCTCACCGGTTCCATCATCGCGCGGGACAGGGTGGCGGCGGCCAGGGCCGGCGAGGCGCTCCGGTTCAGCGCCGGAAACTTCTACATCAACGACAAGCCGACCGGTGCCGTGGTCGGCCAGCAGCCGTTCGGCGGCGCCCGAGCCTCCGGTACCAACGACAAGGCCGGCTCGGCGGCCAATCTGCTGCGGTGGACCTCGCCGAGATCCATCAAGGAGACGTTCGTCGCCCCGACCTCGGTGGGCTATCCGCACCAACTCTGATCGGAAAGGACTTGTGCTGATCGGAAGGTCCTGCGTCGCCGGCTCGGAGTGGAGCGGTCGACGGGTGCGGATGGCCGCGTAGCAGCGGGCCGTCATCGCCCGGACAACAGGCCACGGGCTCCCTCGACCGCCTAGGATTCGAGAAACTACGCGGCGACCTGCGGCGATGATCCACGGCCCGACGATTGAAGGTTCTGCGCAGATTCGCTGGGGTTATTCACAGTCGAGTCGGGCATGCTGGCGACAACTGCTGTCTATCGGAAAGTGACGGGTATGGCGACCGCTGTGGCGACGATAGAAGTGGACGCGCCGCAGATCGGGCGGCGATCCGTTCCCCAGCGACTGGCCCGCGTTGTGGTCTCGCTGCCCGACCGGCTGATGACCTGGTTCCTGGCTGTCTCGATCGTCGTGTCGGTCGCCCTGTTGGTCGATGAGTTCCGCCCGATTCTGGTCTTTCCGGCCATGGTGCTCGCAGTGATCGTGACGTCGCGTTTCGTGCCGAAGTCGCCGGAAATGAATCGGGCAGCAGTGGCCGGCGCCGGTGCTGCCCTGCTGCTTGCGATGGCCTGGTATGTCGTGCAGCGGGGGTACACCGCTGAGATGATCGGGCTGGATCGCGACCCATCGCAGTACACGCTCTCCGCCCTCTACCTGATCAATCATCCGACGCCCGATGTGGCGCTCGATCCGGCGCTGCCCGGCCTCGCTGCTCACGTTCCGGGCCTGCTCACAGACTTTCTGAAGGGAGACACCGGGGCCGTCAACCACATCCAGGGCAATGATCTGCTGCCTGGATTGCTGGCGGTATTCGGCTGGGTGCACGGAACCGCCGGAGTGCTGACCGGCAACGTGGCCATCGGCGCGCTCGCGCTGCTCTGCATTTATGCGGTCGCGCGCCGGGTCCTTGGTCCGCTGTGGGGGCTGGCGCCGATGCTGCTGATGGCCGTGACCATTCCACTGGCGGCGTTCTCCAGAATGCCCTACACGGAACCGGTCGCCCTGATCTTCGTCTGCGGAATGCTGGTTGCGCTGTGGGTCGCGTTGAGCACGCGGAATCTCCGGTTGTTCGCCTTGGCCGGCGTGTTCGCCGGTGCCACGATGATCGCCAGGATTGACGGTGGCTTGATTGTGGTCGCAGCGTTGGCCGCACTGAGCCTGGTCGCGATCGCCCCCGTCACCGCCGTGCGCCGCCGTGAGGGCCGGCTCGCCATGCTCGTCTTCACCTGTGGCGCGGTGCCGGCCGCAGCACTGGGATGGCTGGACCTGTACGTCCACAGCCCCAAGTACCTGTTCGGGTTGTCGGGTGAGTTGAATCCCGTTCTCGCCGCGTTGCCCGTCGTCCTGGCGCTCGGTGTGGGCCTCAGCTGGGCGCGCCCACTCACCGGACCGCTCTCTCGCGCGCTGTTGCGCCATCGCCGAAAGATCGCAATCGCAGCCGGCATTCTGGTCGCCTTGGGCTGCATCGTGATGGTGACGCGGCCGTGGTGGCTCGAGCATCACTTCATCAAGAACCGTGACGGCGGGGACTACATCGGCGGCGTATCCGCCCGGCAGAAGGCCGAGGGGCTTCCCGTCGACGGCACGAAGAGCTACGACGAGATGACGATCAACTGGCTGGCGTGGTACATCGGCTGGACGCTGGTCGCCGCTGCACTGCTGGGCGCCGTGCTCGCCGCAGTGCGGTTCTGTCGAAGGCGGGAGCCGGCCCTGCTGGTGATGTGGGCCATTCCCACCCTGGTCGCCCTGGTGTACCTGAACCGGATCTCCATCACGCCCGACCAGGTCTGGGCGCTCCGGCGTCTGCTGCCCGTCGTCATCCCGATGACCGCGATCAGCGCGGTCTTTGCGCTTCGCGCGGTTGTCATGTCGTTGAAGCGATTCCGGTTCCTGCGGGCGGTGGGTGTGATCGCGACGGTTGCGCTCGTGCTGTACCCCGCGGTCTATTGGGGGCCGCTCTGGACAGCTCGGGAGGGTGTCGGCACCTACACCCTGGTGAACCAGATCTGTCGGCTGGCCGGCGACGGGTTGATCGTGCAAGCCGGTCCTTACCCCATCATGGGTTCCGCGATGCCGGCGCTACAGGAGACGTGTTCGGACAAGGTCGTCACGATGAATCAACCGACTCTGAGTTCAATGGCTCAGATCAAGGCCAATTGGCACGGCAGTGGCCCGATCACAGTGGTGGCGTTCTTTCCCGACGCAGTCACCTGGAGCAAACCGATAGATCCGCACAAACCGTTGGCGCGGGCGGTGTTCTCGCGCTGGGAGAGTGTGCTCTCACACCGCCCGGTGAATCTCAGCCTGCAACAGGTGTCCGCCTGGATGGGCACGCTGGATTCGACGGGCATGGTGACGCCGCTTGCCACGGCACCTTTTCCGGCGCTGTTACCCGGCACCTGAAAAGGGCAGGGAATCCCGTTTGCGCGAACGGGCTCAGTCGGTCTCGGGGCCCTGGCAATAGTGGCAGTTGTCGTCGCAGAGCGCCGAGGTGCCGTGCGAGGAACTCGTCACGGGAGCCGCCTGCCGCTGACTTCGGAGCTCGCTGCGGGCGGTCAGGTGGCCGTCGATCCGGCCGGCCGGGTGGGGCGCTCTCTGGGTCTGTTTCGTCGATGAACTCATGACGGGGGGACGCATGGGCCGAGCCGAGGATGCGTCGAGCGCGACAACCCGCCGACAGGGAAGCGGGCGTCCGGATCGTTCCCCGAAGGGTCGTAGCGACCGCGACGACAACGACGAACTGTCACCCGGTCGCTGCATCAGCCGGCGGGACACTTCGTCGACCAGGGCCCGGGAATCAGCCGCCCCGCGGAAAGATGGCGTCGATGGCGTCCAGATCGACCTGATCAGGCGTCCAGGCATTGGCGGCTTCGGCGTTGGCCGCCACCTGTTCCGGTGAGGTCGCTCCAGCAATCACGGAAGCCACCTGAGGCTGCGCCAACAGCCAGCCGAAGGCCACCTGCAACATGGTGACGCCCCGTGATTCGGCGAACTGCGCGAGCTGCTCCACGGCTTCCCACGGTGCAGATTCCAGCAGACCCGGCTTCAGATCGGTCAACCTCGTTCCAGCTGGCGCCTCACCCCGTCGGTACTTGCCGGTCAACAGGCCGTTCGCCAGAGGAAAGAAGGGCAGCACCCCGACGCCGAAATGCGTCGCGGCGGGAAGCAACTCTGCCTCGACGTCCCGACGCAACAGGGAATACTCGTTCTGCGCCGAAATGAATGGGACCGTGCCCAGCTCGCGAGCGGTCCACGCGGCATCAGCCAACTGCCAGCCGGCCAGGTTGGAATGCCCGAGGTAGCGGACTTTGCCGGACTTCACCAGGTCGTCCAGTGCGGCGAGGGTCTCCGCAATCGGGGTCAGTGGATCCGGCGCGTGCAGTTGGTACAGGTCGATCCAATCGGTCTTGAGCCGGCGCAGCGATGCCTCCACCGACTGGCGGAGGTAGCGACGCGATCCCCGCGCGTCGTCGTCGCGCCCATTCACGCCCTGAGCGTCCAGGCCGAATTTCGTGGCCAGCACGATCTGATCCCGTCTTGCGCCCAGCGCCACGCCGAGGATCTCCTCGCTGACCCCCGGTTGTGCTCCATAGATATCGGCGACGTCGAACAACGTGATCCCGGCGTCGATGGCCGCATGCACGACGGCTGTGCTGCCCTGGACGTCAGCCGTCCTGGTGCCCTTCCTGCCGAGGTTGTTGCAGCCGAGGCCAGTGGTGGAGACTGCAAGGCCGGAGCGACCCAGTCGTCGCAAAG
>JAABUT010004120.1_pt1 | contig 11807 bp, 15 predicted proteins | sample 5559281 | NCBI WGS metagenome assembly JAABUT01 (sample SAMN10711880, study PRJNA513359) | rock metagenome | isolation source: Antarctica rocks | place: Antarctica: Victoria Land, Ricker Hills nord | collected 2016-01-04
GGTCCATACGGTCCGGCCACGATCTCCAATGCCCACCACGTCTCGGTGTGTCCATCCCGAAAGGTCCGCGCCACGGGCCTCCAGTCGCCCGGATGGTCGGCATCCTCCCATGCCGTCACGTCCGCCACCTCCCACAAGGAACCGATCGTGTCGATCGGATGCCACCAGGCGTGCGAGGGTTGCAGGGCAAGGACATAGCCGATCCCCCGCGTGTGCAGACCCAACCGGAAAGCGTCGTTTTCTCCGTAGAAACAATCCGCAACGACCGCACGGAATGGGATGCCCGCCGCCACCGCCTGCTCCACCAGCGCCAGCGCAATCTGCGGTTTGGTCCGGAAGGCCGGGTCGCTCTTGCCCCGTGCGAACCACGGGGCCGGGGTGTATGGTTCCACGTCGAGCGGATAGTAGACCCGTTCATCCGCCCAGAGCGCCCCGACCGAGACGACACCATTGTCGATCTTGCCGATGCTGCCGAGGTACTGCCGCCCGACGTGTGCCGTCTGCGTGCCGTCCTTGCGATCCCCCGTCTCATCGATCACCAGCGCGCCGTCGGAGTCCGGAGCCGTCGCGGGCAGGGCAGACAACGCGGCGAGGCGGCAGGCATTGACGGCGTCCGCATCCCAGGTCGATTCGGAGAGAAACCATTGCAATCGTTGGGCGGGGGCAGCCTGTGCGCCGACAATCTGCTCCGTGTTCGCGAGGGCGGTCAAGGTCTTGTTGCGCTCGGCGGGCAGGAGCAGCCCCGCGAGATAATCGCGGAAAGCCTGTCGCTGGCTGCGTTGAGTAAAGAGGGGATCGAAGTGCTGCGCAAAGACTTCGAGCGGGCCGGGGGCAGGTTCGACAGACAAGCGCGTCGTCATGGCAAACACCTCCTGCCCTGATTCTCCTCCCATCTCATCCTTTGGTCAACAAACTACGGTTAGTCTACTGATGTCGCGGAGAGAATGCTCCGTAGGTGGCGTGTTACGTGGCATCGAAAGTGCGTACCACGATGTGTGGATGATACCGTTCCCGGTGTGGTATACCCTTGATGACCAATGTTCTTCCCGGCGATGGTGCCACAACGAGCGGGTGACAACGCCACTGCGTTTGCCGGACGATCACTTGCTGAGAGAATTCAGCAATCCACGAATAGCAAAGGAGAATCAATGTCGACTGGAAAGACTCCTGCTACGATCCAACGCTTTCCCGTGGGTGATGGGAAGGGATCGGCTTTCCTTATCTCCCATGGCTTAAACAACCAGTTTCCGATTGTACAGGTCTACCGCGCGCTCGATCCCTTCAGCCTTGTTGAGGTAGAAATCGAAGCGACCTCATCAGATGAGATCACGCTGCATTTCGCCGCCCCACCGCTCTCCGGTGAGTATATCGTTGTGGTTGTCGGCTAGCGTCTCCATGGCGGTGTCGATCCCTGCCGAGAACGACCCATCGCTTCCGTAGCGCGCAAAGAGAAATCCCCGTGGCATCAATGTCACGGGGGCGCTTGGCACTTGAAGATGCGGATGTGGTAGCACGTACGGGATTTGAACCCGTGGTCTCCGCCTCGAAAGGGCGTGCGCGCCCGTCGTTTCGCATGTGCCGTCCCGATGCGATTCTCTCCTATTGTTACCAACGCCCCCGCGACCATGAGGCGGTGTCTATGCGCATCAATCCAAGGCATCCCTGTGTGGCTTGGTACTGTCGTCATGTCCGCTTCACCGGCGTCAGGTTCTTCGGCACCTTATTCGACCCTGCACCTGCTCGGGTACTGGCGGAGGTATGCCTGCGCCGCTGCCTGCGAGGCGAAGTCCGGGCAGTTGTAGATATTGCCAGGTATCCCGGCGGGCTGCGGCGCGCTCGTTTGTGCGGCAGCTGGTGCTCGCGTCGCTGTCGCGACCGGGGTGCCGCCGTCGCCGGTGCACGGATCGCTGTCGGCTGCACCGGTGCGACCACGGGCGCGGTGGTCGCCAAGGGTGGCGTGTCCGTCGGCGTGGTGGCGGGTGCGACGAGGGCCGGTGCCATCGCCGGGGTGATTGCTGGCGAGGCCGTCGCCGTACCCGTCGCGGCGACGGTTGGTGACGGGAGCGGCGAGATCGTGACCGTTGCGGTCGCGACAGTCTGTTGCGTTGGGATGGCGACGCCCCCGCCACAGCCCACGAGCGCAAGGCCAATCGCTATCCATCCCCATCGTCGCAACTGCCACGGTCCCATGAATCCCGCCATTCGACGCCGTCCACGCCCGTGAACGGTCAGGCGGTGTTAGCCAAGGCTCGTTATCCCGAGCCGCAGCCCCGTCGCATCCGGGGCAATGTCAAACACAAAGACCATATCTGCGGATAACGCCGGCTGTATGGTGTCAACGAACCCCTTGCGGACGTATTGTTGCTGTGCTTCGGATTGGCCCGTTTCGGCAGCACTGAACTTGCGCCCTTGCGTATCAAGTGTCACCAGGCCGCCGCTACTGATGTAGGCCGGTACTTTGCCGGTGTTGGTGACACGCGCGAGGAAGAGAACATATATGCCGCTAGCCTTGTTCTTGCCAAGGGTGTCCGTCCGCTTTATCTCCGTTACATTGATGGCGAACGATCCATCTTCCGTATATGTGCACTTGCAATTCAATGTCTGGCCGGTCGCATCGCCGGTGCTGGCCGCTGGCGGCGCGGGAGGGGGCGTGCCACTCGCGGGGGCGCCGCTCAGGTATTTGGCCTTGTACTTCTGACTCCCCACGAGGCTCAGCAACACGTTGTTCGGCGGCTGAAACTCCGGGTGCGCCTCGAACACCGCGCGCTCGAAATACTGCACCTTGTGGGTGATGCCGTCCGTCTCGCTCTTCTCATCGAACACGTCCGAGATCGGGTACCCCTGCTGTGCGAGCGCCCCGTGCTCCTGCCAGTACTTGAGGAAGTCGCCGCACGCCGTCTTGCCGGTCTGCGGGAAGGTTTGGCAATCGTCCGCCGCGATAGCCTGCGACGGCGCGAGCAGGTCCGCGCTGCCCGCCGCATATGCCGCGACACCGAGCAACAATATCGTGCCGACCATCGCCATGCTCGTCAAACGTGTCCGCATCTCATGCCCCTTCTGAACCTATACCGAGTCCAAACGCTTGACACTACCCGTACCTTGTTCTACTTGAACGTACAATAAGTTGAAAGGGCGGAATGGATGGCTGCAAGGCCCCCCAATAAACAGCAGCGCATCCTTGTTCCTAAGTGCGGGGTTTTGCGCTAGGGCGGTGTCCATCAGCCATGAGGTAACCTCCATTACTGGCGAACCGCATCAGCGTGACACCCCGTTTAGCCCATTGGGATGCGAAACTGGTAGCGCGTACGGGATTCGAACCCGTGGTCTCCGCCTTGAAAGGGCGGCGTCCTTGGCCACTAGACGAACGCGCCGGACCACTCGCAGTGTAGCGTAGACAGGGCAGGGCCGCAAGTGACCCGAAACCGATAAACCGATTCAGCGGAACCGCTCCACGACAACGATGGCGACGGTGAGCGTCGCCGTAAAGCAGGTCGCATAGAGGAACCCATCCGGGCGGCGGTGTTCGCGTTCGATTTCCCGACGTATGATGGGCACGGTGTGCACCGCAACCGCCGCGATAACGGATAGGGTATAGAGTGCGACAGTCTCCCGCGTGCCGATGTGTGGCAGGTATAGCCCGGCCCCCGGTATCGCGCTCGCGGCACCGATGATCTGGAGGAAAAGCCACGCGGGCAGCGTCGTGCAGATGCCGAGCGCCGCCGCTGGCAGGGAGAACGGCAGGAAACTCAGAAGCGCTGTCACAAAGCCAAGCGCCATGATGCCGGGCACAAGAGGCTCGACGACGAGGTTCACGAGCGGGCTGATGAGCGAGATGCGACCGTATGCATGGGCGATCAGCGGCTCCGTCATGAGTTGCGCGCCGACGGCAACCGCAATGAGTTCCGTCCATTGGGGGAAGGCGCTTGGGAGAGTGAATCGTTCCGCATACCGTGCGAGCGCGGGAGCGACGATGAGCACGCCGAACGTCGCGGCGCACGAGAGCAGGAACGACAGGTCGCCGACAACAGCGGGGTGTTGCACCGCCATCGCCGCCGATGCAATGCCGAGCCAGACGAGCGGGTCCGCCTTGCGCCCGACGAGGGGTGCGATGAGGCCACCGCACCCCATGATCGCCGCCCGCACCACCGATGCGCCTGCACCGACCGCGTACGTGAACAGGATGACGCCCGCAATCGACCCGATGGCCCAGAGCGTGCGCCGTCGATTGCGGGCCGACCCGCCGAGTACATTGATGAAACCGATCACGATCGCGATGTTCCAGCCGGAGATGACGACGTGTTGCGTTGTGACACAACATCGCCCGCTCTCTCTGCCTCGATTGGCAGGGATGCAGTGACTTCATAGCGCGGGGTGTGATCTTTCCGGTATAAGCGCACCCGCACGTCAAGCGCGGACAGCAAATTGCGGCGTTCCTGATAGGTCAATTCCTCGACATTCGCGCCCACGGTCGTTACCCAATCCTGTAGACTCGTGAGATGATCCTGCGAGGTCTGCCAACTGGCTTGCCGGGCCTGAACCGCGTCGCGTTCGGTGTCGAGTTCGCGTCTCCGTGCGGCGAGCGCCTTCAATTGCCCGATGATCGGCGCGGCGGTGTCCGCGTCGTCAATCATTTCGAGCGACCGACTGAGGTTCGTCCGCTTCCGATCAATCTCACTAATGGCCCGCTCAATCGCGGTCAGATCGGCGTCCGTGGGGTCGTTGGTCCGCAGTTTGGCGACTTCTTCCGCGATCACTTCCGGGCGCGTGATAATCGTCTTCACCTTCGTCCACACGGCGGTGTCCAACTTCTTCGCGCTCATCGCGAAGGCGGGGCAGTTCAGATGCGGGGCGGAGTTAGGATCACAGGAGTAGTACGAGCGCGCCGCCTGGGTTGGGCAATCCTTCGTCCACACCGCGCGGATCGGCTTGCCGCAATAGCCGCAAAGAACGAACCCGGCCCGGAGGAGGAACGCTTCGGGGTTGCGATTGTTGCGGGTTGCCTCCGCCCGGTTGCGTGCAAGGCGCGCTTCGACGGCTTCTGACATCTCGCGCGACACGAGGGCGGGTATGGTGCCTTCGGGCAGGATGATGTGCTCCGATTCCGGGCGCACGTCGCGTATCTGCTCGCCGCCGACCTTCTTCGCGGTCGTGCTGTTCCCGACGGCGACGCCGGCGTATGCCCGATGACGTAGCATCGTGCGGATGACGCTGTGATTCCAACGCGCCGCGCCGTTGGCGGTGAGGATGCCCTCACTGTCGAGAATAGTGGCGATACCGCGTAACGGTGTGCCACCGGCTGCCAGCGCGAAGATGCGTCGCACGATGACCGCTTTCTCCTCATCAACCTCGTATGCGCCCTTACCCTCGTCGGTCCATCGGTAGCCGAAAAGCGGGCGATTCGATGGCCGCAGTTTGCCGCTTCGCATCCGCGCCTGAATGCCCCGCATCGAGCGTTCGCGGAACTTCTCGCGCTCCATCTCGGCGGTGAAGGCGCGGACGTTGGCGAGGAACTCACCGAGCGCCGTCTTGTCGTGCTGCCCGATCACGAAGAGCAGTTCCACGCCGTGCCGCTCGCACTCGTCAATGAGTACGGCGGAATGAACCTGACGGCGCGACAAGCGATCCGGTTCGTAGGCAATGATCGCGTCATACGCCCCTGCACGGGCCGCTTCACGGAGCGCGGTCAGTCCTTTGCGCTCCCACAGTTCGTAGCCGCTGTGTACGTCCTGATGCACGGCAGCGACCGTGTAGTCGAGCGCGGCGGCGTGTTTCCTGCACGCTTCCTCTTGTGTTGGCAGGCTGTAATTGTCTTCTTGCATCGTCGTGGAAACCCGGCAATAGATCGCTGCTTTCACGCTTTCTCATTCCCTTCGTGAGCGGGCCGGGCAACCGGCCCGCTGCTACTCCGTCAGTCGGTCGTGGCGCGCTCGTGGATGCGTGCCGACTGTTCCGTCACCCCTTCCGACCCGTCGCCATGCTCCGCCTCGGGCTTTCTGGCGAGTTCGCGCAGTTGGCAGAGTATCTCGAACTCGCCCTTCAGCGCACCGATGTCCTCCATGTACGTGCCGCCGCACGACGTGGGATGCTTGACGAGTTCGAAGCAGGCTTCCACGAGGTAGCTAATCTCGTGATCGTCCAGCACGACCGTGATCCGATCCTTGCTCATCGTCAGCACTTCCATGATCTTCCTCCTCTATGTTATCGGGGCCGGGACATCCGGCCCCTTGACCCCTACTTTATGCGCGGTAGCCGCTGCCCCACGCCGATGGGCTCTCCTCGAAGTCCTGCGACGGCTCCCCCGCCATGTCATCCGGCGTCGTCAACTCGTGGCACGTCAGCATCCGGTCGATGCGGAACGAGCGCACCTCACGGCGCATCGTGCAGTAGCAGCGGGCGACGATCTGATGCTCCTTCGTCAGGGTGATGCTGTTCGGCCAGAGCACGCGCGCGTCCTGCTTGCCGTCCGCGCCGATGTAGAGCACGACGACCGCCGACGAGTCGCGCATCGCATCCTTGACGAGTGCGAGCGTGTCATAGGCGACGCGATAGCCGTTGTAGCGGCTGTAGACGTGGCAGGCGACTTCCATCAGGTTGAAGTCGGTCTGCGGGTCGATGGTCGTGGGCAGGATCATGCCGCTCTTCGCGGCGACGGTGCGGGCGATGGTAGACTGTGTGCTGGTCATCGGGGTCACTCCCTTTGGCTACTGCCCGGCGAGTGTTCATAGCACTTGCCGGGCTTCTCATTGTCAGAGAATCGTTCGTCCCTGCTGTTTGCATTATATTCGATAGATGGATAGAATGTCAAGGGGTCCGAGAATATCGTTTAGAATGTCGCAATGAGGGTAGAGGCGGGTGATGAAGTGCTGACATTGAAACAAGCCGCCGAGCGGCTGGAAATGAGCGCGGGTACGTTGCGCCTGCAAGTGCGGGCTGGGAAGATTGCCGCGACGCTTGCGGGGAAGACATACCTCGTGACCGCATCGGCGGTGGAGCGCTACCGCGTCGAGCATCGCGGCAAACACGGCTTTGCGGCTAAGACGCACCCCTTCCACGGGCGGCGACCGCCGAGGAAGCCGACGGGCGAGTAGATGACCCTCGGTGCGTTGGCCCCGCTAGGCTCTGCTGAGCGAAACCCCGAACGTCGCTCCTGAGGGCACACAGCGCGTCCACGAGGCATCGGAGACCGATCAGGGGGCGCCCGCGCGTCGGCGCGGCTGGCTGGCGCGATTGTTCGGGTGGGAGTAGGCGATGCGCGAAGGGTACTGGCCGCGTGGGGGCTCGACCAAATACCGGCCACTGATCGACTTTCTCGGCGCACATCCCGCGCGACACCTGACGCTTACCCTCGTGCAGATCGAGGATATCCTCGCCGCGCCGCTGGCCGTGACGGCGCAGGTGAACGGCGAAAACTGGACCGGCACGCGCTTTGCCCATGTCCGCGCGTGGCGGGCGTTGGGCTGGCGCGCCCGGCTCGACCGGCGCAACCAGTGCGTCCACTTCACCCGCGATACCGGGGAGTGATGCCGCGATGACCAATCATCAGGCAGCGCTTCTCCGCCCCGGCACGCGCGTTCGACGGAAGGACGCGCCCGACGCCGCCGTCCACGTCGTGGAGCGCGTCGGACGCATCGTGTGTCCGACGAACCGCCACAAGAACGACCTCGTCGTGCACGCGGGAGGGCACGCATTCAGGGCGTGGGAGATCGAGCGGGTCGATCCGCAGTGGGGATGGCCGAAGGTGCGGGGGGCGACGTGACGGACAACGACGCGCTGCTCCTGCGGCCCGGCGATCGCATCCGCCTGCACACGCCGTCGTGGGACCCCAACCGGCCGCAGCGCGACATCTTCGTGGTGGCGCGAATCGAGCGGCGCATCGGCACGACGCTGCCCGTGCGGGTCGTCAGCGAGGACGGATTCCGCTTCCTGCCGTGGGAGGTCGATTGGGACGACGGGTGAACGCATTGACAGGATGGGGCGCGCCCGCTGCTGTCCGCTATTCATCTCCGTGCGCGACACTGGGCCCAACCCCGACACCCACCGGGGCGAGGCGGTAGTCGTGGACCATTCCCCCCCCCGCTACCGCCGACCATTCCCTCGCAGGAAGGGGCACAGCTGATGGGCAAGAATCCGGGCGGGCTAGCGAAAGCGGAGCACGACGAGGTGACCGAGAAGGTCGTCGAGGATATACACGGCTGATCGTCGCTCATCCCTCCGAGGGAGACTCCCGCTCCGCGCGGGTACAGAAGGAACCGCTGCCTCCCCCGGCGGGGAGTCCTCTGTAGGCAGTCGTGAACAGCGGCCCCGAACGATGTCGTGACCATCGCCGGGGCGTACGCAGTAGGGTGGCCTCCCGTGCAACATCAATTTCGCGTATCATTCCCCGTGCACATCTCCTTCCGTCTGCAATCGGACCGGGTGGCCGCCCTCGATCAGGCACGGGGCGCGCGTTCCCGTCCGGACGTACTCCGCGAGGCCGTGAACGAATGGCTCCGGACTCAGCCGCCGAAGTCTTCGCCACCGCCACCAAAAGTCCCCCTTGCCCGACGACTCCGTGGCTGGTGGCAGCGCACACGGGCGGAAAGCGGCCCGAGTCGTGAGGCGTGGGACGCATGGCGGCACTGACCGATCTGACCCGCGTCGCCGCCCCCAGGCCGGTTGCGGATGAGGAATCCTCCACCGGCCCGCTGAAACCGCTCGGAAGGGCATGTGGCGAGAATCGAGGGTATCCTGACGGTGGCCGTGGGAACGAAGGGAGTGAGCGATGCGAAAACCGCCCCTGCCCGCGCCGTGGAACCGTGGCCCCCTGCTCGTCCTGTTCCTCTTCCTGGCCGGGGCCGCGACCGCATTGCTCCACTTCGCGGGGCGTGACTGGATCGGTGCCACGCTGGAAGGGCTGATCCTCGCGGTCGTACTCCTCACACTCTTGGTTCTGGTGGGGAGCAGACGGCGCAAGAAGGGCGAGAATGGTCGCAGTGCGGAAGGGGAATGATGGAAGAGCGCTACGCCGTCATCGGCGAATCCGAGGGGTATCCCACGCTCTACCACATGAATCAGACGAAGACGAATGCCGAGAAGTTACGCAAGCGCCGTGAAGCGGCCATCTCCCAACCCTGTTTCATCGTGCTAATGGCGGCATGGTTGGCGGATCCGCTCCAAGCGCTCCGTCGTGCGGAAGCGGCGCGGCTTCGCGAAGACTGAGTCACCGGGACATCTCTCGTGAGGCAATTCGCCAGCAAGGCTAGTTGACGTTCGACAATGCGTCAGTGAAACCCTCAGGTCATCGCTCGTTCGAGCGTTGAGCGGTGACGGAGCATCCATGCGGCGCTCCGCGTCCGATACGCCACCGCCCACAGCGGTCCCACTCCCTGCGATTCGTGCGTCACGTCCGCCTCGATGACCTGCTCGGCGGCATCGTGTATCGCGAACTCGATGACCTTTTCGACGAAGCCAGTCCGCTGCCCACGCGGGAGCCCGTAACCATCGAGCAGAGATCGCGCCTGCCGCGCCCGGACCTCCAGGGAGGGGAGGCCCACTCGCTTGGCGACATCATCATCGTAGAGCTGAGCATTCAGCCAGCAGGCCTGGGCGAGTTCGAAGAGCGGGTCGATCGGCCCCGCGACCTCCCAGTCGATCAAGGCGACCGGCAACCCCTCCCGTGCGACGATGTTCCAGGGAGCGGTGTCGCAGTGCCCGATCACTGCTCGCGGGCCGCCCAGGTCGCGACCGAACCATGGTCGCCACACCGCGTCGTCCGGCACCGGGAAGGACGCCGTTGCGTCGTGGAGATCGCGGAGCATCCGGCCGATTATCGGCAGCGCGTCGTCACCCCATGGCCCAGGATGGACGAATCCGCCATCGATATAGGTCAGCGTTTCCCGGCCTCGATTATCGAAGCCGGTTCCCACGACGCGCGGCGCACCGACGAAGCCAACGCGCTCTAGGTGCTGGAGGAGCAGATGCACCGTCGCCGCCCATGATCCGGCCTCGCGCAGGACCACGTCCCCACGCCGAGCAACTGATGTGCGTCCCCCACCGGTCAGCGGTGCCTCAGTCTCCTCAGTATCGAATGGGGGCGTTGGGCGTTCGGTCATCTCTCACCTGCAAATATTTGTCTACCTTGCGTCTCAGAGACCGCTATTGTCGTATAGGGCGCGTTTTCCGATTACCCCCCGGACTTGGTGGTGCAGGGCTTTTGCATTCTCGGGGTGAGCAGCGATGATGAAGGTGCGCCTCTTTGGTAGGATTTCGTTGCTGACGCGAAAAGCCTGATCAAAGGAGCGCACGATGCCATCGACGCACCATTTGCCGTCCGATGCAACTGCCGCCGCGCCGCTCATCGCTGCGTTCGCTGCGGTGAGCGATCCCCGGTGCAGGCGAGGGCGGCGTTTCACCGTCGCGGCGATGCTCACCCTCGCCCTCGCCGCGATGCTCGCCAACCACCTCTCTCCCTTCGCGATCGCCGCATGGGGAGCGGAGCAGGACGTGGCACGCAAGCGGGCGATGGGTTTTCCGAAGGGGGTGACGCCGCATCCGTCCACCTTCGCCCGTCTCTTTCGCCGCCTCGATCCCGCTGCGCTCTCCTCCGCCTTGACCGTTCATGGTGCCACAGACGATCCCCATGAGCGCGGCGTGGCGGGGATCGCCATTGATGGCAAGGCACAACGCGGTCGCCTCGCCTTCGCGGTGAGCGCAGGCTGCCCGTCCATGCCCTGACTGCATGCACCCACGATGCGGGGGCGGTGCTGGCGCAGGAGGGGATTGCCTGCCACGCGGAGAAAGCGGAAGCGGAGTTGAGCGTCGCGCCGCGCCTGATTGCCCGCCTCGACTGGCACGGTCGCGTCCTGACCGGCGATGCCCTCTTCTGCCAGCGCCATCTGTGCAGGCAGGTCTGCGATGCGGGCGGGGATTATCTCGTGATCGTCAAGGAGAATCAGCCCGCGCTGTTGCGGGACATCGTCACCCTCTTCGCCTCCCGCGCCGATGCCGCCCTGCGCGCCGCGAGCCTGCCCGCGTGGGACATGCGCGAGACGACGACGGTGGACAGGGGACACGGGCGGGTCGAAGCGCGCCACCTCGTCGCCTCGACGGAGTTGAACGACTATCTCGACTGGCCGGGGGTGGCGCAGGTGATGATGGTCGAGCGCTGCTGGCAGGAAGGGGGAGCAACCAAGCAGGCCGTGCGGTACGCGATCACCAGCCTGCCGTCCAGTGTCGCGGACGCCACCCGGTTGGGCGCGTTGGTCCGTGGTCATTGGCAGATCGAGAATGGGCTGCATTATGTGAAGGATGTCACGCTGGGTGAGGATCGCAGCACGATCCACAAAGGCAATGGACCGAGCATCATGGCGATCCTGCGCGACACCGTGGTGAGCGTGCTGCATCGGGCGGGATGGCGGACGATTGCCGCGCGATTACGCTATTACAGCGGCCACCCAAAGGAAGTCCTCGCCTTCCTTGGTATCCCGATGGTCGAGAATGCATAAGCCCTGGACTGAACCCATTCATCGCTTGTCGCGTGCGTGCACATGTGGTACATTATAAACTGAATAGTAGAGAAAAGCCAGTGCGCTCAGATGCCCGGTCTGTATGGCGATAGGAATCTCGAAAGCTCGAAGGAGGAGTACGGACGTAATGCGAACCCGAATGCCCTCATCATCGACGCGCTGCGCATCGTCGCGGACGGCGTCAACAAGCTGCTCGATCGCGAGGGCGACAAGATGGGCGTGCTGGTGATTACCCACTATCAGCGGCTGCTCAACTACATCAAGCCCGATTTCGTCCATGTGCTGGCGCGGGGCCGCATCATC
>JAABUT010004121.1_pt1 | contig 11805 bp, 8 predicted proteins | sample 5559281 | NCBI WGS metagenome assembly JAABUT01 (sample SAMN10711880, study PRJNA513359) | rock metagenome | isolation source: Antarctica rocks | place: Antarctica: Victoria Land, Ricker Hills nord | collected 2016-01-04
TTGCCCTGGTTCGCGTTGCCCTGGTTCGCGTTGCCCTGGTTCGCGTTGCCCTGGTTCGCGTTGCCCTGGTTAGCAATGTCGACAGTGATCCGGTACGTCGTGCTCGGAGTGAGTTGCCGCTTCGGATGTGCGTAGACAGTATTGGTGGCGGAGTCGTAGACAACCCGGTCGACGCCGGTGCCGGAGGAACCGCCCACCGGAGTGACCCGCATGCCCGCCGCCACGGCAGCTGGGTCAACCGCGCGGTCGAAGGTTACGGCCAGCCGCGGGTCGAGGTCGAAACCATCCAGCTGGTTCAACAGCCGCACCGTGTTGCAGTCCGTGGGCCGAACCGTGCAATCGGGCAACGGCAGGTTCACCCGGCGGCCGGTCAACTGAGCGGGGTCGGGCACTGTCGACGCATCGCTCGGGAACGCCGACACCACCCGCGACGACGGCGCGTCGAGCGCTCGCGGCGCTGCGGTGGCCGCAGGCACCAACCCGACAGTGACGGTGGCGGACGCGAGCAGGACGGCGGTGCGAATCAGCAGACGCACGATCAACTCCCCAGTGAGTAGACCTCCACCATCACACGCTGTCCACCGAGATACAACCCGGCGTCACCCAAGTTCAGCCAAGACAACTCGGGCCGAGCAGCGCCTTCAGGTCCCCCATCAGCGCCGACGTCGGGGTGACACGCAACGCCGTGTCCAGCCGCAGCACCATCGGCTGGCTGCGGTCGGACACCAGCCGAAGGTGCACATCGGCGGTACCGGGGTGATTGGCCAGCACCCGCTTGAGTGCGTCCACCCTGGTGACCGTGCACTGGCGAGACTGCAGACTGACCTGCAACGGCTTGTCCACCCCGAGCACCGCAAGGTCGGGCACCGCGAGGTCGTTGGCGATCAGCGAGATCCGGTCGTCGCGCACCGCCACCCGGCCTTTGACCAGCACGATGGCGTCCTCCACCACGTCCATCCCCAACACCGAATAGCTTTTCGGGAAGAACAGCACCTCGATGCCCCCGACCAAATCCTCCAGCTGCGCCGACGCCCACGGCTCACCGTTCTTGTTCACCCGGCGGGTGACGCTGGCCAGGATGCCGGCCACCGTGACCTGTGCCCCATCCTTCACGGTGCCGTCCAGGATGCCCGGGATCGGGGTGTCGGCCTGCGCGCTCAGCACATGCTCCACCCCGCTGAGGGGATGGCCGGAGACGTAGAGCCCCAACATCTCCCGTTCCAAAGCCAGCCGGTGCTTGGTGTCCCATTCCTGGTCAGGAACCTTGACGTCGAACACCGACGCCAAACCGGCGTCGGCCTCGGCGCCACCGAACAGGTCGAACTGGCCGATCGCCTCGGCCTTTTTGGTGCTCATCACCGCGTCGATCGCCTCCCCGTGCACCAGCAGCAGACCCTTCCGGGGGTGCCCGAGGGAATCGAAGGCGCCCGCCTTGATCAGCGACTCGACCACCTTCTTGCCGCACCCGGCCGCGTCGACCTTGGCCAAGTAGTCGGAGAAGTCAACGAATTTTCCCTTGGTGTTGCGGGAGTTGATGATCGAGGTAATGACACCGGCGCCGACGTTGCGCACCCCGCCGAGGCCGAACCGGATGTCGGCCCCCACCGAGACGAAGTTGTGGGCGGAGGTGTTGACGTCCGGCGGGAGCACCCGCACCCCGAGCCTGCGGCAATCCGCCAGGTAGATCGCCGATTTGTCCTTGTCATCGCCCACGCTGGTCAACAACCCGGCCAGGTACTCCGCGGGGTAGTTGGCCTTCAGGTACGCCGTCCAGTAGCTGACCAGGCCGTACCCGGCGGCGTGGGACTTGTTGAAGGCATAGCCGGCGAACGGCAGGATCGTCTCCCACAGGGCGTGCACAGCCTCGTCGGAGAATCCGTTGGCGCGCATACCATCCCGGAACCCCTCGTGCTCGCGCTGCAGCACAGCCAGGTCCTTTTTGCCCATTGCCTTGCGCAGTACGTCGGCGCGGCCCATCGAATACCCGGCGACCAGCTGCGCGATGCGCATGATCTGCTCCTGGTACACGATCAGGCCGTGCGTCTCGGCAAGCACTTCCTGCAGCGGCTCCGCGAGTTCGGGGTGGATCGGGGTGACCGGTTGCCGGCCGTTCTTGCGGTCGGCGTAGTCGTTGTGCGCATTCATCCCCATCGGCCCGGGTCGGTACAACGCGAGTACCGCGACAATGTCGTTGAACTCGGTGGGTTGCATGCGCCGCAACAGATCCCGCATCGACCCGCCGTCGAGTTGGAACACCCCGAGGGTGTCTCCCCTGCCCAGCAGGGCGTAGGTCGCCTCGTCGGACAGCCCCAAGGTGTCCAGGTCCAGGTCCACACCCCGGTTGGTCCTGATGTTGTCGATCGCGTCACCGATCACCGTCAAATTGCGCAGCCCCAGGAAGTCCATCTTCAGCAATCCGATGGCCTCGCAGGAGGGGTAGTCCCACCCGGTGATCAGCGCGCCGTCCTGCGGGCGCTTCCACAGCGGGATGGACTGCATCAACGGCTCCGAGGACATGATCACCGCGCAGGCGTGCACACCGGCGTTGCGGATCAACCCCTCCAGCCCGCGTGCCGTCTGGTAGATGCGCGACACGTCCGGGTCGTTCTCGATCAGCGCCCGGACCTCGCTGGCCTCCTTGTAACGGGCGTGTGCCGGGTCGGTGATCCCGGCCAACGAGATGTCCTTGGCCATCACCGGCGGCGGCAGCGCCTTGGAGATGCGGTCTGCCATAGCGAACCCGGGCTGGCCGAACTGCACCCGGGCGGAGTCCTTGATGGCCGCTTTGGTCTTGATGGTTCCGAAGGTGATGACCTGCGCGACCCGGTCGGACCCCCAACGCTCGGTGGCGTAGCGGACCATGTCGCCGCGACGGCGGTCGTCGAAGTCGATGTCGATGTCCGGAGAGGACGGCCGCTCGGGGTTGAGGAACCGCTCGAAGAGCAACCCGTGCGGGATGGGGTCGATGTTGGTGATGCCCAGCGCGTAGGCCACCAGCGACCCCGCCGCCGAACCCCGACCGGGTCCCACCCGGATACCCACCTCCTTGGCATGGCGCACCAGGTCACCAACCACCAGGAAGTACGCCGGGAAACCCTTCCCGGCGATGACGTCGAGCTCGAAAGCGGCCCGTTGGGGGTAACCCTCGGGGACACCGTCGGGAAAGCGCCGGTCCAGCCCGGTGACGACCTCCTTGCGCAGCCAGCTGTCCTGGGTCTCCCCGGCAGGTACCGGGAACACCGGCATCCGGTCGCGGTGGTCCCACACCTCGGCGTAGGACTGCACCCGTTCGGCGATGAGCAGGGTGTTGTCGCACGCAGCCGGCACCTCGGTGTCCCACAGCGCGCGCATCTCCTGCGCGGACTTGAGGTAGTAGCCGTCACCGTCGAAGCGGAACCGGTTCGGGTCGGACAACGTCTTGCCGGTCTGGATGCACAGCAGCGCCTCGTGGTTCTCCGCGGCGTCCTTGGTGACGTAGTGACAGTCATTGGTGGCCAGCGGTGCCAGCCCGAGCTTGCGGCCCACCTCCAGCAGCCCCTCGCGGACCCGGGTCTCGATGGCCAGACCGTGGTCCATCAGCTCCAGGAAGAAGTTCTCCTTGCCGAAGATCTCCTGCCAGCGCGCAGCGGCCTGCAGGGCCTCACGATCCTGGCCCAGCCGCAGCCGGGTCTGTACCTCACCGGACGGGCAACCCGTGGTGGCGATGATGCCCTGCGCGTGCTCGGCGATCAGTTCGGCGTCCATCCGCGGCCACTTGCCGAACTGGCCCTCGATCGAGGCCAGGCTGGACAGCGTGAACAGGTTGCGCAACCCGGTGGCGTTCTCGGCAAGCATGGTCATGTGGGTGTAGGCGCCGCTGCCGGACACGTCGTCCGAACGCTGGCTCGCCTCCCCCCACTGCACCCGCTTGGTGGACAGCCGGGACTCCGGCGCCAGGTAGGCCTCGATTCCGATGATGGGCTTGACGCCCCGCGCGGTCGCCTCGGTGTAGAACTCGCTGGAGCCGTACATATTGCCGTGGTCGGTCATCGCCACCGCGGGCATCGCCAGGCGTTGCGTCTCGGCGAACATCGACCCGATCTTGGCCGCACCGTCGAGCATCGAGTACTCGGTGTGGTTGTGCAGATGCACGAACGAGCCGGCCACGCGAACCCCCTTCCTGCCGAGCTGTGAGTGCGCCGAGTCTAGGCCCAACCGGGTCCCGGCCCGGGCGCGGCGGCGGGGGTGTCGCGGCTGTCAGGGGCGGGGTACCGTGCCGTCGTCCGGACCGGGTCCGACGGTGCCGGACTGCTCGGGCAGCAGCGGCGCCAGCGCCAGGTCCCCGTATCCTGCGCCTGCCGGTGCCGGCGCCAGCGCCCGCACCCCCGACCGCCCGGCGACGGCCCGCAGCTGCGCGCCGCTGCCGCGTAGCAGCAACCCGACCACGCACGCACAGCCGGCACTCAGGCGCGCCACCGAGACCTCGGCGACCGCGCGCTCGCGCCCGGCGCTGACCTGCTGCACCGCTGCCAGCCGACCCGCCGCGCGACGCTGCGCCGCGGACAGTTCCGCGACCAGCGCGCCTGGGCCGCCCTGATCGGCGATCTCCGCTGTCAGCAGTGCGGTCTGCACCCTGGGTAGCCGAACCCGCAGCAGCACCCGGGCGGTGCGCGCCCCGTCCACCAGCCGGGCAGCCGATTCCGCTGTCAGTTCCACCTGCGGTGACAGCAACGCCCACCGCTGCTCGTCGGCACCGACCTCACCCAGCCGTGCCGCCGCATCAGCGAGGTACCCGCTGACCGACGCGCCGGTGTCCGGACCCAACGATTCGACACCGCGGACGCCGGGGGTCGGCGATCCCGCCACACCGGTGACCATCACGAGCGCGGCGATCACCGCCCCGCACCCCAGCCACACTCGCCCAGCGTGCACTCAGGGTGCGACTGCCAGCACGTCGAGGGCGTGCTGCAGGTCGTCGGGGTAGCTGCTGTCCACCTGCACCCAATGGCCGTCTGCGGGGTGAGCGAACCCCAACGTCTTGGCGTGCAACCACTGCCGGCTCAGTCCGAGCCGAGCCGACAACGTGGGGTCGGCCCCGTAGGTCACGTCCCCCACGCAGGGGTGCCGCAGCGCGGCGAAGTGCACCCGGATCTGGTGGGTGCGCCCGGTCTCCAGGTGCACGTCGAGCAGGCTGGCGGAGGGGAAGGCCTCCAGGGTGTCGTAATGGGTGACGCTCGGCTTGCCGTCGGCGAGTACGGCGAATCGCCAGTCGTGGCGGGGGTGGCGCCCGATGGGCGCGTCGATGGTGCCGCTACTGGGGTCGGGGTGGCCTTGCACCACGGCGTGGTACTGCTTGGTGACGGTGCGTTCCTTGAAGGCCCGTTTGAGCACCGTGTAGGCGTGCTCGGAGGCGGCCACCACCATCACCCCGGAGGTGCCGACGTCCAACCGGTGCACGATGCCCTGACGCTCAGCCGATCCGGAGGTGGCGACGGGGTAACCTGCCGCTGCCAACCCGCCGAGCACAGTCGGCCCGCTCCACCCCGGGCTGGGGTGCGCAGCCACCCCCACCGGTTTGTCGACCACGACGATGTCGTTGTCGGCGAGCAGCACCCGCAGACCGGCAACCGGCTCGGCCACCGGGATCGATGCCCGCTCGGGCTCGGGTAGCACCACCTCCAACCACGCCCCGGCCGGCAACCGATCGGACTTGCCCGCGGCGTGCCCGTCGATGCTGACGTCGCCGTTCTCCGCCAGGGTGGCCACCGCGGTGCGCGAGAGCCCCAGCAGGCGGGCCAGTCCGGCGTCGACCCGAAGTCCGTCGAGCCCGTCGGGGACCGGCATTGAGCGGGTGTCAGGCATCGGTATCGGCGCGCCGTCGGCGGGAACCGGAGTGGCGGGTGCCGTCGGGCTCACGACCCAGGAAAGCCAGCACGACGAGCAGTGCCCCGCCGATGACGATGGACGGGTCCGCCACGTTGAAGACCGGCCAGATGCTGCGCCCGTCGTTGACCAGCGCCACGAAGTCCACCACCTGGCCGCGCAGCGGTCCCGGCGAGCGGAACAACCGGTCGACGAGGTTGCCCAGCGATCCGCCGAGCACCAGGCCCAGGCCCAGCGCCCACCCCGGCGAGTGCAGCCGCCGCGCCATCCGCACGATGACCACCACCACCGCCAGCGCTACCAGGCTGAGCAGCCAGGTCATGCCGGTGGCGAGGCTGAACGCCGCGCCGGGGTTACGCAGCAGCCGTAGCTCGACGAATCCTCCCGGGACCCGCACCGGGTTCTGCGGCGACAGCGTTGCCACCGCCACCACCTTCGTCACCAGGTCCAGCGCGAGGATGGTGATCGCGGTGAACGCCAGCAGCCTGATGCGCCGCCGGCCCGAGACCGGCGGCGCAGGCTCAGGTGCGGGTGACTCGGTGGCTGGCTGGGCTGCGGAGGGTTCGGTGCTCACCACTCCATCATCGCCCACCTGCACCCGGGTTCACTGCCTTCCGCTGATTCCGCGCCACCGGGCCAGGCGCCCACCGGCGTCCACGGCCCGGATGCGGGCTTCGGCAGCGTCGCGCGCAGTGCTGGTGGTGACCACCAACAACTGGTCCCCGCGCTTGAGACGGGTTCGTGCATCCGGGGTGAAACCCGCGCCGTCGCGCACCACCAAGCTGACCACCGCCCCAGTGGGCAACCGCAGCTCACCGAGGTACACCCCGTGCAGCTGCGAACCGGCTGGCACCCCCACCTGCAGCAGGTCGGCATGCAGGTTGTCCAACGGGGCGGCGTCCACGGACACCTCGGTGACCTCCGACACCGTTACCCGCAGTCGACGGGCCACGAACGGCAGCGAGGTGCCCTGCACCAACGTCAGCACCACGACGAGGACGAACACCACGTCCAACAGTCGTTGGGCGCCCGGCACCCCCTCCACCAGCGGGATGGTGGCCAGCACGATGGGGACCGCGCCCCGCAGCCCCGCGAAGGACAAGAACGCCTGCTCGCGCCAGGGCAGCCGCAGTGGCAATCCGGCGGCGAGCACCGAGAGCGGCCGGGCCACCAGCAGCAGGATCAGTCCGATCACGAGCGCATCGACGACGGCCGAGGGCAATCGGCTCGGCGAGGCGTACAACCCCAGCAGCACGAACAACCCGATCTGGGCGAGCCACCCGGTGCCCTCGGCGAAGGACACGGTGTCCGAGCGGTGCGGCAAATCGGCATTGCCGAGCACCAACGCGCACACATAGGTGGCCAGTAACCCGCTGGCGTGCAGCAGCTGCCCACCGGAGTAACTCAGCACACACACCGCCACGGCGGCCAGCGGGTACAACCCGGTGGCGGGCAGCGCAATCCGACGCAGCACCCACGCCCCGCCAAAGCCCAGCGCGGCACCGAGCCCCGCACCGGCCGCCAATTCGTAACCGACCACCACCGGTGTCCACCACGGGATCGGGCTGGAACCGGCGAAGATCATGACCGCGATCACCACCGGCGCGTCGTTGAACCCGGACTCCAGCTCCAGAGCCCCGACCAGTCGCCGGCGCACCGACAGCCCGCGCAGCACGCTGAACACGGCGGCGGCATCGGTAGAGGACAGCACCGCCCCCCACAGCAACGCCACCCGCCAGTCCAGACCCAGCAGCAGGTGCACTGCGACACCGACCACAGCAATGCTGACCAGCACGGAGACCGTGGACAGCGCGATGCCCAGTCCCAGCGCGGGGCGCACCGTGCGCCAACGGGTGGTCATCCCGCCCTCGGTCAGGATGAGCACCAGCGCGGCGAGTCCCAGTTCCTCGGTGAGCCGGGCGTCGGAGAACTGCAGCCCTAGACCGCTCTCGCCGATAAGCAGGCCGATTCCCAGGAACAGCAGCAGGGCGGGCAGCCCCAGCGACGACGACGCGCGCGCCCCGAGCACCCCCAGGATGAGCACCACGGCCCCGGCGCCGAGCACGAGTTCCAGCTGCACGCTCCGACCACCGCCCTCCCCGCCCGTGATGAGTCTCCCAGGTCGGGCCGGTCCCGGTCGGCCTCACCCGCCAGGTGCGTCCAGGATCTTCGCCACCTCGGCCCGGTTGCCGGTCTGGTCGGCGGTGAACTGCGCCCACGCGCGGTCGGCGGACGTCGGTCCGGCTCCGTCGCAGTACCCCTTGGTGGCATTCAGGGCGTAGTACTTGAAGACCGCGAGATTGCGTCCCAGGTCCGCCCTGGCGCGGTCGGTGTAGTCGGTCCCGGGCGGCTGCGACTGATGCACCATGCACGCGACGGCGACGTCACCCTCGGGGTTGAACCTCGCCTGCGGTGTACTACTCACCAGCGAGCAACCGCTCAGCACAACCCCACCGGCGAGGACGATTATGCCCAGCGTACGGTGCCTGACCCACGTGGTGCTCGACTCAGTACGGATTGAGGACTCCTCGCGCAACCAGGCCGGCGCCCACCACGAACACCAGGATCGCGGTGCCCACGGGCAGCACCGTGCTCAGCGTCTGTACCCGCCGCCCGATCCGGGCGCTCAACCGGTCACTGTCGCGAGCAGCGTCGAGCCGGCTGCGTACCCGCACCAGCAGCAACCCCACCAGCGTCAGCGTGCCGGCCATCCCCAGACCGTAGACGAAGACCAGGATGACACCGAATACGGTGCGGCCCAGGCCCAACGAGGCCACCAGCACCAGGGTGGCCGATGGGCTGGGTACCAGTCCGCCCGCCACCCCCATACCGATCAGGCCGCGCCGGGAGTACCCGTCATCCTCGCCGTGCCCGTGCCCGTGCCCGTGCCCGTGGCCGTGGCCGTGGCCGTGGCCGTCGGGTGCGGACTGTGCCGACCGCTCAATCCCGCCCGGCCCCGCACCAACCAGCGCCAGTTCCGACACGATCGCCGCGGATCTCGCTCGCCGCGCCAGCACGGCCGATCGCAGCAGCCCCAGGCCGATGGCCGCCACCAACACGCCGCTGATCACGCCCAGCCAACGCAGGGCCTGCTCGCCGGCGAAGGTACTGCCCACACTCAGCAGCACCCCAATGATCAGAACGCCGATGGTGTGGGTGATGGTGACCGTCGCACCGACGGTCAACGCGTCGCGACGGGAACCCCGTTTGCCGGCGAGGTAGGCAGCCATCACCGTCTTACCGTGCCCGGGCAGCACCGCGTGCCCTGCCCCCAGCAGCAGCGCGAGTAGCACCGCCAGGGCGCCGATGAGCGGTGTCAGCGTCCCCCCGACGAGGTCCTGCAGCGAACGGTCCGCCTGTACGACCACGCGAGTAAAGGGGTCACCGCCCCCGGTGGGCAACGCGAACCCCCGCGCCGTGCCGCCGGAACCGGGAGCGACGCTCACCTGCACGGACGCCACATTCAGCGGGGAGGACAGCAGATCACCCTGGTAGCGGCGCAGTTTGTTGCTGACGGTGTCGGTAGGTACGGGTGAGTCGATCGTCCGTACGCCGCTGCCGGTGACGGTGATCTCCTTCCACCCGACCCGGTCGGCTCGGAAGGAGTTCGTGTAGTCGACGGTGGCCGGTGCCCGCAGGTCCGCCGGTGCGCTGAGCTGACAGGTGATCCGCAGGGTCGGTAGCCCGGCGGAACCGGGTACCACCTCACCCGCGCTCGCGTCGACGGCGAACGTCAGGTTTTGGCTGCCGCCGCCGGCGGTGGGGGTCACGCTCGAGCGCACCGCCGACGCGATCACCGGGCATTGCACGGCCGCAAAGGCCGACAGCTCCTGCGCCGACAGCACACCATCGCGGTTGGTGTCGATCTGCGGCACCTCCTGCGCGGTGGGCAACTCCGCGCTGTCCACCACCGACTCCACCTCGACCCGGTCCGGTCGCAGGGTGAGCCCGTCGTAATGATTGACGGTGAAGTTGCCCAACGGGTGCGCCTGGGCGGAACCGCCGGACAGCGCCGCCATCAGCAGCACCGCGGCGACCAGGCTCACCGCGCGCGCGAGGATCCTCACATCGGGCCGCCGAGGGCGGCCAGGGCTTGCTGCGCCCGGGGCGCGAACAGCGGTGAGAAGTGCGGGTTGGTTGCCAGTGCGCGGGTCAAGGTGGCTCGCGCCTGCCCCATCCCGAGTGCCGCCTCGATGACACCGCGGTGGTAGAGGAAGGAGGCGTTGCGGGTGCCGAGTGCCGTGGCGCGCTGTGCGTAGGGCAGTGCCTCGGCGTCGCGGCCGGCCGCGTGCAGCGCCCAGGCCATCGCGTCCGCGGAGTCGATGTTCTGCCGCAGCTTCCACTCGACCTGGGCCTGCGCCACGGCCGACTCCGCCTGCCCGCGGTTGGCCGCCAGCAGTGCCCCGGTCAACGAGTCCTGCACCCCGTTGCTGGCGAATAGCTGCTGCGCGGTACGGAACAGTGCGTACTGGGTGTTGGCCTCCTCGACGCGACCCAAGGATTCCAGTAGCTGGCCGAACTCCACCAGGTACTCCGGCAGCGGGCGGAGGTTGACCACGCGTTGGTAGCCGGCCACCGCGACGTCGGTCCGGCCGCGGGCGGCGTCCACCCTGGCCTGGCTGATCAGCAGGTTGGGCTCGTCCGGGGTGACCGCCAACCCGGCCTGCGCGTCGCGCTCCGCGGTGTCCAGATCACCGAGACCGAACGCGAGTTGGCTGAGATAGACCCGACAGAAGGCGACGTCAGCCGGATCGGTGGACTCGTTGAGCGCCCGCTGCAGGACGATCCGCGCGTCGTCAGTACGCCCGCCGAGCTCCAGGTCGTAGGAGGCCCTGGTGAACGAGGACACCCCCGGTGCCAGGTCGAGCATCCGCTGCGCGGCGCCAGTGGCGCCCGGGTAGTCACCCAGTTGGATCAACGCGTCGGCCAACACACCGTAGGAAGCCGAGCCAAAAGCGTTGATGGCCTGGGCGCGCCGGGCGTAGTCGGCAGCCTGGGTGAATTCGTGCCGAGCATTGGCCAACGCCCCCATGCCGGTCATCGCCAGGTCGTTGTTGTCGGGCTTGAGCTCCAAAGACTTGGTCAGCGCGCCCTCCGAGCGGGGGTAGTACGACGGGTCAGCCGTCACCCTGGCTTGCTGGACGTAGCTGCCGCCGAGCTGCGCCCACGCCTTGGCGTCGTTGGGAACCTTCTGCAGCCGGACCTGGGCGTTGGCGATCTGCTGGCTCAGCGAATCTGTAGCAGCGAATGCCGCCGATGCCGGCTGCTGAGCCGGGGGCGAGGTCTGCGGTCGGTTGAGTACCGGCACCGCGGCCACCACCAGCAGGGCGACACCCGCTGCGACCGCGGCCGCAGCGGCAGCCCTACGCATCCCGCTCAGCCCGCTGCCGAGGAAAGGGCTGGGTCCAGCCGCGCCGTCACGACCAGGTTCTCCGCGTAGGACTGCTTGGACTTGTCGAAGACCCCCGTGCAGGTGATGAGCACAATCTGTGACTCGGTCCGGTCCCGGTAGATCTGCGCCGCAGGGAAGGACTTCTTCTCGTACTGCGCCGATGCGGTCACCACGTACACCGCCACGGCCTTGTTGGCCTGGGTGACACGCACCTGGGCACCTGGTTTGAGCTTGTCCAGGTCGTAGAACACCGCCGGGCCCTGGAAGGAGTCGACGTGGCCGGCGAAGATTGCCGGCGAGGTGTTGGTGGCGCCGGGCAGCGACCCGTCGGCAAACCACCCCACCTGCTGATAATCCTTCGGCGCCTGCAGGGTGCCGTCGGGATTGAGGAACAGGTCGGTGAGATCGCTGGTGGCGCGGATGTCGGGGATCTCGATCCGCACCGGCCGGGATGCGAGTACGCCACCTCGAGCCAGGGGGGCGGGAGCCGCCACCGGCCCGGTGGTCGTCGTCGGGGCGGGCGCCGTGCTGGACGGCGCAGCTGGGGTGGT
>JAABUT010004122.1_pt1 | contig 11805 bp, 8 predicted proteins | sample 5559281 | NCBI WGS metagenome assembly JAABUT01 (sample SAMN10711880, study PRJNA513359) | rock metagenome | isolation source: Antarctica rocks | place: Antarctica: Victoria Land, Ricker Hills nord | collected 2016-01-04
GCGATCCCACAACGTCGAGCAGACCGGTGAGCGTCGCGCTCGCCGGCAGGTCCGACAGGTGCAGTCTGGCCATGAGGCAAGATTAGGCAAACTTGACCGACAAATCAACGGTTTGAGTCATTCGACCGTCAAGTTTTACGAAACATGAGCCTCGAACCGTTGGGGGCGATCGCCTGCTCAGCGGCCGATCATTCCGCTTCTGCAGTGGTCTCCTCAATCTGCAGCTCGACCGTTGACCCGTTCAGCGCTGTCACGATGACCACACCCGCAACGGGATGTGCCTGCTCGCGTGTCGGAAGTCCGCATCGGTGGTGAGCAGCACGAGATCATGCGCGATGCAAAGCTGCGCGATCAGCGCGTCCACGGGTGGGGAGTTGTACACCCGCGGCGCGGGCGGTGTTGCTGAGGTCGGCGGCGGCGATGTAGTCATCGGTGGTCGGCTCGACGGAGCTCAGCCTGTCGAAGACGCCAAGGATCGCGCTGCGCGTGCGCTTGGGGACAGAGCCTCGCAACAACTCCATCAGGATCAGGCCGGTGCCGAACAGGTCCTCGCCGCCAATGAGCGCGCTGCGAAGTGCAGCTACTTCGGGGGCGGCCGGCGCGTTGTCGCGCCGCAACGCGAGCGACCAGACGCTCGTGTCGGGGAGCAGCGCCATCAGTCGATCAGGCCGAGCTTGCGGTCACGGGCGCGCCGCGCTTCCTTGTAGTCGTAGGTGTCGTCCCATTCGAGGGTGCCGAACAAGTCGACGATCTTGGCCCGTTCACGGCGCGCGATGTACTCCTCGAGCGCATGCGTGACGGTCGCCTTCTTGGTCGGCTCGCCGCCGACCGCCTGGGCGCGTGCCAAGAGAGCGGGATCGATCGCCAGATTGGTCGCCATGTGTGCCTTTTTACACATCACGCTACACAGAGGCCGCGGTGTCGGCGACGGTTTCGTGAGCCTCCGGCACCCGAATCCGCCCCGACAGCAGTTCGGGTAGAAGCGCGTCACGAACTTCAACCAACGAGGTGGTCTCGTCGGCGAGATGCCGGTAGGTAGCGAACAGATCGTCGAGCTGAACAACCAGAGACTCGATTGCCCGCTTGAGCGGCAACACCAAGGTGAGACGCTTCAGGTTTCCCATGCTGATCTTCGGTTGCACCGCACCCGTGACGATGGAACGCACATCAGATTCGCGCAGAGCCAACAAGAGCAGCTCGTTCGAGATGCCCTTGCCGGTCAGCGGATGCGCATGGTTATTGATCCACGCCCTGCCCCAGATGTACTGAGTTACCGGTGCGCCGTCAGGATTCACAACGCTGCCATCCTCGCCCACGAGTACGAGCACCTCGTTGAAAAGGAAGTCATCCACGTATCCGAAGACACCCGTCGCGCCATAGTAGGGAAATGGTCCTACGCGTTGCTCGCGCTCCCGACTTGCCAGCGGTATTCGGCGCCGGTTGTGAAACTCTGCCACATCGCTGAGGGGCACCTGTCGTCCCCCGTCGCCGCAAGCAGCCAGATAGATCGCCCGCGCAAGATCGAGTATCAGGTGCTGTCCGCTGCGGTTCGACTCGATCTTGTCGTCCAGCGCCCCAACGTCGCCGCGATCCCGCCCTGCTCCTCAATCGGCGGGAGCTCGATTTCGACAGCGCGCAAATCGCGGAGGCTGACGTAAGGGGCCATATCTGTTTGCTGCGAGACCCCCGCCGCTTGGCTCCAGAACTCTGTCCCGCCCAGCCAGTAGTACAACCATCGGCTGTCGATGGAGTCATCGAGCACACGGAAGAAGCAAAGCTGCGGCGAGTAGGCCAACTGCACGTCCAAGGCCGGCATGATCGCCCTGCGGCCGACCGTCCCCTTGGTCGTCAGAAGCACGTCACCAGCGCGAGAGAGCTTGTATCCAATCTTGCTCCGGAACTCTATGCGCACATGATCGGCATACGACGGCACGACGATCCCCGCATCGATCTCCGCGACTCTCAGTATTGGGAAACCGGTCGCTCCCAATTCTGTCGTCTTGGTCCGGTAGCCGTCGTTGACCAGTAGCGAACCGCGTGCCGCGAGTTTTGCGAACGACAGCCTCGTCACCGCAGCTCCAGCCGTGTGCGGAGTTCATCTTCCAGTTTGCGTCCGCGGTCGAACTCGGCGAACAGCTCCGTCGTGAGCCGTTCGATCTTCTCTTCAGTGGGTTCGCCGTCAGACTCGGCTTCAGCCGCGCCAACGTAACGGCCGGGCGTCAACACGAAGTCATGCGTTGCGATCGCGTCCCGCGAGGCCGCCTTGCAGAAGCCAGGCACGTCCGCGTAGACCTCGTCGGGGTCGCGCCACGAGTGGTACGCGCCGGCAATCTTGGCGATGTCGGCGTCATCGAGCAAGCGCAGCCGCCGGGTCTCCATCCGGCCGAGCTTGCGCGCATCAATGAACAGCACCTCGCCGACCCGCTTGCGGTGGCCGTTGCCATGGCGGTCCTTCGATACGAACCACAGCGCAACCGGGATGCCGGTGTTCAGGAATAGCCGGTCGGGCATCGCGACGACGCAGTCGACCAGGTCGGCCTCGACGAGCTTGCGGCGGATGTCGCCCTCTCCTCCGCTCTTCGAGGACAGCGACCCGTTGGCGAGCACGAACCCCGCGGTCCCGCGGGGGGACAAGTGGTAGACGAAGTGCTGCACCCACGCGAAGTTGGCGTTGCTCTGCGGCGGCACGCCGTACGTCCACCGCGGGTCGTCGGCGAGCTTCGCATCCCACCAGTTCGACACGTTGAACGGCGGGTTCGCGAGCACGAAGTCCGCACGCAGGTCCGGGTGCAGGTCTGAGCCGAACGAGTCGGCCGAGCGCTCGCCGAGGTCGGCCTCGATGCCGCGCAGCGCGAGGTTCATCTTGGCCAGCTTCCAGGTGGTGTCGGTGAACTCCTGGCCGTAGATCGCGACGTCGGTGCGCTTGCCGTTGTGGGCTTGCACGAACTTCGCGGACTCCACGAACATCCCGCCCGAGCCGCAGCACGGGTCGTACACCCGGCCGTGGAACGGTTCGAGCATCTCCACCAGGGTCCGCACTACCGAGCGGGGCGTGTAGAACGCGCCGGCGTCCTTGCCGGTCTCCTTGCCGGCGAACTGGCCGAGGAAGTACTCGTACACCCGGCCAAGTACGTCATCGCTGCCGTGATCGTCGGTCTCGGTGAAGCCGATCGATCCGATCAGATCGACCAGCTGCCCGAGCCGGCCCTTGTCCAGACCCTCGCGGCCGTAGTTGCGCGGGAGCACGCCGCGGATGACCGGGTTTTCCCTCTCAATCAGATCCAGCGCGGTGTCGATGTCCTGCCCGATGCTCGGTAGCTTGGCGCGGGCCTGGATGGTGTCCCACCGGGCGTCGGCCGGAACCCAGAACACGTTGTGCCCGGTGTACTCGTCGCGGTCCTCGAGGAACTCGGCTCGCCGAGCTACGGGGATGCATTCGGCGGCCAGCTCGTTCTCGATGGCCGCCCGCCGTTCGGTGAACCGGTCGGAGATGTACTTCAGGAACACCAGGCCGAGCACCACGTGCTTGTATTCGCTCGGCTCCTGGTTGCCGCGCAGGGCGTCGGCCGTGTCCCACAGCCGCTGCTCCAGCGTCTTCGCCGGCTTCGCTGCCTGCTTGCGCGGACGAACCGCCACGAACACACCCCTCCCTCTGCGCGCCGCACGGGCGGCGAAGACGACCAGCCGAACCTTACGGTGCCCGAGTCGGGGCGGTGGGCGCGCGGCGACGCTGCAGTCATGCGTAGTTCATTGCCTCGGTCGATCCGGTTCGACGCGAAGGTGTACGCACGACTCTCTGCCTATGTCGCGGTACCCGGCTCCTCAGGGTCGTCGGTGACCAGGTTCGTCGACGAGGCGCTGCGCATCGACGAGCATCCCGCATGGTGTTCCGCAACTGGATGACCGGGTGGTGCTGTCGATCGGCGGACCGACGTGCGGGAGGAGATCCGCGTGGTGAAGTCGTCTCGGGCGTCCGAGGCGGACCTCAACGCCGCTGGTGTCATCGCGTTTGTCGCGACGAACACCGAGGTGGTGCCGGAGCGGCTGGTGGACGTCGCTGTGCGGTACTGGTCGAGCTACGCGGACGAGATCGACGCGTGGATCCGCGAGGCCGACGCGCTCGAGCAGCGGTACCTCACCCACGAGCAGGTTCACGAACTCGCGCGCGGCCGCCGGCCCGACGAGTCCGAGCAAGCACCGTCGGCTCGACGAGCGGCAGAACGATCAGTACCGCCTCATCGTCCTGTTCCTCGCGTACACAGGCGTCCGCTTCGGCGAGATGGCCGCGCTGCGCGTGGGCCGCATCGACTTTCTCCGCCGTCGCGCGATGGTCGCCGAGTCGGTGACGCTGGTCGGCTCGAACCAGGTGTGGGGCACCCCCAAGGTCAAGAAAGCGCGAGGTACCGATTCCGCGGTTCCTCGTGGACCAGCTTGCCTAGCACGTGCGCGGCAAGGCACCCGACGATCTTGTGATCGCCGGCGTGCACGGGGGGGAGGGCTACGCGAACCGATCTTCCGTCGAGCTGCTTTCGACCGCGCTGCCGAGGCGATCGGCAAGCCTGGCCTGCACCCGCACGAGCTTCGGCACACCGCAGCGAGCCTGGCCATCGCCGCCGGCGCTGACGTCAAGGTCGCGCAGAAGATGCTCGGCCGACCAGGGACTGGATCACCCGCATATCAGACACAAGTCCGCGACGATGACAACTTGATCAGTACGGCCACCTCTTCGACGACCGTCTCGACGACGTCGCCGACCGCCTCGATGCCCCAGCAGACCGCTATGTTGCATCGAACTGTCAGCCGCAAGACAGCGTGCGGTCGCTTCCAACTTGACGTGCAAGAACCGTCAATCGCGCGCAGTGGCCTTGCACATCGCCGAGCGCGGATGACCGATATGCGGGCTCTTCGTCGTCCGCCGTCCCGCACTCCGTGTTGTTCCGCGATCGACACCGTCGTCGAACGGAACGAGCTTCTTGTTTGGCTGATCAACGAATTACCGCGCGCCGCCTGAAATTGCGGCCGACATTCTTGCGCCGCGCAGATCGGCCGCATAGCCATCGGAGCTGATAGCAGAACGATGAGGTCGGATTCAGGCGGCTGGGACGGCCCTGTCCTCCTCGAATGTTAGGTATGTGGGTCGAACCAGAGTGTCGCCGCCACGTTCTCGGCTGAGCTCGACCGTAATGAGACGATCCTGCGGGCGTCCGGGGCTGAGCTCCAGAGACAGGTAGTCGAACAACGGCCGCTCATGGATCGCCAGAATCACTTGGCGTTGGTGCTGACGACTGATCGTGCGGAGCAGCGCGGCGAGTTGCGCTACGTGCATCTCGTCCATCGACTGGACGGGATCGTCGAGGACAAGCCACGGCAATAGTGGAACTGCCGATAGGTGTAGGGCGAAGAACAAGGTCAGTGCTGCCGTGTTGAGATTGCCCGCGCTGAGCATCACCTGCGGCGAACCCGCTGCTTCGCCATCGCGATGAACTGTCTGCAATTCAGCGATGACGCCAGTGGCAGGGCCGGCAGGCAACCGGAAAGCCGGGACGTACGGCTCGCCGGGCGCGAGCCTGATAAACAGCTCCCGCCAGAGCTTGTTGAGGGAGTCGTTGAAAACCTCCCGCGCAATCGAGGTCCTTACTGTGACGGCTTTGTTGGACACGAGTTTTGCGATTTCCCGCCGTTGCTCTGCAGTTGTCAGCGCCTCTGTCAAGGAGTCAACACGCTTGACCTCCGCCTGCAAGGTCGTTGCGGCGTCCTGCACAGATGCGTGAACGGTAGTCAGCTGACTCGCCGAAGTTCGGGTCTGGGTGAGCAGTGCCGCCCGTGCCTCAAGGGCGGAGATCCTTGCATCGACGGAGCCGCGGACGGTCTCCATCATCTTCTGGGCTGACGCGGTGTCCGTGATGTCTAGCCCGATCGAACCTGCAATGTCAGAGACAACGATTTCGACTTCTGCCGCCGCCCTGTTCGCCTGGTTGGCTCTCGCAAGCGCTGTAGCCGTCGCGGTTGCCGCGCGCAGCAGATCGGCGCCTTCGCTCACACGAGCTTTAACGGCGCGGAGACGCGCGAGGCTTTGGCTGAGTGCTGCAGACCTCCTTTGGAGGGCGAGCTTCTCCCCATCCGGGAGCAGGCGAGCGGAAGTCAGCGCGTGTTCATCCTGTGTCCCTCGGAGGTCTGATGAAGTCTCGGTGCGGCCACTGATCAGGGACTGAAGTCTTGATGCCGTTTCGCTGAGGTTGGCGATCCGCGATGTCATGGCCGCCTGTAAGTGCTGGGTGGAGACCTCGCTGAAGTCCCGACCGCATACCGGGCATTCGTCGCCCCGCACGTGTGCGACGAGCTCTGACAGGGCTTGTGTCAGGGACTCCAAGCCCCCGCCCGATCCGATGCCTTCGATTTGAGTGTCGATGGTTGCGAGTCGCGCCTGACTCTGGGCGATGCGCTCGCGGAGTGGTTCTATCGAGATACGGTCCGCGTCGTCCTTCGACAAGCTTGTCGTGCATCGATCGAGTTCGGCAGATGTCCTACTGAGCGCAGTATCGAATGCTTCGCCTGGTCCGCTCGACGCGACCGATGGGAGGTCTGGGAGCAGTTCGCGAAGGTCATCGAGAACTCCTTCAAGGGCTGTCCCTGTCGCGCTCCGCCACTCGTCCGCGAGTTGTCTTGCGGTCGCCGCTGCGGTTTCAGCCTCCACGATGATCCGTACACTGTCTGGCGAGGTCTGCTTCTGCAGTCGCCGTTGTGCGCTCAATAGTTCTTGCCGCGCCCCGGTAAGTAGTGTCAGCTCCGCCTCGATCGTGCCGTCGTCTGTGAAGAGGCCCTGCCATTGGGCTGGACTGACGTCGTTGGCAATGTCGGCTGTGGTGATACCAAGATTCGCTGCGTTGGTTCGCAGTGAGTCAAAGAGCGCCTGACGTTGGGCCGTGAGTGTCTGGAGTGAGGTTTGCAGCTCCTCGACGCGACGCTGACTCTTGGCCAATGCTCGCTCGACCTCGCCGTATCGCGGGACGAGCTTGCGGAGGTTCCGCTTATCACCGACTGCGTGGAGGCCGTCAACCAGCGCGTCCAGTCGATCCAGTCGAAGGAGGTCTTTGATGAAGCGTGTCAGGGGAGTGTCTTTCCGGCCCTCCGCGCTCTGATAGATCTCTAGCAGCCGTCCGAGCCGCGCCTGGGTGAGGTAGCATCGTTCGGCGTAAAAACGTGCTTCGGCCGCGCCGAGCATGGGGCTGAGTTCAAGACCCTTCGCGGCCAACTCCCCGGAGGTCGTTCCTCTGGTGGTGTCTAGCTGAATTGTCGCCTGCTTGAAGCCTCTGTGGACAAGCACTCCGGGTTGTGGCGGTACAGCGCCGGCAAATTGACCAGTAAGTGCGAGTTCGATGGCGGCAAGCACGCTGGTCTTCCCCGCGCCATTAAGCCCGTGGATCAGGACTACTGGCGCATCCAGGGGCACCGTGACAGAGCCACGGATGCTGCGAAAGTTCGAGACCGTGATGGCTTCTAGATCCATAAGCTTCCCTCTCCATCATCATCCAGGGGCTCTCGGACCCAGGTGGCTAACGCGGCCTCCACGGCGTCGCTGCCTTCTGTTGATGCGGCTAACAGCGCTTCAGGAGGGTTGTCGGGGTGCGTGGTCACCAGTTCCGACGTGTAGGCCGTCCAGGAGTCCGCAGCCTGCTGGGCGACGGGCGGGAGGTTCAGTGGCAACAGAACGGCGAGTGCCTCACCCAACTGGTCGGCGGCCTCGTCGCCAAGCGGGGACCCGACAGGTAGCACACGCGCCACCTTGGTCAAGGAGCCGAGCACCGAGTCATTGGGCGTCGGACCCACCAAGATTGTGGTCAGCGGCCGGCGCGATGCGAACAGATCCAGTGCCCGGCCAAGGCCCTCAACTTGACGACGTGTCACCTCGGAGTCTGGCTGTCCCACGGTGTCGATCACGACGATCAGGTCCAGAGACTCCTCGCCGATCAGGATCGCGGCAAACTCGAAGTCAACGCTGCCACCGATGCTGAGGGGAACCGTCAGTGGCCGGTATCCGGACGCCGTGAGCAGTTCCACCACCCTGCGAACGGGTTCCTCCGCCATCACAACCCCACCGCCATGCGAAAGTCCGCCAGCAGTCCGTCAGCGCTGTTGGCTCCCCACATTATGTCCCGCATGGCGATGCGACGTGCGCCGACCGATCCCGTCCGTCCAGGCGCCCCCCGCGGCGACCGCGACGTTGCCGGCATGGCGTCAGTGCTCTGGACGACGATTGCATCAGAGGCCAATGTGTCCATCAAACCGGAGATGCCAAGTTGGATCTCAGCCGGTCCGTTCGCGGCGAAGAAGACCGCAGCCACTCCCGAGGCTGAGTCGATCCGGATGCTGCCGTTGCTGCCGGCCACTGTTGGGCCAATGTTCACTGACCACAGACCGCGCTGTTGGCCCAGCCCAATGACCGCGAGCGCGCTGGCTACCTCGGGTGCACCGCTGGTAATAAGTGCCGGCTCGCTGGTGAGTCTATTGCGCGGATGAGCTGTCAGCGGACGGTAATGGGGTGTAGGTGCGGATTGTCCGCGTTGAAATCTGTAGACGGCTTCACCGGCGTCAAGCGCGAAACGACGAACGAACCCGAGATAGTCGATGTGGGCGTTCTCGACAAGCGCATCCCGTAGAGTCGTGAGACCGGCGAGAAGGTGCGTCCACTCGGTTTCTGGAAGCGATACTCCGTCGATCATCCGGGCTAGCTGTGCGAGCTTTCCGCATAGCATCCGGGTGGTAAGTGCCACGAGTAGTTGCTTCGCGTATGCGGGTATTAGCGACTGATCCGCGATACTCGCCTGGTTCGCCGTATACGTCTGTGGATAGACCTGTTTCAAGATGTCGACGTGCCCGGGGGCAAGACTGCTGCCAGAGAAGACTGCGGCGGGTGGAGATGACGGCCAAGCCCATGGCATTGTAAATTGCGCCTGCGCGAAGATCTGCTGGATGTTGATGTCCTGAATCGATAGCCCAAGGACCAGGGCCGGCTTTGTGATCGCCAACTGCTTGAGATGATCCCGCATAACCTCGAAGTCCGGGTTCTGCATCCATGCGGTGATCTGGGCCTTCCGCGCGATCAGTAGCTTGCGGTACTCAGCCTCGTCTTTGCCGGCTAGAACGGCGCAGCCGTGGAATTTCAGAAGCTCGGATCGCGCGGGGTCAGCACGGAAGTCGATGGCCCGCACGATGACTTGCATGATGTCGTCGGGGTTCTCTGCGAGCTCGCGCACGGCGGACTCCAGCAGGCCATCCCAATTGGCAGACGCCACCGTTGGGACGATTCCCTCGATTGCGAGGATAGCGACGCAGAGATGTTCGCAGTCGGGATTCGCGCTCGGCGGGTACGTGACTCTGACATCGACGGCATCCCAAAGTAAGAAGTCATCGGGTCGGCCCTCAACGCGTATGTCCAGGAGGTCAGAATAGTTACTTGTGAGCTTCCCGGTGAGACTTTCTAGGAGCGGCCACAGATGAGTGGGGCTGTTCACATCGATGGAGGCGCGCTCAACAGGAGTCAGGTCGCCTAGCTCGATCGCCGCGTCGAGCCCCTTTCGAAATGGGCATGCAGGGTTCGCGGGGTCGATATTCGACTGCAGGAATGCCAAGACGCGTTTCACGACACCACTGAGGTCCGCAACCTGTTCCTTCGAGATCCCGGATCCGAGCCAGAGCGCGTATGTGCTGGTCTCGACGGCATCTGCAACCGACTGGAACTTGTTGTCGAGGAGCGCGAGGGTCTCCACGACTGTGATCGAGCTCGCTGTTGGCGCCGGCATCCGCAAAGCTTGCCACGCGCCACCGACAGACGGCGGGGACGTCGACAGCGGACGGCATGACCAGGCCTCCTTGAACGTCGAGCTCAGCTCGCCGACCCCGAGGCGCATCACGTCGCTCGGGAGGCGGCAGTGGCGTCGGCCAGGTGAGCCGGGGCATTTGGCGGTCGCGGACGCGTCGCCGCGAGGTGACAACAAGACTCGTCCAACGTGGCCAAATCGAACAACGGGCGCCGGTGTCGCCTTGGAGAAAAAACAAGCACACAGGATTGATCGTGATGTGTACACAATGTGTACCCACGGCCGATTTCGTGATCATGGACCATGTCCAGAATCAGCTACAGGCCCCATAAAATGGGACCTGCAGCCCGGTGCCCCCGGCAGGATTCGAACCTGCGCACCCGCCTCCGGAGGGCGGTGCTCTATCCCCTGAGCTACGGGGGCGCGGTGCTGGACTCTACCGCACGCACGGGAAGTTTCGCCCGTTGCCAGCCTCCGCCAGCCGGTCAGCTCGGCGGCGTGAACGGCAACGGCTGGGCGCCCCGCAGCGCGAGCATCTGCGTCATCACCGTTGCCTCGGACGTCTGCGCCTCCAGCATCTTGCCGGCGAAGTTGGCGACGATCGGATTGGCGGCGCGGTCGGCGGCGTACTGCATCATAGTCTTGCCGCCCTGATGGTGCCGCAGCATCAACTGCAGGAAGTAGACGTCGGATTCCTTGCCGCGCAAGGTCTTCAGTCGCGCCAGTTCACCGGAGGTGGCCATTCCCGGCATCTTGGCCTGGAAGCCGGAATCATCTGCGGTCCCGGTGGCGGAGGTGCTGCCGGTGCTGTGCAAGGTGGTCGTCATTCCCATGCCGGACATCTGATGCCCGCCGGCCGGCATCCACGCCATCCGCGGGCCGATCACCTGCTCCGGGAGTTGCCACAGCGCCAACCAGCCCTGCATCTGACCGACCTGGGCCTGTTGGACCGAGGCGATGTCGTAGGCCAGCAGCCGGATCTCCGGATCCTGCGAGTCGATCTCCCCGTAGTGCGCCATGACGATGCCCTGGCTGTGATGCACGATCATGTCCCGGGCGAAGCCGGCCTCGATCGAGTCCGTGGCCGGAACCTGCACCGCGAGCGCGTTGGGGCTGGAATCCAGTCCACGGACCATGAAACCGATCAAGAACCCCACCAGCAGAATGGCGACGGTGCCCAGCGACAGCACGATGGCAGTGCCCCGGACTCCCCAGCGCTCCGGCACCGACCGGGTGTGCCGTGGTGGTCGAACTATCGGTGCAGCGGCCGGCGCATCCTCGGCGGCGTCGTCCCGGCCGGCCTGGTGGACTCGGTCGGCCAGATCCCGGCTACCGGTCGGCGCCGGAACCTGCGGATCCTGCGCTGACGTCACGGTGTGCCGGAGCCACCGGTGCTTGACCCGGCCCCAGCGGATCCGGCAGCAGTGGATCCGGCCGCAGTGGAGCCGGCCGCAGTGGAGCCGGCCGCATCGGATCCGCCCGGCGGGGTGGTGCCGGTCGGCGGGCCGCCGGCCGAACCGGATGCGCTGGGCCGGACCGGGCCGGTCTCCGATGCGCTCGGCTGAACCGCACCCGACCCGGTGGCCGACGCTCCGCCGGCCCCGGACTCCGCGCCGACGGACCCGGTGGCCACGGCGCCCGGCTCTCCGGTCGCCTCGGCCGCTCCCTTGCCATCCATCTGCACGTCGCTGCTGCTGCGCGGGCTGGCGTCGAAGGCCGGCGGGTTGGCGCTGTCCCAGCCCGGGGAATCGCAACGAGCGCCGGTCTCCGGGTAGACGAACGGGTTCTGCCGTAACGCGGTGATGAACTGCTGGATGCGCGGGTCGGTGACCGAATCGACCTGCAACTGGTGAGCCCAGGCCTGCAGCGACACCTTGGTCTTCAAGCCCGGATACGGGCTCATCGAGATGAAACCCTGTCCGTTCACCAGGCCCTTGAGGGTGTCCAGCTCGCCGCCCTTGACGGTGTCCGGGTTGTAGGCAATCCA
>JAABUT010004124.1_pt1 | contig 11801 bp, 9 predicted proteins | sample 5559281 | NCBI WGS metagenome assembly JAABUT01 (sample SAMN10711880, study PRJNA513359) | rock metagenome | isolation source: Antarctica rocks | place: Antarctica: Victoria Land, Ricker Hills nord | collected 2016-01-04
CACGGGTGCTGGTCAGCGCCCACGGTGATGTCCCAGCCACCGTGGTGCACGATGCGGTGGTGGGCGCGGCACAGGAGGGTGAGGTTGCTAGCAAGTGCGTAAGAACACCCCTTATGGATCGGGGGAGACGATCACACTCAACCCGAAAGCGAGCCCTTGCGGCAGTGAGCCTCTCTAACGGGGATGTCGTGGCCTCGGGCATACGCATACGGCACGTCAGTCGTCGCTCGTGCAACCACCGGCCACAAGCAGCTGTCAGGCGGAGATAGAGGCTAGGTTTGTCCGGTCAGAATGCGGGCGTTCATGAGTCGCGGTGGCCAGGTCTGCCTGGAGGGAGCGTGGTATGGAGTTGCGTCACCTGCGGTACTTCGTGGTGCTGGCTGAGGAACTGCACTTTGGTCGCACCGCTAGTCGCCTGCACATCGTTCAGCCTGCGGTGACACAGCAGATCCAGCGGCTTGAGCGGGAGCTTGGCGTGAAGTTGTTCGACCGGTCCGGACGTCAGGTCGCGCTGACCGTGGCTGGTCGTCGTCTGCTGCCCCAGGCCCAGCGTGTGATCGATGCGGTGGACGAGATCCCCGCATTGGTAAGTGACAGCGGCCTGTGCGCCGCTAAGAGTCTGCGGATCGGCACGATCGGCGGGCTGGGGACTCGGCTGAACACCCTGCTGGACCGACTGCTGTCCACCGATCCCGAGATCCGGGTGAGCCTGTCCGCGAAGCCGTTAGGAGAGCGGCTGCGCCAGGTCCGGAGTGGCAAGCTGGATGCAGCGTTTGTCCGGGCGCTCACCGCGTCGGAGGGGTTGCAGTTCACCTTGCTTTGGGAGGACCCTTTACTTGCGCTTTTGCCTGCCGGTCACCCCGCGGCAGCGTCGGTAGACGTCGATCTGGCCCTGCTCGCGGAGATTCCGCTGCGGATTGTCTCCAGCGAGCGAAACCCTCCTTTTGTTGGTCTTGTCGCCGCAGCCTGCCGGGCGGCGGGCTTCGAGCCGGTCAGCGGTCCGGTGTTCACCACGTTGCAGGACACGGTCGCCGAGATCGGTACCGGTTCGCCATCATGGACGGTGATTGCCGCGAACCAAGAAGCGCAGCCGGTGGGCCCGCGCGTGCGAGCGCTTCCAATTCGTCCTGCTGTCGCCGTGACAACGTCGCTGGTGACGAATCCCGAGCGGACCCCGTTGGTGGACTTGCTGCTGGCCTGCTGCCGGGAGGCAGTGTCCTCCGCACCGGCGCAATAACGGTGCCTATTCGTCGGGAAGGACCACGGCGCAGCTCCATGTGAACCCGGCGCCGGCGCTCAGCACTGCCATAGGGCTGTCCTCGCCCCCCCGCTCGCACAGCATCGCCAGGCCGGCCAGGAGGTCACCCGCACCCAAGTGTCCGGTGTCCCGGCCGCCGACGAGTATTTCCGCAGCCGTCAGCGCGGAGAGCACAGGCCGGTAATTCGTGTCGATGACGGCGGCCGAGAGCCGTGGCGGGACAACGACGGTAAGTTCACCAGGCGAAATTCCGGCCTCCGCGCAGGCTCGTCCCAGTATGCTGTGCAGCGCGGACCGTTCCGCTACGTTCACGTCGTGGCCGCAGCGCAGGAATTCTTTCTTGGTCTCCCGTACGTCCACTGCCGCGGCCCGCCAGCGGGCGGCTGGGGCAAACGAACGATCGCCCCTGTGTGCGGCCTCGAGTTCGGCCTCCGCATGGCTGACGATGGCGCCGAGGCGAAGCCCTCCGCGGCTTGGCGGGTCGATACGTAGCACCGCCGCGGTGGCACCGTCGCCGTAGACCATGCCGTAGTCGCTGGTCCATCGATGAAATCCCGGCTCGATGAACGCATCTGCCGTGGTCAGGAGCACAGCGGTGGGGCCGCCCGCGGCGGACATCTGGCCGACGGCGAGTTCGAGCGCCGCTCCTGCCCCGTTGCACATTTGAGCGATACCGATTGGCACCGCGCCCATCGCGCCGACCTCGCGCGCAATGTAGTGGGCGGGGGAGAAGAAGTCGTGACCCTGGTAGTAACTGCAGGCGTGTAGGAGCAACTCGACCTCTGCCGGTGGGCAGCCTGCCCGGTCGAGTGCGGACTCGGCCGCGAGTACAGCCATCTCACCGGGCGAATGGCTGGAGGCCACGGCCACCGCCCGGTACCCGACGTTCTCGGCGGCGTCGGCATCGAGCAGTCCTGCGGCGACGGCGTTGTCCACGGATTGCAGCCGCGGCGGCAGCCAGACAGAGGGGTGTACGACTGTCCGGTGAGCGGGCCTCATCGCGTTCTCCGCGCGACGCGCTCTGTGAAGATCATGCCCATAGCAGACCGCCGCTGACTTCGAGGACATGTCCGTTCACGTACGAGCTTTGCTCACTGGCGAGGAACACTGCGGCCTTGCCGATCTCCGCTCCGGTGCCTGGGCGGCCACTGAGCATCCGCTCCCGGTAGGTATCCCATACCAGTTCGTCATCGGCGAGGCGCTGCCCCATGCCTTCATCGACGAAGCCCGGGGCCAGTGCATTGACCGTGATCCCGAACGCTGCGAACTCGGCCGCGCATACCTTGGTGAACATGTCCACTGCAGCCTTAGAGCAGCTGTACGCGCCAGCGCCGGGTGCGACCCGGGTTGACAAGACCGATGACAGGGTGATGATGCGCCCGCCGCCGTGCGCCTGTAAGTGCGGGAGCGCGGATTGCACGGAGTGGAACACTCCGCCGAGGTTGGTCTCCATCACCTCCCACCACGAGACCGCGTCGATGTTGGCGATCGGCCCGTCCCGGCTCACGCCTGCGTTGGCCACGAGCACGTCCAGGCCGCCGAACCGGTCGACGCAAAACTTCATTAACGCGTCGACGGAAGCGCGGTCCCGGACGTCGACGGGGTGGTAGGCGACGCGGTTGCCGCCAATCTCCGTCAAGAGGTTCAGCTCACCTTCCGAGCGTGCAGCGCATACGACGCTGGCGCCGTCGAGTAGGAGAGCTTCCGCGATGCGTCTGCCCAGTGATCGTGTGCCCCCCGTGACGATGGCGGTCTTTCCGCGGAGCTGCATGGATTGCTCTTTTCCCGGCCGGAGCCGTCAGATGATACCGACCATGGGGGCGTCAGCGGGAACGCCGTCCCAGAACACGCGGTCCGGTTCGGCCGAGCGCAGGATGTTGGCCAGCCGTTCGCGCAGGACGATGTTTGTTCCGTCGGAGTGCAGCCATATTGAGGCGTCGCGTAAGAGCTTCTCGATCCCGTTCTCGCGCATCACGCCGGCACCTCCCCACAGTTCCATTGCGCGCCGCGCCGAGTCGAAGGTGCGTTCTGAGGTCGCGAGCTTGGGGGCGATAGCCAAGACGGGGTCGAATGTTGCCGCGCTGGCGGCCTGCCACGCGGCACGCCAGATGTACGTGCGCATGATGTCGACGTTGAGGTACATGTCTGCCAGGTATGAGCCGACGGCCTGGTGCTCGATGATGGGTTTGCCGCCTTGGATCCGTGACCGGCACCACGCCAGTGTCCGGTCGAAGCATTCCCTGGCGATCCCCAACGAGCAGGCCGCCGCGTAGGCGTTGCTCGCCCGCAGTAGCCTGCCGACGCTGCGCAGGGCGTCGCCCTCCTGGCCGAGCAGGTCTGCCGCGGGCACGAACGTGCCCTCGTAGAAGATTTCGGAGTTGTTCGCGATGCGTTCCCCGCATTTGTCGTGGACGGTCCCGATGCGCACCTTCTCGAACGGGACCAGGAATGCTGTGACGCTTTCGGTGAGCGGTCCGAAGCGGTCGGTGCGGGCGAAGCAGATGATGGTGTCGGCCCGATTGGCGTTGGAGATGTAACGCTTCATCCCGTTGATCTCCCAGCCGCCGTCGACCGGCTCGGCGAAGGTCTGCATTCCTGCACCGGGAGCGTTGTAGGGAAGAAGGTTGTCCGACCCAGCCGCCGGCTCGGTGAATGAAGCGGCGAACAGGCCGCGGGGGTTGCTCGCGACTCGACCGAGGTGTCGGTGACGCTGCACGTCAGTGCCCAGCTCGTTGACCATCTGAGCGAACTTCCAGTGCTGCGCCAGCCACGACCGCCGTGCCGAGGTCGGCCGCCGCGAGCTCTTCCAGAATGATGGTGTTGGTGACGTAGGTGGTTCCCTCACCGCCGAACTCGGCCGGCAACGGGGCCTGCCGCAGACCCCAGGTGTCGAGTTGCTCGACGATCTCCCAGGACCAGGCTCGCTCCGGGTCGGTCTCTGCGTCGAGGTCTGCGGCTACCGGCCGCACCACCTCGGTGGCGAAGGCCCGGGCGCGCTCCCGCCATGTGACGCTTTCGGGTGACAGTGTGTAGTCCATGGGTCATCTCCTTTGAGTCGGTCAGGCGCCACGGGTGGCGGCGTGTGGACGAAACGTGGGGAACGTGTGCTCGGAGGGGAGCAGGAAGGTGAGAGCGGCGCCGAGGATGGCAAATGCACCGGCGCCCAGTAGTGCCCACGAGTAGCCAGCCGCCAGGGCTGACTGGTCCGGGGGCCCTCCCGTACCCGACCGGAATGTGGCGAGGCTGGCCATCGCGGCGAGCCCGACCGCTCCACCGATCCGGTAGGTCGTGGCGATCAGCCCGGAGGCCACGCCTGCAGACTCGGGACCAACATTCTGGGCGCCCGCGATGAATGCGCCGGACTGGGCGAGCCCGAAACCGACGCCCCAGATGAGGGTGGGTACTGCGATGCCGGTGAGGTACTGCGTGCCGGTTGAGGCCTGCGCCAGCCAACTCAGACCAACGATCATGAACCCCAGCCCTCCGCTCAGCACAGTGCGGATCCCGAGGGCTCGGATGAGGCGCGCTGCGGGAAGCGACGTGGCGGCGATGCCGATACCGACCGGCAGGAATACGAGACCGCTGGACAAAGGCGAAAAACCGAGTACCCGTTGCAAGTACAGCGTGAGCACGAAGTAGAAGACCTGCCCGCCGCCGCCGACCAATGCGGTCACGGCGTTGCCTACCGCGACATGGCGGTTACGAAAAATTGTCAGTGGTACCAACGGGTCGGCCGCCCGGACCTGCACGGCGAGGAACGCCCCAAGCAGGATGGCGGCGACGACGATCAGACCGCCCGACTGCCACGACGTCCACCCGACACGTTCGGCCGCGACGACGCCGTACACCATCAGCCCGATCCCGCTCGTGCCGAGCAGCGCACCCAGCAGGTCAGGGGGTCCGGCTGCGGGCTGCTGGCTTTCGACGAGCACTCGCCGTCCGAGCAGAAGAATCGCCAGTCCGGCCGGAATGTTGACCCAAAAATTCCACCGCCACGACAGCATCGCCAGTAGCCCGCCCAAGAGCATCCCGACGCTGCCGGCCACACCGGACATCGAACTCCACAGCCCGAGCGCGCGGTGACGTTCCCTGCCGTTGAAGGCGACGAGGATCAGCGACATTGCGACGGGTGACATTACCGCTGCCCCCACGCCTTGCAGGGCTCTGGCCGCGATGAGGATCGACTCATTGCTAGCGACTCCGCACGCCAGCGACCCGAGCGTGAAGACCGCTGTCCCGATCAGGAACATCCGCCGACGCCCGAACCGGTCACCGGCCCGGGATCCGACGAGGAGCAACCCCCCGAAGGCCAGCGCGTAGGCGTTGACCACCCATCCAAGGTCAAGCTGGGAGATCCCGAGGCCGACGCTCACCGAGGGAAGTGCGACGTTCACGATCGTCGCATCCATGGAGATCATGAACTGTGCCCCGACCAGTACGGTCAGCAAGAGCGTTGCGCGAGCATCGGGCTCAATGTCGAGGCGGTCAGGGCGTGGCATGCCGGTCACGGGTGCGTGTCGGCCGTGACCGGCTTGTTCACGAGTAGGGCCAAGTCCCCAGCCGTCGCCCCGGAGAGAATCGTCTTCGTCGGGATCGCCAACTGGCAGCGGGTTTGCAGCCTCTTACGGATCTCCAGTGCCATGAGCGAGTCAAGTCCCAGATCGCGGAGCGGGCGGTCGACGCGCACGTTCGATGCCGGCATTCTCAGTACTTCGGCGATCTGCTGGACGATCATCTGTTCGGTGTCGCCGGCCACCGCTGGGGCGGCGGTGGCTGCCGGCATGGTCGAGGTTTGTGGTGGAGTCCTGATCGGCGCGGCCGGAGCAGAATTGACCCGATGAGTGTCAGCGGCAGGCGGTTCGTTGGGGCTCGCTGTCGGCAGCGACGGCGAGAAGGCGGCCCGAGTCGGAGGAACCGACGGTGTGGACGCCCTTGGCGCCGCGGGCAGGGCTATCAGCGGTGCCGGGGGGTGGGTGCGTTGCGCCGCGGTGGTAGCACCGAGGCGCACCGTCGTGTGCACCTCCACGGACTCATCCGGCCTGCTCATTTGGAGTTCAGTGGACCAGCGCACGGTGAAGGGGGCCGGAGAGGCGTTCTCGGTCGCGATGGTCTCGGTCATGCGGTTTTCGTTCCTTTCGGTTGCGGTAGTTCGGTTCGCCACTTGGGGCATCTGGTGGATGCGGAGACCGGAGATCCGCGCGACCGGCGTGCTGGCGCCGTCGGTCACAACAACGTCCGCGAGCAACATCTCGCCGTCCCGCCCGCCCACGCACACATGACTCCACAGTTCGTCGGTAGCGATTGGTTGGTAGACCTCGAATCGCCCGATCCCCGCCGCAAGGATCGATCCGGGGGCACCGAGCGCAGCCAGCAGCGGCAGCGCCGCCGCCTCGAGAAGTGCGGGGTGGACGGGGGAGCCTTGGGCGCCGGTCAACGCTGCGGGCCGCTGAAGCCGGGCGAGGGCCTCCCCCGGCCCCCGCCACAGGTCCTGAACGGCTTGCATGCTCGGGCCAGAGCGGGTACCTCCAGTTGCGGCGAACACGTAGAACTCCTCAGCCGACCAGTAGTCCGTGCACCGGGTCGCGACCGTCTGCGCAGTCTCGGGTTCGGGGGAGGTCGGGACGTTGGTGCTGACCGCACCGGTGCAGTGCGTTGTCCAGCCTCCTGGTTCGTCTGAATTGCTGCGAATCGTGAAGCTCGCAGATCCGTCTCCGGTCGGGGTCAGCTCGACGCGCAGCGCCAGTGAGCGAACGGGATCGATGATCAGAGCCTCGGTGAAGCTGATGTCGGTCATTGTGAGATCTGCGCCGAAGATCTCGGCAGCCGCCTCACGAGCGGCCTCAAGCAGAACAGGGCCGCCCATGAGGTGGATGCCGTCCACGACGTGATGGGTCAGGTAGGGGTCGACGACCGGGTCGAGCACCGACTCGCGGACCACCACGGCCGGGTCTGGGTCCTCCGTGTGGCCGTCGAACCAGAAGGGCTCCCGCTGCCACGGGTAGCGCGGCAGCGGTACGCTTCGGCCAGTGAAAAGGCGAGCGTTCCCATCGACGTCGACACCAGCCGCCCATAGCGTTCCCAGTGCGCCGAGCAGCGTCTCCCGCTCGGGCCGGTTGCGCAGCAGCGACCCAATAACTGGGCTGTCGGCGCCGACAGCCGCGATCGTGTCAGCAACGGCTGTCGTGAGTACCGGGTGCGGGCTGATCTCAATGAACGCGGTCGGTTCCTCGGCCGCGAGTTGAGCTATTACCTCCGCGAACCGCACCGGCTCGCGGAGGTTGCGGGTCCAGTAGTTGGCGTCGAGTTCGCCGCCAGCGATGAGCTTGCCCGTCACGGTAGAGCGCATTGCTGTCGTCGGCGCCATCGGTGTGAGTTCCGCCAGCTCCTCTGCCAATGCCGGCAGCAGCGGATCCATCTGCGCGCTGTGGGAGGCGAAGTCAACCCGCACGAGTCGGCAGAAGACGTCCCGCTCCTCCATCTCGGTCCTGAGCTCCTCAAGGGCATCTACGTCACCTGCCACGACAGTGGTCGACGGGCCGTTCTTGGCTGCCACCGAGAGTCGTCCGCCGAAGCGTGTGATGAGCCCCTCGACCTCGGCAGCGGGCAACTCTGCGACCGCCATTCCGCCCTGGCCGGCAGCGGCGCGGGTCACGAGCCTGCTGCGACGGCAGATCACAGCCGCCGCGTCGCGCAGACTCAGCACGCCTGCGAGGTGGGCGGCGGCGACCTCGCCCATGCTGTGCCCTACCACCACGTCGGGATGCAGACCCCACGCCTGCCAAGTCTCGGCCAGCGCCACCTGCATCGCCCAGATCGTTGGTTGCACGATCTCCGGCTGTCCCCAGACGCCGGGTCCGGCGTCTGCGCCGTCAGCGCCTGCGTCGGTGTCGGTGTTGAGTACGTCAAGGACCGACCATCCGGTCTCCGCCTTGATTGCCTCGCCACACCGGTGAAGCGCGAATCGGAACGCTGGCGAAGTTATGAGCAGTTCGCGGCCCATGCCGATCCATTGGGAGCCCTGCCCGGGGAAGACGAAAGCGACTCGGTGGGGGCGGGCGGTGATCGGCGACGGCTTGTCGTGTAGCGCGCTGCGCAACGCGGCCGCCAGCGACTCGTGGTCACGTCCGACGACACCCAGCCGGTGTTCGTGGGGCGTGCGCCGAGTCGCCGCGGTGTGGCAGATGTCGGCGAGGTCCAACTCGCGGCCGGGGCCGCCGGGGCCGAGGTAGGTCAGGTAGCCACGGACCAAGTCCAGCAGGGCATCCGGCGTTCGGGCCGACATTGACAGCAGGTGTTCGTCGGCCACTTCCGTCTGGGCGGCGTCCTGTGGGTGCGGCACGTGGTCGCTCGGCGGCGCCTCGGCTAGTACAAGGTGCGCGTTGGTGCCGGAAATGCCGAACGCGCTGACCCCCACATGCGCGGGCCGCCCGATGACGTCCAGTGGTTCGGTGTGCCGGATCAGCCGGACCGGGGCCGTCGCCCAATCAACTGCCGGGGTAGGGGTGTGCATGTGCAAGCTTGGTGGGATCACGCGGTGCTGCAACACGAGTGTGGCCTTTATCAGGCCTACCACACCCGCGGCGGCCTCAGTGTGTCCGATGTTGGTCTTCACAGATCCGACCGGCAGGCGCCGTTCCGCGCCGCGGCCGGGGCCGAGCACCTGCGACAGTGCCTCAAGTTCAACGGGATCGCCGACCGCGGTACCCGTTCCATGGGCCTCTACGTAGTCCACGTCGGCGGGATCGACGCCCGAACTCGCGTACGCCGCCCGCAGCACGTCACGTTGTCCGGCGACCGCCGGGGCCATCAGCGAGCCGCTCGCTGCGCCATCGCTGCTGGTCGCCCAGCCGCGAATGACCGCTCGTACCGGGTCTCCGTCAGCGAGAGCCTGGTCCAGCCGTTTAAGGACCACAGTTCCGACGGCCTCGCCCCGGACGAACCCGTCGGCCGAGGCATCGCCAAACTTGCACCGCCCGTCGGGAGCGAGCATTCCGGCGTCGGCGAAGACCTCAGTCTCGGTTGGCGCGAGAACGAGGTGAACCCCTCCCGCGAGCGCCGTCGTCGATTCCCCCGCCGCCAGGCTGCGGCAGGCCAGCGCCACCGCCACCAGCGACGACGAGCAAGCAGTATCGATCGACATGCTTGGGCCGCGAAGGTCGAGAGCGTAGGAGAGCCTCCCCGACGTAGTGGAGCGGGCACCGCCGCCGGTCATGGCGTAGATGTCGGGATCACCGCGCCGCACCTGCAGATCCCAGTAGTGAGAGTCGCTTGTCCCGACGAACACACCGGTTCGACTCCCGGCGAGCCGGTGTGGGGCGATCCCCGCGTCTTCGAGTGCTTCCCAGCAGTTCTCCAACAACAGCCGCTGCTGCGGGTCCATCGCGAGGGCCTCCCGCGGGGAAATCCCGAAAAAGTCCGCATCGAACTGGTGAACGTCATCGAGGTAACCTCCTCGGGCCCGCAGCGGCGCGCCGGGTCGCCCCTGTGGCGGTGCGTCGATCGCGTCGACGCTGTCGAGCAGGAGTTGCCAGAACTCCCGTACCGAATGGGCGCCGGGAACGCGGCAGGCCATGCCGATCACCGCGATGGCATCCGTGAGCGGTTCGGACGAAATCTTCTGTGCCATGGGTCATATCCCCTTCGGGAACGCTGGATAGGTCGGGTAAGCAGTGGAGAAACTCGAACCTCGGTGCCCGCCACATCAGTGCTGCGCCGCCGCCAGGGTCGCTAGGCCACGGTGAGGACCACCTTGCCAGCGTCGATCTTTCCTTCACGGAACAGTGAGAGGGCACCGACAATCTCGGACCAGTCGGCCAGGTGGCCCAGCGTGGGGTTGAGCCGACCGCCGCAGACCAGGTCGACGAGTACCGCCAGATCGTGGTCAACCGGCGCGGTGGCGGCATAGGACATGAAGTTCTGCAAACGTGCGCCCTCGTGCCCGAAGAAGTCATAGATGCTCACGGGCGTCGGCTCACCCGAGGTGTTACCGACGAGGACCACCATTCCTCCGGGCGCGACCTTCGCGATCGCCGCCGCGAGAACGGAACCCCCCACGGACTCAAGCACCAAGTCGAAACCGGGTCCCGCCGTGTCGACGTCGGCCACCACGGTCCTAGCCCCCAAATCTTCCAGCTCGGGCACTTTGTCGGTCCGCCGGGTCACAGCGGTGACGGTCGCCCCGGAAGCAGCAGCGAGCTCCACTTGGAACCGACCGACGCCACCATTCGCCCCGGTCACCAGTACCCGTCGACCGAGAAGATCGGACCCAAGGCGCAGCGTTCGGAGTGCTGTGAGGCCAGCAATGGGCAGCGTCGCCGCCTGCTCACAGGACACCGAATCCGGCAAAACCGATAGTTTCGATGTGGGTACAGGAACATGCTGGGCCCAACCCCCACCCTCAACCAGGCCGACGACGCGCGCGCCTGCGTGGGGACCGGACCCGTCGGCCGCCGGCTGCACGACGACACCGGCCACATCCTGGCCCGGTCGCCAACCCGGCGGCCGCCGTTCGATCAAAGTGAGCTCACCACGGTTGATCGAAAACGCCTCGACCTCGACCAGCACCTCGTTCGGCGCTGGCATGGGCTGCTCAACGTCTTGGAGCTCGACGGGATCTACACCGTCGGGGGTGTTCACAACTGCTCGCATTCTGACTTCGCTTCCTTTCGTCGGCACTTCAGCACCGTCCTTTCCAATTCAGAAGGGAACGATGTCAAGTACGACGGAATACGAGCGGAGCTACAAGCGGCACCTCGTTATCGCCGCGATAAGTACAATTGATCGGAGCTGCCTCGGGTTGCCCCTGACCTGCGACGGGACCGTCAAAGGCAGATGAGTGTCCCGGTTGCTTGTGATTAAGCGCACACCCACAGTCCGTATTTCCACCGATACATGTCGCTCGCCAATCACTAGGCGTCATCGACCATTAATCCGTCGTTCACGCTGCGCTGCTACCAACTTTGCAGAATCCGTAACCGTCCACAGCTACAACGCGATTGGGCAGCCACGTGCTGACCGATGGCGCGGACTGCGACGTTGATGTGACGGCGTGCGCTATCACCCACCCACTCGGAATACCCATCACAACGGCAGCCGCGTGGTGTCGAACCTGCCTCGCCGCACCCTGGGGCGGTCTGCTCCTTCAGGTCCCTGGGGAGGGGAAGGTCGCCTTGAGCTGCCTCCAGCGTGGGTTGACCCTCATGGCGGTCACGGAGCCCAACCAGACCTCCTCCGATGGGTCTGGTTCGCCGAACCAGCCTTGACGCAGTAGAGAAAGTTTGAACACGGCGCTTGGTTGTCGTGGTGGTGCGGGTCGAATGTTCGCCTGCGCTGGTCTTTCCGGGGCCAGAGGACGTAGCGCCAGCGGAGTCCGTCGGCCCCGGGGACGTGACCGTGCTTGGCGGTGCTTCGCTCAGTGGTTCCCGGCTACGCTGGCGGTGTGCAACAGGACTCTGACACGGCCGAAGCGGTGGGCGGTGCGATGCAGGCCGACGGTGGGCTGGCTGAGGCTGATGAGCTTCGGTGGCGGCAGCATGGTGAGCGG
>JAABUT010004125.1_pt1 | contig 11792 bp, 10 predicted proteins | sample 5559281 | NCBI WGS metagenome assembly JAABUT01 (sample SAMN10711880, study PRJNA513359) | rock metagenome | isolation source: Antarctica rocks | place: Antarctica: Victoria Land, Ricker Hills nord | collected 2016-01-04
GGCAGGGGGGAGCCAGCGCGGCAGCACGATGGTCGCGGTGAGGCCGCCGCCAGGAGTGTGCGAGGCCATGATGTGCCCGCGGTGGCTGCGGACGATCGCCGCGACGATGGACAACCCGAGGCCGGTGCCGCCCTTCTCCCGGCTTCGCGAGGCATCGACGCGGAAGAACCGGTCGAACAGTCGCGGCAGGTCCGCGTCGCTGACACCCGGACCGTTGTCCGCGACGGTGACGGTGACCTCGGCGTCGGTCACCAGCAGGCTGACCGTCCCGGTCACACCGGCGTCGGTGTGGGTGCGGATATTCGCCAGCAGGTTCGCGAACAGCTGGTGCAGCCGTTGCCGATCGCCGAACACCATGGCCAGGCCCCGGGCCTCGGCGCCCACCAGCCGCCAGGTCCTGGTCGGGTCGATCACCGCGGCATCGTCGACGACCCCGGTGAGCACCCCGGCAAGGTCCACCTGCTCGTGCTGTTCGCCCTTCTCCGCGTCGGCCTGGACCAGCGTCAGCAGATCGCCGACCAGCGCCCCCATCCGCCCGGCCTCGAAGCCCATCCTTTCCATCGCCCGATCGACGGCGGCCTGGTCCGGCAGAGCTCCGGCGATGTACAGATCGGTATAGCCGCGAACTGCGGCCACCGGCGTTCGCAGCTCGTGCGATGCGTCCGCGAGGAACTGCCGCATCCGCATCTCGTTCCGTTCCCGCTCGGCGATGAGCACCGAGATGCCGTCGAGCATGCCGTTGAAGGCGAATCCGAGCCGACCGACCTCGGTGCCGGGGTCCCCCGGATAGACCCGCCGGTTCAGATCGCCCCTGGCGATGTCGTCTGCGGCGGTGGCCATCGACTCCAGGGGTTTGAGTTCCCGGCGGATGATGATGCTGGAGGTGGCACCGAGCAGCACCAGCAGACCGGCGGTGATCAGCAGCTCGGTGACGATGAGCCGGCCGACGGTGGCCTGGATGTCCTTGAGCGGCGACCACACGAACAGGGTGCCGACCGGCTGACCCGTCTGATGGTCCCTGATCGGAACGCCCAGTGCCCGGTAGCGGTCGTTGTCCCCCGTCCGGTTGTCCCCGACGGTGATCGGGTCGGATGCCGACGCTGCCCCCCCGACGGCGGGGTTGGCGTCCGGGTCGGTGCTCAGCGGCGAGATCACGCCGCTGGAGGAGTCCGGCCGCACCAGGGTGAACCCGATGAGGCTGGCGTTGGGCGAGTTGGCGGTGGAGTGCGGGAGGCTGTCCAGGTCGAAGGTGCCCAGGGAGGTGATCACCTCCCTGAGGGTGGTGTCCCGATTGTTGATCAGCGAGGACCTCAGATTGATCGGCAACAGCACGTCCACCGCCGCCAGGGCCAGTGCGGCAACAGCCAGCACCAGCATCGTCAGCCGGGCCCGCAGGCTCCAGCGGCGCTGCTGGACATGACCGGCAACGGGCACCCGACCAGCAGCCGGCACACGTCCGGCGCGGCTCATCTGCCTGCGGCGTGCGAGGACGAACTCGACCTGCGGGGCGCCCTCAGCACATACCCGAACCCGCGGTGGGTGTGGATCAGCGGCTCCAGGCCCTCGATGTCCACCTTGCGCCGAAGGTATGAGATATACGTGGCGACCACGGAGTCGTCGCCGAAGAAATCGACACCCCACACCGCGTCCAGCAGCTGACGGCGGGACAGCACGACGCCGGCGTTCACCATCAGGTGCCGCAACATCTTGTACTCGGTTGGCGCCAGGTCGATGTCGTGGCCGGCCCGGCTCACCTGGTAGGTGTCGGGGTCCAGCGACAGGTCGGCGACGGTCAGACCGGCCGCCGAGGCGGTCTCCGGACGCACCCTGCGCAGCACCGCGGACACCCTGGCCGCCAGTTCTTCCAGCCCGAACGGCTTAGTCACGTAGTCGTCCCCGCCTGCCGTCAGGCCTGCGATCTTGTCGGCCGGAGTGTCGCGGGCGGACAGGAAGACGACGCCGGAGTCCACGCCGGCCGCCCGCACCCTGCGCATCACCTCCAGGCCGTCGAAATCGGGCAACATGACATCCAGGATGATCAGGTCGGGCTGACCGTCCACCGCTGCTCGGACCGCCTCTCGGCCGGTGGCCGCCACCGTCACCTCGTAACCCAGGAACCTCATCGAGGTCGCCACGATGTCCTGCAGGGACGGTTCGTCGTCCACCACCAGCAGGCGTCCACCGGTCGCCATGGCCGTCCTCCCTCGTTCAGGCTCCCGTCGAGCGGCAGGCAGCCCCACTACGACAGGATCACACGAATCGGGTAAGGAATTGACGACCGGCTGTGAAGATCATGGGAGCGGTTGCTCGGATCTGCGGACCGGTCAGATGCGGCGGGCCAGCGCGACGATCCCGTTGCCCTTGCCGGGAACCAGCCGCTGCAGGCCCTGGAAGGGCAGGATGCCGATGTCGACGGCGATCTCGCTCGCCTTCTTGCTGGGCTGCAGCCAGCGTCCGGACCGAGCCGTCTGCTCGGCGGCCGAGTCCTCGGCTCGCGGCTCACCGGTGGCCACCCGGTTGCGGACGGCCTCCAGGGCGAATGCCAGCGGCCAGCCGTACAGCCCGACCCGCACCGGCTGGTACCCGGCTCGGTGGAAGAGTTCGGACAGTTGCTCCGGCGAGTAGCGCCGGTAGTGTCCGACCGCCCTGTCCCACGGACCGAACATGTGTTGCCAGGCGGGCACCGAGACCAGCACGTGGCCGCCCGGCTTGATCAACGACTTCCACTCCTGCAGCGCGCCCTCATCGTCCTCGAGATGTTCCAGGACCTCGAACGCACACACCATGTCGAAGGCGCGGCCGGCGGCAAGGTCATCGCTTCGTCCGTTGAGGACGGTTCCACCCCTCGACTGGATGCGCCCCCTGGCCACCGCACACGAACCTTCGTCGGGTTCGACGGCGGTGAAGGTGCCGGTCAGTCCGACCAACCTGGCGCCCATCGATCCCTGGCCGCAGCCGATCTCCAGGGTGCTGGCCGGTTTGCACTCCTTCATTGCGCGCTTGATCAGCGGCCAGCGGAGCGCGGCGCGGGGGGACAGTGGTGCGGCAACGGGCGCCTTGGCTCGGGTCACGGCGAGAGCCTATCGGCCAGCGGACGCACCACGCCGACGGCGGAGAACTCGGCCTGCGCGAGATCTGCGCACGCTCGACGGCGGGCGGCCAGCAGTTCCCGGTTGCCGATCAACTCGCGGAGAGCGTCGGCCAGGGCATCAGCGTCCCCTGCCCGCACCAGAGTGGCAGCACCGGCCAGGACCCGTCGTTGCGGCAGTGTGTCCGAAGTGATCACCGCGCACCCGGCGGCGGCGGACTGGTACACCTTGTTGGGCACCACTTCCGCCGCCTTGGTCGTCGTCCCGAAGATGCCCAGCGCGACGTGATGGCCGGCGACGACGGCCGGCAGCTCTGCCGAGTCCACCCAGTCCAGCCAGGTCACCAGGGGGTCCGACCCCGGGCCGGCGGCCCGCCTGGTGGCATCCAGATCCTGGCCGGTGCCGATCATGGTGACTGCCAGCTCCGCACCGGTCGTGCCGCCGGCGGCCAGCGCCCGCAGGGCGCCGCCGATGGTCTCGGCGCCCTGCAACGGTGTGTACAGGCCGAAGAAGACCACCCGTACCGGCTCGCCCGGTGCAGGGTCCGGCGTTGCCCGCTCGGCCGCCCTGAACCAGCCGGCGTCCGCGCCGACCAGGCAGACCACGGCCCGGGCCGCGAACCGTTCCGGGACCCGAGCTCGATGCTCATCGGTGTCTACCACGATGACATCGGCCGCCGACAGCGCCCGGGCGTCGAGCTGACCCAGAACCCTGGTGGTGACGCCCGTTCTGACTCCCCGATCCACCGCAGTGCCGGCAGCGAAGATCAGATGATCCAGGACGACGGTGGATCCCTTGAAGACCCGGCGGGCCAGGTGCACGTCGAAATGGCCGAGGTAGCCGACCAGCACGGCGTCCACCCTCCGGCCGCGTCGCAGCGCGCCCGCCCGGCGGCCGAGCGCCCACCAGCGCCGCACCAGCTTCGCCGCCAGAACCGGCACCCGCCAGGGCCCCTTGAGCATCGACACCCGCTGTGCGGTGGACAAGCCGAGCGGCGCGTTGAGCTCAGTCACCTCATGCCCGAAGGTTCGCAATCCCTCGATCAGCACGCCGATTCGTGGATGGGTGTCCGACTGGTAGGTGCCGAAGGCAACGATGTGCATGCTCTCTTTCCGTACTGTCCGTCGCTACTTTCCCTCGCCGCGGTTCTCCGCCGCTGGTGCGGGCAACCGGAGCGGTACGGCCGCATCCTCGCCGGATCCGCAGACGCACAGGTTACGGCGCTCGCCGGCGAGGGATCGACAGCCGGGGCGCGCGTCGTCAGCCACCGGACGCGCCGGCTCATCTCGGGTGACGGTGGCCGTCGCGGCGAGGACCCAGCCAGCCATCCGGTCAGCGCCGTCATCCGATACCGGACAACGGCTACGGCGGCTGCTGGGCAGAGGATCCGGCCACCGGGCCGCGCCGGCGCCCGATCGCCGCGCCCATCGCGGCGAGGCCGAAGTCGGCGATGGTCACCACCAACCGGGACATCAGCACCACCAGAAGAGCCGAACCCTTGTCCATGAAACCCACCAGGCCGAACACCAGGATCACCTCGCGGATACCGACACCGGCGGGCGCAATGGGCACCAGCAGGCCGGCAGCGGACGCGAACGCGAACAGCCCGATCATCAGCAGCACCGGTGGGTAGCTGCCGGCGACCGGACCGGCGATCAGCAGGATCTGCACACCGTTCACCACCTGACCGGCCGACAGCCAGGCCGCGGCGGACAGCAACGTGCGCTCAGGGATGCGTTCCAACTGGACATTCCGGCCGGTCACCCGGCTGGCCAGCCTGCCGACCATCACCATCACGTCCGGCTGCAAGAGGGCCAGGACGGGCACCACCAGCAGCAGCGCCCAACCATACTTGCCGAGCACATCCCGGCCGGAGATCAGCAACAGGACTGCGCCCAGCCCGAAGGCGGTGACGATGGCGAGCAGAATCGCCATCAAGGACGCCGTCCCGCTCCGCGTCCTTGGCACCTTGAGTTCGTGGGCCAAGCTCGCCTGGGCCAGCACCGTCCAGACTCCACCCGGGATGTACTTGCCAAGTTGACCCATCAGGAACACACGTTGCGCATCCCGAAGTCCCAGGCGCGATCCCAAGCCTGCCAACAGCTCTCGCCAAGCAGCCGCCCCCGTCCATGCCCCGACCGAAGCCAGCACCAGCGCACCGACCACCGACCAGGCGTTCACCCGGCGCAGAGCACTGCCGACCTCGTCGCGGCGGGTGTAGACCCAATAGACGGCAAGCCCGGCGACGAGGACCAGGAACCCATAGCGCAGCACCCTGCCGAGGACGGAACCCGAACGTGGCCGATCCGCGGAAAGGTTCTCGGACATGTGGTGGGCAAGCTCCCTCAGGTCGCGGCCGGAGGATCGAGGGCCAGGCCTGCAGGAGTCTAGCGAGGCCCACCCTGGGATCCTGCCCTCGCAGCTGGACCGGCGACGAGGCACGCACTCCGTGATTCGCCGGATAGCCGCCGTTACTCCCATTACTCGCCGTGTTCGCCGTAACTCGAGGAAGTCGCCGCTACTCGCCGAACCGGCGATGCCGCGCCGCGTAGTCCCTGATCGCCCGCAGGAAGTCGACCCGGCGGAAGTCCGGCCAGTAGGCCTCGCAGAACCAGTATTCGGAGTGCGCGCTCTGCCACAGCAGGAACCCGGACAGCCGCTGTTCACCGGATGTCCTGATCACCAGGTCCGGATCCGGTTGACCCGACGTGTAGAGGTGCTCGCTGATCGCCTCGGTGGTGACGGCATCAATCATTTCGGTGGCGCCGTCACCCCGGTCGGCGGCGCCCGCCAGTAGCGAGCGCACCGCATCCACGATCTCCTGCCGGCCGCCGTAGCCGACGGCGATATTGACCTGCAGCCCGGCGCGATCGGCGGTGCGCATCTCGGCCGCAGCCAGCCGGGTGGACACCGCGGCGGGCAGGACCTCCTTCGAACCGACCACCCTCAGTCGCCAGGGCTTCCCGGGCGCCGCCAACTCGTCGGCGACGTCCGGGATGATGCCCAGCAGCGCTTGCACCTCGTCGTCGGCGCGACGCAGGTTGTCTGTGGACAGCAACCACAAAGTGACGGTCCCGATACCGGCCGCCGTGCACCAGGCCAGCAGATCCGCGATGTGCTGGGCACCGACCCGGTGGCCGTGCGAGACGTTCTCGAAGCCGGCCTTCCTGGCCCAGCGCCGATTGCCGTCCAACATCACGCCGACATGATGGGGAATCTGTGCCCCGACCAGCTCCCGGGTGAGCTTGCGCTCGTACAGGCGGTACACGACGGCCGGCAGCCTCACCGCCCCACCCTACCCACGGGTCATCTGACGGTCTTACTGCTCCAGGTCCGGCCCCTGGGCGCGTAGCCGATCGACTTCCTGCATCGCCGAACGCAGCTTTTCGAGCCAGGCGTCGGCGTTCTCGCCGACCAGCCTGACCGCCCAGACCAGCGCATCGGAACGGGACCGGGCGACACCCGCCGCGACCAGCGTGTCCAGCACCTGACGTTCAGGCTGCCGCAGTCGGGTCATCACCGGCGCGGACAGCGTGGTGAACAGTTCCTGGGTATCACCGATCCGCGCACCCCAGGAGATCTGGCGGCCGTACCGGTGCTCGGCCTGCCTGGCAATCTCAATGCGCTCGTTCCGGGTCTGCTCCCGGAACCGCGAGATCCGGCCGGCCTCCGCCGCTGACCGATCCGTGGTGTCGGTGAATTCTTCGGTCAGCTCGGGCAGCGTTCCGACGACCAGGATCTCGTCGCGATCGACGACGACCTCCGGCGCTCCGGCGAACCAGTCCTCCGGCAGCCGTCCGGCGAACCAGCCCGATGCGTCGCCGGCATCCGGGAGATCGGACGTGCCTCGACGGTCCAGGCCACGGTGTTGGCTCCTCATGGAGTCCTCCTCTGTGTGACACGTAGTGCTGTTCGATTACAGCATTACAATGCTACACGATGGCGGCGTCGGGTGAAGCGAGCAGACGCGTTCGGCGCCCGGGCTGAGATGGGGAACAGGGCCAAGCGCTCGCGGCGGGGGGCGTGCCGGTGCCGGGGCTGGGATGGGGAACAGGGCCACGTGCTCGCGGCGGGAACCCACGCCGCTGGCGAACCAGGCACGACGCTGGCGAATTTGGCCCGACGCTGGCGAACCAGGCGCGCCGCTGGCGAATTTTCGCCAGCGCGGAGTACAGATCGCCAGCGGGCGCAACAGCTGCGCCCCGAACTGTCCGCGGCACCGACCTCCCGGCAACGCGGGTGGCCGTCGAACTCCCCAGCTAGGTTTCTGTGCGCTGCGTGCGCCGTCCCGGCGGATCGGCCCGCTGCGGATCGGCCCGGTGCGGATCGGCCCAGTCCGAATCGGCCCGGTGCGAATCGGCCCGGCCGGGATCGTCGAGATGGGTGCCGCGCTGGCCCGTCACCGCCGACGAGTCCGTCCGCAACGCGTCAGCTTGCGCGGCTTCGGCATCAGCTTGCGCTGTTCCAGCGTCAGCTTGCCCGGCTTCGGCATCCGCTTGCGCAATTCCGACGTCAGCCTGCGCGGCTTCGGCGTCAGCTTGCGCGGCTTCGGCGTCGGCGAGCGCCCGCACCTTGCGGATGTGCTTGTTCATCGAACGCATCAACATCCAGAACGCCGCACACAGCAGCAGGATGATCAGCAATCCGATCGGTGCTGCCTTCCCCCACTCCGGCCCCTTCCCGGGAGGCGGTGCGGGCGGCGCACTGAGTACCGTCGCCCAGCGCTGCCGCAGCAGCGTCACAACCGCACCCGCTCCCGAACACCGGCAAACAGATCGGACTCCGGAATCTCGGGGACGACCCGGCTGCGGGCCAGTTCGAAGTCGTCGGTTCCCCACACCCGCGCCTCGATTTCCCGCGGGACCGCGAACCAGTGCGAATCCGGGTCGATCTGGGTCTCGTGCGCCCGCAACGCCAGGTCGCGATGCTCGAAGTACTCCGCGACCGGCACCCGGGTGGTGATCCGGTCGGCGCGGTCCGGACGCGGATTGTCGGCGAACCGCTTCATCCACTCGTCGAAAGGGCCATCGCCGGTCGCGTCGCGGACCGCCTCGTTGATGGTCCGTAGCCTGGTCGGCGAGAATCCGCCGTTGTAGTACAGCTTCAGCGGTTCCCAGGGCCGACCGGCATCCGGATACTTCGCCGGATCCCCGGCCGCATCGAACGCCACCATGGAGATGACGTGGCAGCGGATGTGGTCGGGATGCGGATAGCCACCGTTCTCGTCATAGGTCGTCATGACGTGCGGTCGGAACTGGCGGACCACCCGCACCAGCGCCTCGACCTCCGTCTCGATGTCGAGCGCGCCGAAACACCCGTCCGGCAGCGCCCAGCTGTCCGGCTCGCCTTCGTGGTAGCCGGAATCCTCGAAGCCGAGCCAGAGGTGGGCGATTCCCAAGATCTCGGCAGCCCTGGCCATCTCCCGCTGCCGCAGCGCCGGCATGTCGATGACTGCGTCAGCGAACTTCGGGTTGAGGATGTCACCACGCTCACCGCCGGTGCAGGACACCACCACGACGCCTACCCCCTCGTCGGCATACTTCGCCAAGGCTGCCGCCCCCTTGCTCGACTCGTCGTCGGGGTGGGCGTGCACCGCCATCAGCCGCAACGGAGCTGCGATGGCCCGCTCGGTCCGTTTGGCAGCGGCATCGAGGATGGTCTCGGTCACGAACATTCCCTTCCGGCGGCGACTGGCGTGTGCTGGCCTTCGGCGCGCTGGCACGCGCTCGCGTGCTGTCCATTGTCGCGCTAGCCGGGCGCATTGCCGACCACCGGGTCCGGGACTCCCAGGCGGCGGGTCGCGGATCGCGGTTCGCCGGGCCGGACGACTCATCGCTGCTGGACAGGCCCCCACCTGGACGGATGTCCTCGCGCATGCACAAACTTCGGCTGCGCCGACCGGTCACCGTGGTAACCTCTGGCATCAGATGCGGCCCCCGGGTGAGCCACCGACTTGGGGGTCGCCTCCGCATATGTGGGGGGTTTCGCCCTACGGACGAGTAGTGATCAGTACGACCGCCGGTTGCCGGCCGTGCGTGTACAAGACCCGCTCGCACCGGCGCAGACCACCCTTCACCCATCCACACCGACCCGGTGTGGACGATCAGCACAGGCCGCGCACCTTGTGGCCACCAGTGAGGAGTCACCATGAGCGAGACCGCCGCCGCCAGCACCTGGCTGACCCAGGAGGCCTTCGACCGGTTGAAAGGTGAATTGGACACACTCATCGTCAACCGCCCGGTGATCGCTGCCGAGATCAATGCCCGTCGCGAAGAGGGCGATCTCAAGGAGAACGGCGGTTACCACGCCGCCCGCGACGAACAGGCTAAGCAGGAGTCCCGCATCCGAGCCCTGCAGGAACTGCTGAACGAGGCGCAGGTCGGTGTCCGGCCATCCAGCGACGGCACCGTCGGTCCCGGCATGGTCGTCACCATCAACTACGACGGTGACGACGAGGACTCCGAGACCTTCCTGCTCGGGTCCCGCGAGGAGGGGATGCACGGCGCGATGCAGGTCTACTCTCCTCAGTCACCGCTGGGCGCGTCGATTCTCGGTGCCAGTCCCGGCGAGTCCCGCGAGTACGAGCTGCCGAACGGCAAGTCCCAGAAGGTGACCATTGTGGAGTGCAAGCCGTACTCCGCCTGACGCCCAGATCAGCCACCGGCCGCGCCGCCCACTCGGGTCGCGCGGCCGGTGTGTGTGACGGCGATTTGCCTGGTGGGCGGATCAGACGTGGGGAGCGCCCCAACTGCAGCCAAGCTGCGTCGAGCGGCGCAGCCGCGGGCCCGTGTCGAGCGGCGAGCCGGTACCGAGCGCACTTGGCCGGCGCAGCCGGCGCTGAGCCGCTTCCTGGCCGGCCCGGCCGTCCCGCTGGCAACCTGTACGCCGCGCTGGCGAAATCTCGCCAGCGGCGAGAACAATTCGCCAGCGCCGAGCGCCCTGGGCCGGCGCCGAGCGCACTTGGCCGGCGCAGGGGCTCAGTGCTGATCCAGGACGCGGTAGCCGGACCCGGCGAGGCCAGCCAGCACCTCGTGGCGGTGCTCCGGCCCCCGGCATTCCAGCCGGATCGAGGCCTCGACATTGCCGAAGTCCAGGCCGCTGCCCAGCCGCGATTGCTCGAGATCGATGACGCTGGCACCGAGGATGCCGATCTCGGCGAGCAACTGCGCCAACGATCCTGGTCGGTCGCTGATCTCGACCCGCACGGACAGGAACCGTCCGGCGGCCACCAGGCCGTGCTCGGCGATGTGCACCATCAGCAGCGGATCGATGTTGCCGCCGGACAGCACGGCGACCACCGGCGGCTCGAATCGCTCCGGCACGGCCATGATTGCCGCCACCCCTGCCACGCCGGCAGGTTCCACCACCAGTTTGGCTCGTTCCAGGCAGAGCAGCATGGCCCGGGACAGCTGGTCCTCGCTGACCGTGACGACATCGTCCACCAGCGTCGAGACGTGGGAGTAGGTGATCGCCGTCGGCTCACCGACCGCGATCCCGTCAGCAAGCGTCGACATCTGCTCCAGCCGAACCGGATGGCCGGCCACGAGCGATCCGGGCCAGGCAGCAGCCTGTTCGGCCTGCACACCGACGATTCTCACATCCGGCCGTTGCGGCTTGACCGCAGCAGCGATTCCGGAGATCAGCCCGCCGCCGCCCAGAGCGACGACGATGGTCTTCACCTGCGGGGTCTGCTCGAGGATCTCCAGCCCGACGGTGCCCTGGCCGGCCAGCACGTCCGGATGATCGAACGGATGCACCAGCACACCGCCCGTCTCGGCGACGAACCGGCGCGCCTCGTCCAACGACTGGTCGAGGGTGGCGCCGAACATGTGGACGTCGGCTCCGTAAGCCTTGGTGGCCTGCAGTTTGGCAATCGATGCACCGTTCGGCATGAACACCGTCGACGAGATACCGAGCAAGGAAGCGGCCAGCGCGACCCCCTGAGCGTGATTGCCCGCGCTGGCCGCCACCACACCGGCCGCCTTCTCGGCGTCGGACAACCTGGCGATCCGGGTGTAGGCGCCGCGGATCTTGAACGACCCGGTGCGCTGCAGATTCTCGCACTTGAGGAAGACATCGCCGCCGACCCGCTCCTGCAGCGGACGGGACGACTCCATGGGGGTGTACCGGACGATCGGCCGGATCAGCTGGTGGGCGGATCTGATCTCACCGAGGCTGACATGGCTCATGGCCAACGATCCTAATTCGCAATGCTGGGGCCGGTTCTTGAACGGGTCGGTGGCCCCGGAGCGACGCACGATCCAGCCAGATGTGCGGATTCTTCTGCCGGATCCAGGAGCCGGCCCGGAACGGGACGATCTCGACGCGGGCGACGACTACCCGGCGGCCGGCTTGGTGGCAGCGAGAGCACTGCGTGCGGCCGGCGAGCCGAGCGCCGTGGCTGCGAGACGTGGGTCAGCCGACCGGGTAGACGCCGGGCTCCAGTACGGCGGCGGCGGCGCCGATCTGCCCGCTGTCGCGGCCCAACAAGGCCGGCACCACCCGAGCCGGTGCCGCATAGCCCAGTGCCGCGAAGCGGTGATATCCGTCGGCGATCGGATCGAACAGCACAGGGCCGGCTCCGATCAGCGGGCCACCGACCACCACGACGTCGAGGTCCAGCAGCGTCACGACTCCGGCAAGGGCCTGTCCGATTGCTTCCCCGGCGCGCCGGAAGGTCGCCAGCGCCAGCGCGTCTCCGCG
>JAABUT010004126.1_pt1 | contig 11792 bp, 11 predicted proteins | sample 5559281 | NCBI WGS metagenome assembly JAABUT01 (sample SAMN10711880, study PRJNA513359) | rock metagenome | isolation source: Antarctica rocks | place: Antarctica: Victoria Land, Ricker Hills nord | collected 2016-01-04
GCGAAGGTTGCGATCCCGCCAGTACAACGACCACTGCCTCGCCGCCTTCGTGTACCGCAACCGCGATCGGGAACCGGGTCCACTCCCGCCCGACATCCGCATGCCACGGCGCCGTCACTCCACGATCGTCAGGTGCCGTCAGCCACGTCCGCCCCAACACGCCCGCCCATCGACCTCACACACCGAGCGCCCGCTCTCATCCGCAGCGCATCCCCTGGAAGCAAAGTCATGTCCGACCAGCTGGTTGGACATGACTTTGCTACGAACAGCAGCACGGAGCACCTGCACCGAACAACGGGACCTGCCGATGAGCGTGCGCGTCACTCCGCCCAGATAGGGCGTGGTCTCGTGGATGCGCTCGCCTTCGCAAGAGTGCCAGTTGACAGCATTTCCATGCTCCGACCGACCCCGCGGCGAGCAAGCCCCGCAAAGAGCTCTTCGTCGGATTCGCCTAGGTAGACCCTCAAACCTTGTTCGAGGGGCCATAGTCCTTGGCCATCCGCTGACTTTACGTTGCCAGTGTCGAATCCCTCCCGTGCACGAGGCAGGTGACGTGGCGTTCCCTCTGCTGTCGATTGACGGAGTGACCAAGCACTTCGGTGCACACGTCGTCCTGTCTGGCGTCAGTCTCGAGCTGGCGGCTGGTGAGACTGCGGCCTTGCTGGGGGAGAACGGCGCTGGCAAGTCAACCCTGGCGAAGATCCTCGCCGGTGCGATCCGACCCGATGAAGGGACGTTGACGGTAGACGGCGACGAGGTGCGCCTGAGCTCACCGCGGGACGCGCTGACGCAGGGCATTGCGTTCATCCCGCAGGAGCTGATCTACGCACCTAACCTGTCCGTCGCCGAGAACGTCGTGCTCGGTCGCTGGCAACGACGCGCCGGGGTGACATCGCAGGCGTGGGTACGCCGTCAGGCGGCAGGCGAGGCGGCGGCCTTCGGGTTCGACCTGCCCCTCGGACGGCCGATGTCGGCGATAAGCCTGGCGCAACAGCAACGCGTCGAGATCCTCAAGGCGGTGGCCCGGCGGTCTCGGATCATCGTCTTGGACGAGCCCACGGCCGCCTTGAACAGCACGGACAGCGAGCAGCTGCTCACGCTCATGACCGGGCTGGCCGAGCGCGGGGTCGGAGTCATCTACATCTCTCACCGCCTCGACGAGGTCTTCCGGGCCTGCCGGACCGTGCACGTGCTCCGCAACGGCGCGCTCGTGCATAGCTCCCCCGTCGCGGACACCACGCCAAGCCGCATCATCGCCCACATGCTCGGGCGCCAGGCCGAGGTGTCCGACCAGCCCATCGACGGGGTGGTCCGACCTTATGGCGAGCCGGTGCTGCAGATCGCTGACTGGAACCGCGCCGCCGAGCCGCCTCTGCATGAGGTCTCGCTCGACGTCCGCGCCGGCGAGGTCGTGGGTCTGTACGGGGTGCAGGGCGCCGGCGCGGAGACGGTGGCGGAGACGCTGGGCGGACTGCACCCGGACGTGCGCGGACGAACGGTGGTGGCCGACAGTGAGGTGGCGTCCGTGCGCAACCCGGTGCGCAGTCGCCGACTCGGCGTAAGTTACGTCCCGGCCGACCGGAAGTCTGAGGGCCTCGTCCTGTTGTTGACGACCCAGCGGTCGCTGGCGCTGCTTGTGCAGCGCTCGCTGTCCCGCCTTGGCGTGGTCTCGGCGGGGCGGGAGCGCTCGATGGCCGTGCGCCTCGCCGATCAGGTCCGGCTGCGGGCGCGCGGCGTACGCCAGCCGGTCGGCGAGCTGTCCGGCGGCAACCAGCAGAAGGTCCTCATGGGCAGCAGACTCGCGCAGGGCGCCCGGCTTTTGGTGCTACACGAACCCACGCGCGGTGTCGACGTCGGCGCCCGACAGGAACTCCACCGGTTGGTCCGCACAGTGGCCGACGAGGGCGCGGCAATCCTGCTCGTCAGCTCGGACATCGAGGAGGCGGTCCTGCTCTGCGACCGGCTGCACGTCATGCGCGGCGGGCGCATCGTCCACACGATCACGCGACCGAGCTTGGAGTCGCAACAAGAGGCGCTGCACGCAGCGGGAGGGCTGGTCTGATGACGGACGTCGACACCGACGTGAAGGCACCATCTCCGGACGATGCGAGCGCTGGCCAGCGGTCCCGTTTCGGCCCGCTGGAAGGGGCGACGCAGGGCCTGCTGCTGCTCGCCTTCCTGGTGGTCATCGTCATCTTCTTCACGTCCCGCGACCCGTCGTTCCTTACGGCGGGGAACGCGCTCAACATTCTCAGCAACGCCAGCGTCATCGGCATCGTCTCGCTGGGCCAGGTCCTGACGATCATCTCGGGCGGCTTCGACCTCTCTGTCAGCGGTACGGTGCCGCTCGGCGGCATCCTCTTCGCGCTCCTGGTCAACCAGGGCCGGCCCGTGTGGCTGGCCATCCTGTTGGTCCTGGCTGCGGGCGCCGTATGCGGGCTGGTCAACGGGCTCGTCGTCTCTTTGGCGCGCATCAACCCGCTAATCGCCACGTTGGGGACGATGTCGGTCACCGCCGGGCTCGCACTGACCCTCTCCGGAGGCGTACAGATCCCCTTCACCGACCCCGCGTCCGGCGTCCTCGCCGACCAGCCCCTGTTCGGTGTCAGCAACCACGTGTGGATCCTCGTCGGGCTGAGCGTGATCCTGTTCCTCTTCCTGCGATACACCGTCTTTGGTCGCTACCTGTACGCCGTCGGAGGCAACCGCGAGGCGGCGCGACTCGCCGGGATCCGGGTCAACGGGGTCACCACCGCTGTCTACATCGCCTCCGCTGCTCTGGCCACCCTCGCCGGCGCGGTGCTGGCCAGCCAGCTGTTCACGGGTTCGGGGACTGCAGGGACCAACTCGGCCCTCCAGTCCATCGCTGCCGTCATTCTCGGCGGCGCCGCGCTCTCCGGCGGCGTGGGCGGGGTGCCGGGAACGCTGATCGGCGTCCTCATTCTCGGGACGCTCTCCAACGGGATGGCGATCCTCAGCGTCCCGTCGTTCTACCAAACCATCACCACGGGCGTCGTGCTCCTGCTCGCGGTGGGCGTCAGCCAGCTCCGCACCAAGCGTCACCACCCTTAGCTCACTAGGAAGGCACTGACATGGGTTCTCGAACCCGCGCCGTGGCCATGGCCACCGCGCTCACCGGCCTGCTCATCGGGGTCACCGCGTGTAGTTCGGGCACGCCGTCCGGAGGAGGCTCGAGCGGCGGGGGCGGAGCCGGCGGAGGTGGCACGTTCAAGGTCAGCTTCGCCAACTACACGGAGGCGGCACCGCTGTTCCACGTCATCCACACGAACCTGGACAAGGCGATCAGCGACACCAAGGCGCCAATCCAGCTGAAGTGGTACGACAACGGAGGCGACCCGGCCAAGATGCTGCAGAACGTGCAGCTGATGATCGCCGAACGCCCGGACGCGATCATCGAGTACCCAGTCTCGAACGCGACGGACGGGATCAGCGCCCTGTTCCAGCGCAGCAACATTCCGTGTGTCTCGGTGAACCTGGACACGGCGGCGTGCAAGTTCCTCAACATCGACAACCGGGCCCTCGGTGAGGGAACGGCCAAGATCATCGGCCAGGTGGGCAAGGACCGCGGCTGGAACGCCTCGAACACCACCGTGCTCATCGGCCAGAATGCCGCCGCCGGTGAGCAGGTGAACGACTGCGTCCGGTACTTCTTCTCGACAGTCGCTCCGCTGCTTGGCCTCGAGAATGTTCCGGCCACGTCGATCACGCCGACGACGACGAAGGTCGGCGCCAACGCCATCCAGTTCGATGGCCAGTCGACGCTGCAGCCGAGCTTCGAGGCTGTGAAGAACCTGCTCCCGAGCATCCCCAAGGACAACAACATCATCCTGTACACGGTCAACAACGACTCGACCAAGGGTGCGCTGCGGGCCATTGAGGAGGCGGGCCGCGGTGGGCAGACGCAGCTGCTCATCGGCGGCCTCGGTGGGGACGATACGGGGATCACCGCGCTCCGGCAGGACCCCCGTTGGGTGGCCGAGGGTGACATCTTCGTGTCGTGGTGGGGCGAGTACGCGGTCGCGATGGCCCAGGCCCTGGCCAAGGGAGCGACCCCACCGGCCAAGGTGACGGCGCTGCCGCAGGTCGTCCTGGACAAGAAGACCGTCGACGAGTACCACCAGCCCAACAGTGTCAACGTCAAGCAGCTCCCCGCGCTGGACAGCACCAACGACTACCTGCGCCAAGGTGGGTTCCTGCAGCTGGTGAACAACATCAAGGGCCTGTGACCTGATGGTCGCCCACGACACCACTGCGCTTCAGGAGACCCTGGAGGCCCTGGCCGAGCGCTTTTCAGGGACGGTCGGGGTCGCCGCTCGCAACCTGCGCACCGGGGAGGAGGTTCACCTCGGCAGCGACGTGGTCCTGCCGACCGCGAGCGTCATCAAGCTACCCATCCTGGTCGAGCTGCACCTTCGGGCGGAGGCGGGCACGGTTGACCTCCGCCGACGCCTTAGCCTCACCCGCGAGGACCTCCGCGGCGGGTCGGGGGTCCTCAAGGAGCTGGAACCCGGACTCGACCTCACGGTGCGCGACGCGGCACGCCTCATGATCGTCCTCAGTGACAACACGGCCACCAATCTCGTCCTTGACTGCCTCGGCGGGACCGACGGCGTCAACCGCACGATGGACTCGTTGGGGCTGGACACCATCCGGCTCTGGAATCGGATCGACTTCGAGGTGATCGGAGATGATGTGCGCCGTCTCGGTGAGTCGTCGCCGCGCCACATGTGCCAGCTTGTGACCATGCTGGCCGAAGGGCGCGTCGGCGGTCACGTCGACGCCACGGTCGAGGAGGTGTTGAGCGCGCAGCAGTACCTCGACCAGGTTCCCCGGTATCTCGAAGTGACCCCGTACGCGGCCGACCTCGGCGAGACGTCGGTGATCACGGTCGCGTGCAAGACCGGGTTCTTCACCGGCACCAGGGTCGACGCGGGCATCGTCCGGTTCCCCAGCACGGACGAGCGCGACGGCTTCACGTACGCGGTGTTCACCCACGAGTCGGACGACGAGACCTTCCTGCCTGAGGCCGAGGGCGCGGTGTTCGCAGGGCTCGTCGGGCAGGCGCTCACCCGGGCCTGGTGGCCCGGCGACGGTCCGGCCCCCGTCGTCACCACACCGGCCGAGGCGGCCTGGGCGGCTCGTCCCGTGCGTGGACGGGTCGCGTGACCGGCACCCTGGTCGTGCGTGGCGGGCGGCTCGTGGACGGCACCGGCTCGCCAGCCCGGGACGCCGACATCTGGGTGCGGGACGGCCGCATCCGGGGGGTGGTCGACCCGGCCACCGCCGTCCCCGGCGACGCATGGGTCCTGGACGCGTCCGGCCTCACGGTCACCCCTGGCTTCGTGGACGTCCACTCCCACGCCGACAACGCGCCGTTCCTCGACGAGGACGACACGTCGAAGCTGCTGCAGGGCGTCACCTGCGAGGTCGTCGGCAACTGCGGCTTCACGCTGGCGCCGCGGGCGCCCGACCACGCTGAGGAGCTGGAATCCCTTGCGGCACGGATCTTCCCGGCGCTCCCGTGGAGCTGGACGTCGTTTGGTGACCTGCTGTCCACCCTGGACGCCCGCGGTTATGTCGTCAACTACGCCCCGCTGGTCGGGCACCACGCACTGCGCGTCGCCGCCATGGGCATGCGCAGCGGGCCTCCCGACGAAGCCGAGCTGCAACGGATGGGCGACCTGCTCGACGAGGCGATCGCGGCCGGTGGCTTCGGACTGTCGTCCGGGCTGATCTACCCGCCCGGCATCTTCGCCGACACCGCCGAGCTCGCGGCCCTGGCGCGTCGACTGCCCCCGGGTCTGCCGTACGTGACGCACCTGCGCGGTGAGGGGTCGATGCTTCTGCGCAGCATCGAGGAGGCGGTCGAGATCGCACGGTCGGCGAGGCGACCGCTGCACGTCTCGCACCTCAAGAGCGCCGGACGGGACAACTGGGGCCGGATGAGCGATGCGCTGGCGTTCCTTGACGAGGGGCGTGCCGCGGGCATGGACATCCGTCATGACGTCTACCCGTACACCGCCGGAAGCACCATGCTCACCGCCGCGCTGCCCCCGTGGATGAACGACGGCGGCGCCGACGCGGTGCTCGGGCGGCTCCGGTCGACCGAGGTCCGGCAGCAGCTGCGCGCCGAGCTCGCGCGAGACCACGACTCGTGGGAGAACCACATCTACGGTGCGGGATGGGAGGGGATCGTGATCGCCTCGTCGGCCAGCCACGAGCACGACGGGCGGTCGCTGGCCGAGATCGCCAAGCGCGTGGACGGGGACCGGGTGGACGTGCTCGCGGACCTCCTGCTGGCCGAGCGGCTGCGGGTGAGCATGATCGTCCACTCGATGTACGAGCCAGACCTCATCCTTGCCATGGAGCACCCCTCGACGATGATCGGCTCCGACGGCCTGCCGCCGGGGGTCGGTGGCAGGCCACACCCCCGGACGTACGGGACGTTCCCGCGCGTCCTGGCCCGGTACTGCCGTGACCTTGGTGTCTTCCCGCTGGAGGAGGCGGTGCGGCGGATGACGTCGCTGCCGGCTGTGGCGTTCCGGCTGCCGTCGCGCGGGGTCATCGCCCCGGGCATGGCCGCCGACCTGGTGGCCTTCGACGCCGGCACCGTCCGTGACCTGGCCACGTACGAGGACCCGGTACGCGCGCCGCAGGGTGTCGGCTGGGTGATGGTCGACGGTGATGTCGTGGTCCGGGACGGCCAGTACGAGGGGCGCCGGGCCGGGCAACGGCTCCGTCCCGCCGCCGTAGGGTCATGACGACGGGCTCGACGACGGTCGCCGACGCTCGTGCGGACGCGATCGCCGCTGCCGAGCGCGCCGGGACGACGGTGCGGGAGCTCACCGCGGCCGACATCCGCAGCGTCCGGGCGGTGATCGCACAGGTGTGGGGGCCGCAGCAGGCCCCGCAGTCGAACCTCCTGCAGGCCCTGGCGCACGCTGGGAACCCGGTGCTTATGGCTCTGCGCGGCGGGACGCCGGTCGGCGCGGCATTCGGGTTCCTGGGTTGGAACGACGGCGTGCACCTGCACTCGCACATGGCGGGGGTGGTAGCGGGCAGCGAGTCGCTCGGGATCGGGTGGGCCCTCAAGCTGGCCCAGCGGGCGGTCTGCCTCCGGGAGGGGATCACCGAGATGCGGTGGACCTTCGACCCGCTGGTGGCCCGCAACGCGTACTTCAACCTCGTCAAGATCGGAGGGCGGGTACGCGCGTTCCATCCAGACTTGTATGGCGACATGGACGACGTGGTGAACAGCGGCGACCAGAGCGATCGGTTCGAGGTGACGTGGCGGCTCGACGCGCCCCTGTCACGAGGGACATCGGCTGGCTTCGACGACGGGCGGTCGGTACGCGTACCGGTGCCCGCGGACTACCTCGCGCTGCGAGGGACCGACCCCGCGGCGGCGCGGGAGGCCAGACGGGTGTCGTCTCAGCAGTTCACCCGGCTGTTCAGCGACGGGCTCACCCCGTCGTGGGCCGGAGACGGCTACTGCTTTACGACGGGCGGAACCTCCCTTGACTGAGCGAGAGATGAAGGACCGGGTGACGTCGCGTCGGGACGCGATGGTGGCCGATCTCGAGACCCTGTCGACGGTGGAGACTCCCAGCGACACCTGGCAGCGCTGCAGGCCTGTATGGCCGTGCTGGCGGACCTGGTGCACCGTAGGTGGGGCGTGACGCCGGCGGTGCAGACCGTGCACGGGCGTCCCAACCTCGTCGTCGCGGCCGAGGAAGAGCCGCCAGCTGCTGCTGCTCGAGCACATCGACACGGTGTGGCCTCAGGGCACGCTTGACCGGTGGCCGTTCTCGGTGGACGGGAACCGGGCAACCGGGCCGGGCGTGTTCGATATGAAGGCGGGGCTGGTCCAGGCGCTGCACGCCGTCTCAGCCCTCGACGCGCCACCGTCGCGGGTGAGCCTGCTCGTCACGTCCGACGAGGAGATCGGCTCACCCACCGGGCGCCGTTTCGTCGAGGATGCGGCGCGTCGCTCACGCGCGGTGCTCGTCCTCGAACCGAGCGCCGGTGGCGCGCTGAAGACGTCACGGAAAGGCGTCTCCATGTACCGGCTCCATGCGACAGGACGGGCCGCGCACGCCGGACTGGAGCCGGAACGTGAGATCAACGCTCTCGTCGAGCTGGCGACGCAGGTCCACCGGATCGTCGAGCTGGGTCGGCCGAGTGCCGGGACGACGGTTACGCCGACGACCGCGAAGGCCGGGACGACGAGGAACACCGTGCCCGCACAGGCAGAGCTCGCCATCGACGTGCGCGCAGAGACCGCTGCCGAGCTGACCAGGGTCAACGACGCCCTGCGCACGTTTACCGCGGCCGGCGACGCACGGCTGCGTCTGGACGGCGGCATCAACCGGGCCCCGCTCGAGTCCGCCGCGTCCGCGGATCTGTTCCCTCGCGAGCCGGTGTGCGGCACACCTCGGGCTGCCGCCACTGACGTCGGCCAGCGTCGGCGGCGGATCCGACGGCAACTTCACCGCCGGCATCGGCGTCCCGACCCTCGACGGCATAGGGGCGGTCGGCGACCATGCGCACGCCGAGGGCGAGTACGTCGAGCTGGACGCGATGACGGAGCGCCCCATCCTGCTGACGCGGCTCATCATCGCGCTAGACAGTGGCGAGGACACCGGCACACCGAACAGGAGCGACACGCGATGAACGGGTCGGCACGGACGAGAACCGAGGAGTGGCCGTGAAGTTCGAGGCGGTCGAGCTGCACCGGCTGTCGATGCCGCTGCGGCGGCCGTTCCGGACGTCATTCGGCGTCCAGACGGAGCGCGACATCCTGCTGGTCTACTTACTCGGACCCGACGGCGACGGCTGGGGCGAGTGCGTCGCCCTGGCTGAGCCCGTCTTACAGCAGCGAGTACGTGGAAGGAGCGCACGCGCTGGTCTGTGACCTGCTCGCGCCCCGGCTACTGGCAGGTGGAGAGGTCACCGCGCAGACCTTCGGGGCAAGGGTCGCCGACATCCTCGGCCACCGGATGGCCAGGCGGCACTAGAAACCGCCGTGCTCGACGCCGAGCTCCGGTTCCGCGGCGTCTCGCTCGCCGAATACCTTGGAGCGACTCGGATCCGGGACTGCGGCGTGTCCGTCGGGATCGCCACGTCCCTCGAGGCGCTGCTCGAGGAGGTGACCGAGTACGTCGACCAGGGCTATCGGCGGATCAAGCTGAAGATCGAGCCCGGCTGGAACCTGTGGCCGCCGTGCGCGCGGAGTTCGGGACGGAGCTGTTGCCCCAGGTCGACGCCAACACCGCCTACGACGCGATGACGATGGGCCGGTTGGAGCAGCTGGACTCGTACGGCTTGCTGCTGATCGAGCAGCCGTTCGAGGAGGAGGACCTGCACCAGCACGCCGTCCTGGCGCAGCGCATCCGAACGCCCGTCTGCCCTGACGAGTCGGTGACCTCCGCTAAGGCGGCCGTCGACGCGGTACGCCGGGGGCCTGCAGCATCGTCAACATCAAAGCTGGGCGCGTGGGCGGGTACATCGAGGCCGCGCGTCTCCACGACGTCTGCGAGGCCATGGGCGTGCCCGTCTGGTGCGGCGGCATGTTGGAAACCAGCCTGGGCCGGCCCGCCAACGTCGCGCTTGCTGCACTGGCGAACTTCCGGCTGCCTGGTGACACGTCGGCGTCCGACCGCTACGACGTCGAGGACATCACCGATCCGTTCGTGCTCGAGGGCGGGACGCTCGGCGTGCCGACATGTCCGGGGATCGCGGGCCCGCTCAACACGGACCTTGTCCGGCGACTGACAACGCGAGTAGAAATGGTCCGCTGAGCGGAGTCAAGAGGGTATGGTGCTCAGCTGCAGCAGCAGCATGACCCGCTGGACCGGATCCGACAGGTCAGCGCCCGTGAGCCCCTGGAAACGGCGCAGCCGGTATCGGAACGTGTTGGGGTGCACTGTGAGGCTGGCGGCCGCCGAGGCGATGTCGCCGTGGAAGTCAAGGTAGGCGCGCACAGTGACGAGGAGGGCATGGCTGCGGTCGGGGCCGAGCGCTTCCAGCTTGTCGAGCGGTCCCTGCAGAAGGTACGGCCGGTCGCGGAGCAGGTCGATGACGTCCAGGTAGCTCGCGGCCAGACGGACGTCGTCTAGCTCGGCGACGGCCACAGTGGCGTCGGGCCGCAGCAGGACCCGGAGCACGCGGTCGGCATCTCGGCGGGACTCGACGAGCCGGTCCAGCGGTCGGACGTCGCCAACACCTGCCCTAACGTCGACGCCGAGGGCACGGCTCGCTTCGCGCGCCGCCTGGACCGCGAAGCGCCGGGCCGCCACGGCGTCCTCGCCGTCCGCGGTGAGCACGATGTAGACGCGGCCGTTGAGCTCGAGGACCTCTGCGGCCCGACCGCTGATGGAGCAGTGCAGCTCGACCGCCTCGCGCAGCCGCACCCGGGCGGCCGCGCGCCCGGTCGGCTCCAAGGCGACAACCGCGGCGGCGGCGCGCGGCTCCAACCCGAGACGGACCGCCGCGACGTCGCCGTTGTGGCCGTCGAGCAGGTCCCGGGTCATCGAGCGCCGCAGGTTGCTCTCGGCTTGCGCATCCAGGTGGTGACGCATGATGTGCAAAGCTGCCGAGGACGCTGCCTCGCGCAGGATCACAGGGTAATCCGCCACCAAAGGCTGGCCCTCCTCCGCCACCCAGATTGACCCGAGCACCTCCCCACCCCCGCGAACCGTGATGGCCACCCGCCGGGACAGCTGGACCTCGGGGATCGGCGGGAGCTCGATGCAGTCCTCGGACGCGAAGAGTGCGCGGAAGATCCCCCGCTCCCGGAGCACTTGACGGTACGTGTGCGGCACCCGCCGGCCAAGGATCGTCTGCTTGCGTGGCTCGTCGACGGCCTGGCCCACGCTCGAGTACGCGAGCACGTGCGATCCCGGGTCCTCCACGGTCACCGAGCCGCGCAGCCGGACCGCGAGCGTGTTCGCAAACGCGAAAAGGTCACTGACGTCGACAGCGAACGGGTCGCCGGACGCTCGCACCATCCCGACCCGAATTGCCGTGGACAGCAGAGCCCACGGGACGCTGATGGGGGCCACGAGCAGGGGAAGCCGGGCGCGTACCGCCTCTTCGCGTACCGCCCCGGGGAGATCGGGTGCCGGCGTGAGATCACCGACGTGGAAGACCACCCCGGCGAACTGCGCAGCGGCGGCCTGTCGGACAAACGTAACTGCGGCCGGACCGAAGACATCGACGCCGACCGCAAGCAACAGATGCCCCGGACTTGGCTGCCATGGGATCAGCGGGTCGTGAAGCGTGATGCCAGTGACGGCCACCCTGATCCGGTCTGGGAGAGCGGGCGCCATGATCAGGACGTCCGGATCGAGGCCGTCGACGAGCACGCTCAAAACCGTTGCAGCGCGGGCTGATCCGGCGTCCTCGCGACCTGACATCCGATGCAGTCTACAGGCGCCGCCACTTGACGACGGACGCGTTGAGCAGCGTCAAGGGGTACTTGCGAGCGAGTCTGTCAGCGCCTCATCAGTCAAGACCCATCAAGCCTGACCAGTAACGAACTGCCAACGCCAGAAGTCGTGCCCTTCGTCAGACGGTTTGAAGCTTGAAGACCTAAGCGGTTGCGTCAAACCGCCCACTAAGGACTCGCGACGGAATAACTTAGGTTTCGGGTTTTAAGGCTCTACGGTTGTGCTATGGCCGAGGACGCGCAGGGGGTGGAGTCGCTGGCTCGCCGGTATGCGGTGTTGCGGCCGCACCTTGATGAGCGGCAGCGCCGCTTGCTGCTCGGT